>Ga0307947_1000750_pt1 | contig 23971 bp, 28 predicted proteins | sample OrgLakmetagen232_FD_201840 | JGI IMG/M metagenome (GOLD analysis project Ga0307947, IMG submission 201840) | Saline water microbial communities from Organic Lake, Antarctica - #232 | ecosystem: Environmental > Aquatic > Non-marine Saline and Alkaline > Saline | place: Antarctica: Organic Lake...
GTGGTAAGTGTGCATCTGTCTAGGAAGCTGAGCAGCTCTCCAATCCGAAATGATGTGTTCACGCAGAACAGTCTCAAATTTCCCAACGTGAATATTGTTTTGTGTGCGCACAGCCGTGGAAAACGTTTCAGAGTTAGGAACGTCATTCAGAGCGTGTAGAAACTGGCAAGTCCAGCTGCCTTGTACGTTAGCAAAGCGTAAATCAGCTTGTACGATCTTGAGTAGCAAGGAGTTGTTTGTGCGCCCTCCCTAGGTTTGTCACCTCGCCCTCCTTCACCTTCTTAAAGAAACAGAATAGTGGCGCTGCGCTTGGGGACCCTAGGTCGTGCAACTCCAAGTCTTGCGTGAAAAGGCATGGCAGGTGTGCAAACTCCCACAGCTATAAAGACTTTATGGGTGATGCAAGATGTTTGTTGGAACTCCCTGAAACCTGCCATTTTTAACCCCGGACAGCGCAGGGATAGTTTTCAACTGAGTTGCCCATGCTTCCGGTACCGGCGATGCGCTATGACTCAAAGGTACCATATTTCCCCAGGAACTAAAAGCGCTTACAAGCTGAAAGGCTAGCACACCAGCAGTCCGAGTGGATTAAAAAGTCACGAAGAAGTGAGTCGCTAATCTTGCGCCGCCTATTCACTAAACGTCTGTGCTAAACCAACTCCTCATACAAAGGTATTCTGCTTCAACACAGCACAGAGAGACACAGAAGGTAAAGCACACTGCTTCCAACCACCATGAGTCCGCACGCTGCGTGTAAGCACCAAGCAGCTAAGGATTGAAGGAGAGGGGAGGGTTCGATAACTGCACTATTAACTAGTGCCGCTCTCCCCAAAAAAATCACACTTAAATAACTTATGACAATCAACGAGCTAAGAACATGCAGAAGTGCGAAGAGCATGCAGGCATTGCCAATGAAAGCACTCAGGCCCACGCGACAGTTGCGCTCTCTGTTCTTCCCTGTGCACAGACTCTGCGGTACCTAAATTTGACAACATCTAGAAGCCACACACACACACAACGTGACAGCACGGCTGACCAACGTAGGCCCCTCCTGCCCACCTCCCTAAAGCTTTCCTAAGAGAGCAAAACTATTTTTTGGTCGCAGTGTTGGACTGACGAGGCCCGCCTCCGCTTTTTTTCTTCTCCTCTTGAGGCTTGGTCTTGCGCTCCAAACTAGGAAGGCCTTTGGCCTCTGGCGCGGGAGCCTTGTCCTTCTTTTCGCTCGCAGGGGCTGCAGGTGTGGAGGGCTTGGTCGCAGGAGGGACCTGTGTTGTGTGTGTGTGTGTGTGTGTGTGTGTGTGTGTGTGTGTGTGTTGTACGTGTTCTGTGTGTTAGTGGACGTGTTCAAAGTGAGAGTGTGTATGCTTCCGTGTGAGCAAGCTCAAGCACATAAGTATGAGCTATTGTGTGCACACTGCCTTTACTCATAACAGGGCCAACAGCAATAGGAGGCTCTGTTGAGTGCATCTCTGCTTCAGCCATGTGTAAAATGGCCATGTGTACGCATGCACACGCGGCCGTGTAAATGCACTGATGTCAGATGACGAGTTTGTCAATTGTTAAAACCTTTTAAGACCCAGAGACAGCACTCGCTGCCTGTGTGTTCACAAGTTGCCTGAGGAAGATGCACGTCAGCACATAGAGCAATACACAGACACTCTCTATCACTCACAGATTAAGGTCAATATTGGGAGCACAAATTGCCTACCGAGCACCTCTTTATATGCACACACTAGCCCCCCCTTCCCCCCTCAAAGCAAATTTACAAACTGCCTACCGAGCACCTCCTTATGTGCACACACGAGCCCCCCTTTCCCCCTCAAAGCAAATTCACGCCCATACACACCTCAGGCTCTGGGTCTGGTCCCAGGTCCAGCTCGTCCCTGCGTGAGTGGTTTTTTAGCGCAGCACGGATGTCAGGCTCAGGAGCTCCGCTGGCCTTGAACTTCTCGGCGGCCCGATCCAGCACAGGGCGCCAGGGCTCTGCGTTGGTTTCAGCAAGGACCTGTGCGTGCACATGTGTGTGTGTGCTTGTGTGTGTGTGTGTATGTGTGTGTGTGTGTGTATGTTTGTGAGTGAAGACAATGCAACTTTAACAGACAGCGAGACAGAAAGACTGCACCAAAGTGCACGCACCTGGCTCCAGTCGTACAGAATGTTGCCGTGCATGACCAGCACGTTGGCAGGGGGTGTGGAGAACAGGGGTACGGTAGGCTCTTCTGCCTTAGCCAGATCCTACGTGAATGTATGTGTGCGTGCATGCATGTTTGTATGTTGTGTGTTTGTGTGCGCTTGCGCGCATGGGTGTGTGTGTGTTGTATGTGTAGGCACGCTTGAGTCATGAGCTACTGTGACAAACCCTGCTCTGGACCCTGATCTCAAGACAGGAGTTGTCAGCAGCAACAAAAAGCACTTACTTACACGTATGAACGCAGCACGCCCTGTCCCTCAGCATATTCACCACCACCACCATCATCACGTATCATCAGTAATTATTACCCAAACACACACGCAAACACACACACCTTGCCCTCTGTGGCGCCTGCTTCCTTGGCCTTAGCAACCTTGATCGCCTCAGCTGCCTCGTGCTGCTGCTTGGCCAGAACCAGGGCCTCCTCAAACTTGGCATCACAGGCTTTGATGTGAGGTGCCACCTGCACACACGCCAAAACAGGATCCGTTGCACAAATAACTGAGGTGGTCATCTGAGGTCCAAAACAGGGGTACTTTAGGAATGTGGCTAGTAATTGCGCTGGAACTGGCTATTCTCAAGCTTAGGTGCGAGCAGTAGGGCAGAGCAAGGGCTACCTCTGGGTCCTAAGCTTGAAATTAGCCAGTTCTGGCGCACATGTCTAATTGCCCGCAGCGTGAACCCTATTTTCACCACATAACAGGTCACCCACATTACCAAATCACATGATTTTTAATGTTATAGAGTCCTTAAAATAAACAAACATCATTGCAAAAGATATGGAGTGAAACGTTCGACTAGTTGGGGATGTAGGCCAACATATGCTGTTTTTCCATGCAAAACCACCTTAGGGATTTGGTGGTCACTGTGGGCTTTCAGCCCTGCCAATTCGCACACAGAGCGACCCACATGAATCCAAGCACATCCTTGTGTAACTCATAATGCCAGCTTCAATTAAAGCAAAAATGGTACCAATCGGATAAAGGAGCAGTGGATGGCTGGCTTTCGAGTGCAAAAAGGGCACATATTTGGACATATCCCCAGTTGACCCCCTCTGACAAATTAATATTCGCTCCACCCAAGTGTTACCTACGTGCTCCTAGCTGCATCCCTTCCTAAAGCCCTTTTTGTGGGGGTGGGGGGCATGGGATGGACGGCCATCTTTCTTTGGAGGGTTCCCTTGCGTGCCTTAATGTGAACCTACACCCACTCACTGAGCCACTTGCACTACCCTCTCACTACCCACTCACGATACCCACTAACACTAGTGTTGGTCAGTGCGCTTAATTTGCGTGACTTGTTTGGCTTTGTGTGCATATGGGGAAAAGGGCACAAACCTGCAACCATTCTTTCTTCTGTAACAAGCATCCTCTCTTCATGTTTTCCTATCAAAACTGCGGGCAGAGCACAGCTTTGTGTGGCGGCAGGCCAAGGAGGGACAGGACAGAGTGTTCAAGTCCCGTCTAAGCCAATCAAAAGCATGCTGCCGATACAATCACTGCAGTTGAAAAATTCTTGCGGGGGTTCCTCACGTCCATTATTTCCATTAACCTAGCACGACTAGAAAATTTCTATCCCACCTGCTTTTTGTGCACAACACTAACCGAATCCCACAGACCATCCAGCCCCACCTGCTTGCCGTGCGCAGCACAGATAGTCCAACTGTATCCTGCCCTAGCACCATTGGTCCTTTCACAAAACAGGGAACGGACAACATTCATAGGCAGGACAGGACGGCAAGCAAGGAAAACATATGCGTCATCAAGGTTGAAAACCCTAGTTAACCATAGCCTCGTAAAAGGTGGCACTCTCACAAGGATGTGCTCAAGTTTTATCCGCAAAGATGCCAACCTGCGACGATCCCTGCCTAGAACAGCCCCAGCAAGCACACATATTTGTGAGCTGCCTCGGTATAGCTGACAGGAAGCACTCAATGTGCATTCACGCAGCGCACGACATGCGTACGCAAGTGACTGCACATGTGACTGCATGTGACACGCACCTGCAGCATGTTCTGCTTATTAATGTGCATTCACACGGTGCACGACATGCGCGCACGCACGTGACACGCACCTGCAGCACGTCCTGCTTGTTGACCTTGGCCAGGATGGCCATGAGCTGCTTCAGCACCTCAGCCTGAGCGTCTGCTGCTTGCTGCTCAGGGGTCTTGGCAGGGTCAGATTCTGCAAGGGGCCTGTGGGGAATCAACATAATAAAAGTTTAAAACAAAAGTCTGCACTCAATTCCTTCAGAGCCTGTGCTGCTTGCTTCTCAGGGGTCGTAAGCAGAATCAGCCCCTGCAAGAGCCTGAGAGAAGCAACAAAGGTGACAAGCGGAAACAGATGCGCTTTGTATCATCAAAGCGGTAAGCGGATTGGAGCAGTGCTTTGCCCAAGAGGCGTAATCGTTTAAGTCTATCAACAGAAAGTAGCAGGCAATCAGTTTTGCGCCTACTAACAAACGCAAACTCATCATGGGCATCGTCAGATGAGGATAATCCTGCAACGCTTCCTTGGCTGCATACACAGGGAATATAAATTGGGACCACAGTGCATTTTTACATGCTTGCGGCACGCTCATAGAAATATCTGTAGCTATAAAATACGAGCAAGGTGGCGTAGCTAACGTGTTGCGTGCATGAGACCTCCTTGCACCGATTGAGACCGTAGGCCACAAAGCCAGCAAATTGTCTTGCTTGTGGCCATTGTCCAGTAGCACAAAGAAATCCGAGCCGCGCTTCTCGCTCAATATGACTCGTCATAGCCCCAGCTCAGGCTTTTGCACGCTCCCATTCCAGCGCCAAACAAACACAATTTTCTATCTGAGCCGCAAGCTCAAAGTGGACTCACTGGGAAGGCGTCACATAGCCCAGCTTAGCCTTTGCACGCTCCAATTCCAGCTGCGCCAAAGAAAACAAACTTGTCTAATATAGTTGCAAACTCAAAGTGGACTCACTGGGAAGGCATCACGTAGCCCAGCTTAGCCTTTGCACGTTCCCACTCCAGCTGCGCCAAAGAGCCCACAGCCTCCCAAGATGAGGGCTTGATGCGCAGACCCTCCTCAATCCTATGGGTTGGATGTGGTTTGCGTGTGTGTGTGTGTGTGTGTGTGTGTGTGTGTGTGTGTGTGCAAATGCTAACAGAAGAACAGTAGAGGGTACAGCGGCAGACTCACATTTAAACATGCCAGGGTAAAAGGTGCGTGCGCACAGAATAATGGAGAAGTTTGCACACACTCCGAAGGTAAAATAACTTTAAAACAGTTGCATTGCAGGTGTTGTATGGTACGGCCATAGTGACAGACCATGTTGAGCGTCTGTGATGCAAAGAGAAGCAGAAGCAAAAGCTGTTTTTAGAACGCGCTGAGTCAACATGAGCCAAATATGCTAGCCTGTAAATCAAAACAAAATTAGCTTGCCTGTTCCTACTTTCCCAAACTTCTCAAGTCTGGCAGGGAGGCGTTCCCCATCATTTCATCAATCAATAACGGAAGGAGAAGGGTAGAAAAAATGGCATTGAGCAACCAACCGCACGTGCACGACACTCCTCCTTTCTCTGCACACACCGCCCAAGTCCAATGCCATTTATGCACACACGCACACAGCACGTTGCCAAGGCCATACATCGCAAGCAGGAAGGCCTAAGGCCTAAACAGCGGTTTGTGTAAGCCGGAAACGCCCATTCTTTTCCCACTATCCTGAATTCAATTAAGCATCACTAACGAGCATTACAGGCAAACACAACACAATCCTTCAATTGCATGCAAACATTAAACATCGCGTAACACAGTCTACACACACTTCTGTGCGTCATTGCACAGTGCCATAAAGAGGCCGTCTGTTACTCCTGCACACACACGTGCACACACATGCACACACGCACGGCAGTCCCACCCACTCTTAATGTGTCTAGTCATGCAGTGCCAAGAAAAAGGCAATCTGTTTTAAATGTGCACTTACCATATACAGTCCCACCCACATTTCCAGTGCCTTGTCAAGCCGAGCCAGAATGGAGGCCACTAATTGCTCTGTGCTCGCGCCAGCACGCCCACACACACACACACACACACACACACACACACGCACACACACACACACACACACGCACACACACACATACACGCTCAGCAATCCCACTCACTTTTTCTGTGTCTCATCGTACAGTGCCATAATGGAGGCCAGGTCCTTGCCCTTGACGGGTGAGCCTGCCTTTGCAAGGGCCTGCAGCTGGCGGTCCGCTTTCACGATGAACACGTTGCCCCATTGGATAAGGCTCACAACGGCAGCGTCCCGAAACTGCTCTCCTGCCTGCACGTGTGTGTATGCAGGCGCTTGTGCATGTGTGCGCATAATCCAAGCGCTGAGAAAAATTGTGCTGCTGCTTTTGAGCAGTGGTGCCTTAAGCTGCATTGCTTTGAGCAGTGCTGCCTCACAAAGTCCAAACATCTACGCAGGACAGCAGAAAAGAGCGAGCGAGCAACATTGCCCTGCAAGACACAACGTTGCTCTACATATGACGCGTCTACAAAAGATGACCCAGGCTTAGGTGCTGCATTGCTTTTTGGCCATAAATATTGGCCATTTCCAACCTTGAGGTTTTTCACCAGGCTTGAGCAAAACTCTCCGTCTCCAGTGCATGCAAGGTACACAGCTTGAGTACGCACGTACATTCCTCAGACATGCACACACACACACATGCATGCACACCACTACCCACCAACCCCCACACACGCAAACACCTCCACACCTCCACAAACACTCACCTACACACACACCCCTGCACCTACACACACAGACCCACACATCACACACAAGATGACACATACTTGGTCGAATAGGGGAGCTGCCTCCTCATTGGCTAGGGTGTCCGACATCGCTTGGTGCAGCTTCTCAGCTCCCATGTTTTGGTGCTCCAAGGGCCTGCATACACAATTGATCAGCACACAAGTGAAAACAATGATGGCGCTGAGGAGCACGCCTGCGCTGAGCAAGGCTGACGTCACTTGGTGCAGCTTCTCTGCCCTTATTTAATTGACACCCCAGGTGCGCCCTGCATGTGCGTGAGCAGGCCATTTGTTGGCCACGTTGTACAAGTGCACACACACAGGTGAAAGCTGTACCTGCCCTGCACCCACGCTCGCCTTTACTCGTGCTGCCTCTGTCAAAAAGTGCATGCAATGCATGCGTCAGGTGCCCAGCCAAATCCAGCCAAGCTGCTCGGAACAAAGACAGCAATGCCCGTGCGCGTGAGGACACCACAAAATAAGAAGCAGGCTACGCATCTTGCAAGAGCTAGTGAGCTAAAGTGAGCAGCCTGTTGCACGCATACATGCATGCTAGTGCAGCTCCCTGGCATCGTGCAGATGAGCAGGCACAACAACCTGCCGAATGCAGTTGAGTAATCAGCAATCCTCAGCCTGTGGCGGAAGCTTACACTACACATAAGTAAACCTGAAATGAACGCAGATACAGTCCAATCAAGTGCAGAATTGGCACATACGAGCGCGGATTCAGCTCAGAAAGCGTAACAGCAGAGCCCATCATCGACAGCCCACACACACTTTTGTCCTCATGCCCGGTTCTCTGAGTGTTACTGCAATCTGGCAACTTCATACATATGCATGCTTCATAAACATACATGTAGCCCCTCTCCACGCCAGTAGCAATATCAATATACACTTCGTTATCGCCTAGTTCGCACTGAAGCGAACTTCTCTGTGCAGACATCACTATCTGGCTACCGACTTACGTGTGTGTGTCCAAGCCAGTCACTTCTGAGAAGAGGCGTGCAAACTCTAGCAGCCATTCCTCTGGCTCGTACACAGGATCTGTGCCATTGTCCTGCGTGTGTGAATGTGTGAGAGTATGTGTGTGAGTGTGCGTGTGAGTGTGCGAGTGTGTGTGTGAGCGTGTGTGTATGTGTGTGCGTGCGTGTACACGTGTGCACGTGTGCGTGCGTGTGCATGCGAGCGAGCATCGCATGCAAGTAAGAACCATGCATACAAGCATGACAGTAAATGCTCCACCCAGATCAGCATATGCCAAGCCTTTCCCCAGAGTTTACCGACAAGATGAAGGCCAGGCAGACAGCTGGACTAATCACACCAGCTGTTGACCGCTTAAATTCCCCATATATTCAACAATTCATAGCAAGGGCTCTCAATGGGCTTCCAATTGCACCCATCTAGGATTCCCAACAGCTTGCCACTCACTTTGCGAGGGAAGAGCTCGTCCAGAGGAGGCTTTGGCACTTGGGACTGCTTCTCCACCGGAACCACCTGAAAGTGTGTGTGAGTATGTGTATGCATATTTAAATGGTAAAAAATCAGGTGATCTGCCAATGGGCGTCAGCTAGAAGTGTGAGTGTGTGTGTGTGTGTGTGTGTGTGTGTGTGTGTGTGTGTGGATGTGTGCATATGAGAGGGGAAAAAGAACAAACGCGGATGGTGCTAACACTACCAACTAGGATTTGTGCATAACACTACCAACTAGGATTTATACGGGGTGCTGATTTGTGTTCTGCACCTCTGCATGAGTATAGTAAACACAGCAAGAGTCTCGCCATTCAAGCATCAGCTGCTGCATTGGCTGCCAGGCACGACCCTCGCCCCCTACCTCGTCATTACAATTTCTCCACTGCATACACGCACACTATATTTCAGAGCCCAAGTGTCAAGCCTGCCATTTGACATTCTTCCCTTGCCACACCCTTCATTTCATTGCTAAATGGAAGGAAAAGCAGAGCCTTCCTCTTTGCTCATTGGCCTGAAGCCTCCCACAAAAATGTGCACACACATGTACACACACCTGCAGCTTCAGTGGTGGCAAGCCGTTCTGCTGCAGCAGCCGGGGTGTGTGTGCTCCCCCTTGCTTTTGGAAAGCAATGATAAGCTCGCCCAAGGCGCTCTGAACGTCCTGCTTGGACGTGATGGTGACGTTGTCGCCATCCTTGTCCGTCCATTGCAGGCGGAAGGGGCCTGTAGGGTACGAGCCAGTGCGCTGAACGTGACACCAGTTCATAGCAGTGCTTGACTGTTCAGATTTGAGCCGGAGTCTTTGAAAAAGGGCTTTTAAAGGAAGAGCATGGAGTCTTTTTTAAAGGGCTTTAAAAGGAAGAGCATGGTCCATCAGCCGTCCCATCAGCGCCATTGTAGACTGCTGTAGGAACCTACTCGATGCGCATGTCTTGGCTGGCTGCCCTTACTGTGCACATGACAAGGCAGGGATGTGCCTAATGATGAAGCGAGTGTCCCTTGGGCCTCTTTACCCCTTAGTAAGCCTCCCTTTGTCATTTGGCTATGCTCAAACCATTTGTCCACATTGTGGAGTTAGCAATCATGGCTGTATTTGTTGTGGAGGCACCCCCCCTCCAAGAAGTGCTAAACAATAAAGCCTTCTCCTCAGTGAATCCTTGAGCATGCCAATCCTTGTGCTTTGAACCAATAACAGCATGTGCGTGATCTCTCTCGTCTGCCTTTACTGCCTGACTCAAAGACAGAAGTGGCCAATCAGGTTTTTCCCTTTCTTCCAAGGATGGGCCTGCCGATTCATCTCGGCATGAGGCCAAAAAATGAGTGTCCAACAAATGGGTGTCCAATGAATGGGCCTACCAGGCTGTGCAGTACTGCCCCCCATCGGTGCTATGACCATCACAGGGGGTTGCTGACATGGCAGGGCAAACGTGATTATCTCCTCCTGACATGCGGATGCACACCAAGCAGGCCCCATCTGCTGGACTCAAGCCAGACTGATTCAACATCACTGACCAGCATTAAGAACAATGGCCTCGCTTGCTTCATGAAGCATCTGATGCTTCATGTCTAGCTGAAGCTGAGTCTAATATAGACACCCTCCCCCATCCCCTCTCACACACACATACACACATATATATACCGTCCGTTCACGATCACTTCGTGACCACACTTTCAAAAAATTAATTAAAATTACGATTTTAGTTCGTGAGGGGGTTTGGGGATTAATTTTTGAGTTCGAGGGCACTTCGGGAGGGCCCTGCCGGGAATTATTTTTTGAGTTCGAGAGCCCCCCTGTGAATGCTGCCTGTTCACTGCTACTGCTGTTTGTTATGGCTGAGGCTGTGGCTGAGGCTGAAGCTGTGGCTGATGCTGCAAAGTGCTCAGAAGCAGGGAAGGCGCGCTTGGAGCCTTATTTCAACTTTCACCCTCAAAACCACTATAGATAATTAATTTATTACTTCGAAGTCAGTTCGGAGAGGCCTCCAAGAATTAATAAAATTTTTCGTTTTCTGGCCAAATAATTATTTATTTTCCGAAGTGATCGTAAACGGACGGTATATATATATATACGCACACACACAATCCCTTTGTCCAGCAAAGATAAATCATTTTGAGTCACATTCCCTTGTTTTTACCCATTGAGGGCCCCTCGGTTCAGCATGCACTGCCCTGACCACGCACACTCGGAGCCCCATAACTAGGGTTGGCCCGAACCGTACATGCAAAAATACCAGTACTGTGTTTGGAAATTCACGATCGTATTCAAGTCTGTTTGACTGTGTGCGTTTTTTGGCCGACCATGTACAAACTGTATTCGCATGCAGCACACTCCAGACACAAGTTCAATTCCCAGCAGAAGCAGTCCCTTTTGCTCTTTTTGGTCAATTTTGTTATCTCACGCCTCTTCTTACTGAGCACTTCCTTTGCTTCCCTTTTCTAACATGCATGTATTTGCATTATATAAACAAGTTGGTGGTTATGATAGTTGAGATTTTTTTTGCATTAACAAGGGTCACATATGGGTCTTCTTGGCTTGATACAGGCCTAGCTCCCAAACCATTCCTTTTCCTGCCTTTGAAGATTGGGTCATGCGTGCTCAACTCTTCAAGAGCTGCAGAATGCCCCCCTGTTTGATTTATTATGAGCAACTCCAAATTTCCCTATACATGGTTCACAGTAGGGCTACTAACTACTAAAGTATTGCAACTCCTACTTATTACGAGGAGACCAAATAATTAGCATAATGTATTAGGGAATATTTGGGCTTTGACCGGCCAAATAACTAATAATAAACAAGTTTCTGCAAGCTTTTGAGCATTTTTCTGTGCTTTGCTCTCTGTTGTAAACTTCATCCATGAAGTAATTTGCAATTCCTTGCTCGCCCTATTTGAGACGGCAAAAAGTATAGGTGACGAGCAAAAAAGGCATTTTGGCAGGGACTTGAACCCAGAACCTGCACGTTGCAGCCAAGAATCGACTTTTTTCAAAGCTTTGCGAGGCCCAAGTTTCTTAATTTTTTGCGCACTGAACATTGCAAGGCACCTAAATTATTAATTATTTACTTGCAATAATTACAGTATCCCTACGGTATACAGAACTACGGCGAATTTATGGCGAATATAAGGTGTATAGGTATACACACTGTAAAAGCACAACACTGTATACAGTATATGGAAATCTCATGAACGGTTTTAGCCAACCCTACCCGTAACCTACGCCATGCTCCCACCAACACCCACCTGCATCAGGGTATTTTGCCTTGACTGCCTGCAGCAGCTCATAGTAGCTAACATTTAGAGGAGTGGCCACCAGCTTCGACTCGTTTCCTAGGGTGGCCTTGATGGTGAGGTGGAAGGATTGCTGGTTGTTGCTTGGGCCATTGTTGCCTTGCGCGGCACGTACGCTGGGAGCAGCAGCTGAAGCGCTGGCTGGGCGCTGCGTTGCACGTCCTGTGTGTGTATACGTATGCATGTATGTAAGTGTGTGTGTGTATGTATGTATGTATGTGTGTGTACATGTGTGTGCGTGCAAGGGGCTCTTCACAGCGCGTTCATTAAAGCACATTTGTAAGCATTTGTGCCAGAGGGGGCTAACTGAGTCCCAAAACGGGCAAGTTTTTATATGCTCTTTGACTTATACGCCCCAAAAATTGCAAGCTCCAAATTCTACATAATTTGATGATTTCTGTCCATAGATGTAAATTTTGGAGCTTGCCAATTTTGGGGCTTGTGCTTAGTTTGCTGTGGCCTGCAGGCCATTTCTTACCACAAATTGTTCATAACTACTCACCCACTGCACCAATCTGGAATATTTTTAATGGTGTAGAATTTATCTTAGAAAAGAATATCATTGCAACAAAAAAGAGAGGACGGCTGAGTGGTTAGTGTTGTATGAGGATTTGAGCCATTTTCCCATGAAAATCACCACATTAGAGTTTACATGCACCATGTGTGCTTAATCCAGTCTATCTCAGCACGCAAAGCGACCCACATAAAACTTGGCACACGTTCGGGTAGCTCTCAATGCCAGCTACATTTTGGTACTAAAATAGTGTCGATTGGATGCAGAGGCTGCGAGTGGCTGCCTTCTGAATGCAAAAATGAGCATTTTCAGGCATTTCCTCCGTTAGCCCCCTCTGCATTTGTGCAGTTTTTCTGCTTGACTACGTGCTGACTTCTGTACTGAAACAGGTGCAGGTCTGAGCAAATCTCGACTGACCTGCAACAGCCTCCTTCAGCCTCTTCTCAATTTCACGGGTCTCGTCTGAGGCTTGATCGCGATTGATGGCCTGGATCTCTGTCAGTGCCAGCTTCGTTTGGCCTAAGTGCTCCAAGGCCTTGATCTTTATGTGTGAGTATGTGCGTGCGTGCATATGTGTGTGTGTGCGTGTGCGTGTGCATGTACGTGTTTAAATGTGTACGTGCATGCTTGCGTGCGTGCATGTGTGAGTGAGTGAGTGAGTGAGTGTGTGTGTGTGTGTGTGTGTGTGCGTGCGTGTGTGCGTGTGTGTGTGTGTGCGTGTGCGTGTGTGTGTGAGTGTGTGTGTGTGTCTGTGTGTGTGTGTGTGTGTGTGTGTGTGTGTGTGTGTGTGTGTGTGTGCTATGTGTTTAGCACAGTTAGCCCTTTTAGCTTACCCGTGTTTTGCGGGCAGTCATGGAATCGGGCGATGTCTCAAGAATCTCCGCCGTCTCCTTGATGGCCTCCTTGTACCTGGAAAATGGCAGCAAAGAACGCATGGCCGAGGGTCTGCCGCAGACACGATGCCCAAGCAACGACATTTGCTCCCCCACCACTCCTGCTGCCATAACCACGCAAATAAGCCCCCCAACCCCCTTCCGCTCGTTCCCCTGCTCACTTCTGGAGGTTCATGTAACAAAAAGCTTTTTTTTGGCTGAGGGCTTCCCGGGCGGCAGCTCCCGCTGCGCGTGTATGCCAATGTTTGTAGCAATGAAAGCCAAAAGAAGCAAGCAGGGAAAGAGAATACCATCGTTGTGCACAATCACCAGGCAGCAGTTTGTAGGCCTTGTCAAACGCATCCAGAGCGCCAGCGTAGTCCTTCTTTAGATACTGCGCTCCGGCTGTACTGCGAAGCGTGTCCACCTCACGGAGCACCCCCTCATCTACTTCGGCGGTCCCGCGAGAACCAGATTTCTTCTTCCCCATAACTACTTTTAAAGCAAACAGGTTTTTATTATTTTAGGCTTTACGGTGCAGCACACGCATTTGTGATGTGTACACAACGAACTTCTTTCACGATGACACTTTGTAAGGCGTACTTTTATTTTTGTGCGCAATAAATTATGCATAGGTATAAGATACACAGATTCATTAGAGACATTGCCAGAGACATAGAGCTTGTTGAGAGAGACATACAAAATTTACAAAAAAGGCCTCAAGTCAAGAAGTGTGACTGCTAGCCTGCTCATACAAAGCTGTTGGCTCCAAGGCGTGCTTAGTGAAAAATTAGCCTTTGAGTTTCCATCTAGCTCTCATTCTCCCTTTTATAATGGGTTCAAAAACATTCACTCATTCTTAGCTACTGCAGCGCTACCACACAGCTCTAAGCCTTTTGGCCTTCATTGTCTTTTTCTTCCTTTCTGTCCTTTGTCTTTCCTCGCAATCCAAGCAGCTTCACATGAATTTTTAGCCAAAATGCCGGAGCGTTAAACTATCGGTCTCAATATGACTCCTCAGAAACCTGTCCACTTTTCAGAGTTCTCGGATCAGATCACCCTTACATACGAGATCATGATGAACGCACGTTGTTACAAGCTCTGCATATTTCTGGAATGAATTAAGCACAGCCAGCGGCACGAGCCGAGAGGAGTACATTACTATAGACATTGAAGGAGGAAGGCACATATTACCAGCATCAAAGCACATAGGATGTAAGGCGGACTTATTGGCTTCCTGCAAGTACGCGCTTCGTCCTCTCTTTTTAGTCTGCGCCTGCTTACCAAAAAAAACAAGTTTACCAATAGAAAAACCTGCCAACATGCATTAAGCGTCCTGTACAGCTGTGATATGGAATGCCGCCAAAATAATGCATGCTATGGACTATGAGGCTAAGCTTCTGAACTGGTATTGCATTTTGCATATAACTCAAATCCTTTGTACTCATTCAAACACGTCAAATTTATTCAACACCAGAGTCTACTTCCACACGTACACAAAGGCATTAGCAACGCAAATGGAACATGTCCAATCTCTCCCTCTAAATGAAACGCGATGTCTTTCACTACCGCACTGGCACCCTTTTCAATCAAAAACATGCCGTCCGCTTAAAAAAGTCCACTAGCCTCCAGTGTCCGTTTTGTCAACAATCAGACAGTGCTCTTCATATTCTCTCAGGGTGTCAACACAATATCATCTCTGTCATTATCACTGAACTCCATAATGTTGCCTGCAGACTCATTATGAAAGCCATCAGCAAAGGCTCCTTGGCAGGTTGTATAGTTTATATGGATGCTGGCAGCAATGACCGTTTTGCCCAACAAAACCTTCAAATTTCCGAGCACGCTAGTAATAGGGCTTTACCCATCTGGCTTTCTGATGCTTCTTTATTTGTCAGAGACAGGCTTACTTCCAGTCGCCCTGATGCTATTTTGGTTACTCCCTTACCGACTAAATCGAAACCACCTTCCACTCGCCACTTGCAACAGGTGCAGCATGCTAAATCTCATGGACAAGTGCGCAGAGCTCACAAAATTAACGCTAATAAGAGGGAAGTACACCTCATAGAAGTGAAGTATTGTGAGGACACTAGGCCTGGACACCAGCTGGAGGCCTCTGACAAACAGCACGGGAGTTTATGAAACGCTTAAATGCCAAAAAAGTTACACTTCACACCATCCTTCTTGGTGTGGGAGGATCATTCTATACCTCTAACACTTTGTATCTTCTAAAAGAGCATGGCCTCAATTCACAGAGGGCCCACAAGACTGCCCTTAAATTGCATGCTTACTCTGTGCATCATACGCACAAACTCTACAACTAGACGCGCACTTGGAAAAACTAATTGCTCTCAAGGTCTGGGTCTGAAGCAGGGGGCTGCCAGCCACCCTCCAGATCCCCACTAGTTTTCTTTTTCCTTTGGTGGGGGAGACTCACGGCACTTCGGGCCAATGTGTCTCCTTTTCCTTTATTGATGCAGGGAGTGTTTTACTGCCTGCGTAGTTTTTCTTTTCTTTCTTTTCTAACATTTTGTGGACTGATGGCTTGAGACCTTTTAATATTCAGGACCTAGTTTGTGTTGGACGTGCATGTATGCTTTTACATTGATATCTGATAAAATGGAGAGCCTTTCTGCTGGAGGCCCTGGTTGGCAGGTGTTAAGAGTGTCTGGTAGGCAAACTGGGGGAGGGTCTCCCACCCTTGCTGGCCAGAAGATGGATTAGTGGAAATGGGCGTCGGTGTTAACGTGGATATCATGGCCACTTTAACTTTCCGCAGAACACTTTGCTTTGGCATCAGCGCACTCGTTCCCTACGATGCCAGCATGAGTAAAACCTTGTAGAGATGGATGGTGTCTTTAGATTGCTGGATGTGGTGTCCGATGGTTCCTAGGAGCTTGACATGTTTATTCTGTTTCATGCGCTGGGGGTAGAGGATACTATTTCTCATTTGCCAAAGTGCATTGGCGCTGTCTGTTGCAATATGCATGGGTGTATTAATTTATCAATGCAGCAAAAAATTCCTGCTAGCTTGGATCTGTTAAGCTTGTCCCTCTAAGATTTGCTGTGGAGTTTTGGTTGGATTGTGGGCGGTTATCTCCAGCTCCAATAGACTGAGATCCATTTTCTTTGTTTAATACAACTCCCATCTGTGAAGGCCCATTTTATCCAGTTAGGGGCTTTGAGTTATAGCAGGGGTGGTGTGTTGCTTTGCTGATAGTGGCATCTAGCGCATTTTTGTCTTTTAGATGTTTCCAAGAATACCTAGTGCAAACATCCTTGTTGTCAGTGCAGGTTTTGTGAAAGCGTGGATGCTGTTTTCCATCCAGTTTGGGAGCAGTATGAAGATAGCTGTTGCCACTTGGTTATTCAAGGCAAATGCGGTTGCATGTTGCACTACTTTGAGAATGTGCTTATCGTCATACATTGGGTGGCAGATGGAGAATCCAGTGAACTGTGTGGAAATTGCATCTGTTCTGGAACTGAATACCCTGTCTCTTGGGTGGGCTGTCCAGAACTCTTTAAACTCCGGGGTAAAGTCTAGAGGTATGGCCATTCTTTCATTTGTGACCAGGGCATGGTTGCAAAAGGCTGTCATGTAGTGGGTGGGCAGAGCCCGACGATGGAGCATTCAGCCTAAGTACTGTTGCCTGACAGTGAAAGTCGTGGGAGTCGATCAAGAAGTCCTTGGATTTCTGTTGCAAGGCACAACAGGGGGATTCAGCAGGGCGTGCGAGCCTCGATAACGAGCAGAGTTATATGCATCCTGTAAAATGTTGAGGCACTAAGGGGTGATTTTGCCGGAGCATTTACCATCTATGCCGTACACACGTATCACCTCTGGGAGGGTCTGGAGCTTGGGAAGTGTGACTTTTGTTAGCCAGTCCTCTGCTTGTGGCAGTTGGCTAGGTGTGTCGTATTGCTCACTGTCATGTGTTGCTTCTTGTACTGGAGGTGGTCTGATAAGATCGACCTGTCTGTTCCATAGTTTGCAGTTGCCTGTGCCCTTAACATCGCTTTGCAGGTCAGTAGGTTACATTTCAAAATGAACTCTGTCTCTAATATGCTAATATGTTTGCCTAGCGTAGATTTCCATTGGTGAGTATGCCTGTTGGGATCCTCCAAACCTTGTCGGGCCAAGTTGTCTGAATTTTTATCTGTGTCTATTTCTCGTGTCAGAGGTGGACATAGTGCTTGTCTCGTACTCATCAGCCATTTTATGTATTTGAGGTTGGATCTGATCATCTTTGCTGCTTCCCATCTTGGCTCCCAATTAACCAGCCACATTTCGCTCTCTGTCCGTTTATGCCAAATAGTCGTTGCTCCAGAAAGGTCCTGGCAGGCTGAACAGTGCTATAATTATGATTGGTCTGTACTTGGACGGGCATCTTGGCTGTGATAACAACCAATTTGCATAAGGCAAATTCCAATGGTAGGAGCAAACGCATGTGCTGCATTGAAACATACCTTGCCCATGGTCAGATTCTACTTCATTCATTCATTCCTTGCTATGCGTGTCCAACAGACTTTGCAGCAAGGATCTTGAAGAAGGATGCTTTTATATGGTATTGGAGGGCCCGTTTCTCAATGGCACTAGGCTTCCAGTAGACCGAATACTGCTCCTGGGATGTTGGTATTTGCCTATCACCCTGAACTCTTGCCTTCTTTTGGGAGCAACCCTACATTTTGAGACAGCAACATGGAGTTAAAGTAACTCCCCCACCCGTGACCTGTGTGATGCTATTGATATCCAAGATGAGTAGCATGTCCTTTTCCACTGCGTCAATCCCCACGTGATTTCTCTCCGCAGGAAATATGCATCTCTGTTTCCCCCACCAGGAGCCCACAATGTGTCTACTTTCTTAAGCCATAACAAGCTTGGAGCTTCAAATTTTCTCCATGAACTGATTGCTTTTTATGAGCAGGCTAGCAGTCACACTTCTTGACTGAAGGCCTTTTTAAAACCTTGTTATTTTGTTAACTTAACAAATGCCGTTGTCAAACTCAAACATGTGGTTTACAACTCTGGGTGCCCCCAACTTGTTTGCCAAGTTTTTTGCATACTCTCTCTTGTATTCTTGCCAGGGCACGTTTCTGAATGGGGGATGTGATGGACAGAAGTTATGACCTGTTTCCTTATCAGACAGTATATAACCAGTCAAACCGCGAAGAAGCTTCTTCACAACTGAGGTGCCACTAGGCCAGTGCTTGAATGCTTGATGACAATACTGAGTGTGGCTCACAGAACAGAGGACGTAGTTGCTGCATAACAGCAGTGTGCTTTCCCTGCGAAGATTGTTAAAAACAAACATCTTGGCTGCAAGGTGCTGTTGGTTCCAAGGCAGATACAAAGAGTCAAAATACACTGTTTCCTGTTTCAATTGATCAGGTCCTTGGTTCTGATTGTGCTTTGCTTGCTGTGTGAGGTGTTAAGAAGACAAATAACGGGAAGTGCCCTGCTAATCTGCTTTATCTGATTTCAATTTCGCTCTTTATCCACGATTTTACAGTTTCAGCCAGGCAAGTGTTGGTTCAGAGCTCATCTAGCAGCAGGGCCCGCAGCAAAGAGTTATGAACCAGACCATGTTTGATGTTCCAGACCCTCTCGTTGTGCATGTGCTGATCCTCACACATGTGACATGACTTTGTGTATAGTACTATTTGCCTCCCTCATTTTTCTTGGTATCCTCAGTGTGACAGATGTTCAGCAACATGCATGGTTTATTTGCCCAAAACACACAGATGATGTCCCCCCCTCTCAGTTTAATGCGACCGGCTGGTCCTGGCAGATGCTTGATTGTTTTTACTGGTTTTATTCAGTGCTACCTGCAATGTCATAAACAGCGCTGTGCCTTTTTTCCCTTTCCAAGGATTTTTGGTAGGTGCTACAAGACTGGTGCTAAAAAACAACAATTATTACATTTTCTACACGTTTTACATGCGCAGCTTAGCAGTCACTTAGGGTTTAGTTGTAAACTCTATAACCAATCGAAGTTATTCTGAAATTTGGGCCGTAACTTCTTCCTTCAAGTCAATTGACGGCTTTTTACGCAGGGATTCCAGTATTTGTAGCCATTTGCCGAGGAGAAGGGAAGCCAGTAAAAAAAAATAGGTAACAATACTAAGGTACAAAGAGAAGGAAAGTAAGCGATCCCACACGTTTTATTGACTTAAAAATTCAGGAGAGAAGGAAGTAAAGTTGTCATTGAGTAGAAGACGTACGTATACTTGATAATGAACGATCAAGCATCGTCACATCATGACGCAGAGCCGTGAAGCAGGAAAGAAGCAAAATACAATAGCGGAAGTCTGACACACTCATAATTCAGAGAAAGAACGCTCAAGTGAGTAGTGCTTAGAGCCCCTCTCGGTCGGAGTGGAGGAATTATGTAAGGCACGCAATACTGCGGTCAGAAGTCAAAGCCGGCCCAAATGTCATATAATCCTCTATTCTATTGGCGCCGTAAAAGACGTTTGGCCTAAGATCAAACCTTGTAAGAAAGTGTGCTCTGTTGTGCCATTGCCATGGCAAAAATCAATGCAATTAAATTTATTTTTGTTTGCGCCACTGTTAACAGTGGCAGTCATGGGCTGAGCCCTGAGAATCTGAAACGACCAACCCCTTACCTTCCTGCTAAACAACAAATTCCATGTTGATCAGACAGGATCCAGCACACTACACAGCCACACACCTTTCAAACCTTGTGACAAATGGCATATTTAGTACACACCAGCCCCTCTTACGTATGGGCAATTATGTATGGGCAACAGCCGCAGGTGCAGACCTGTTTCCAGTCATCCAGCTTTGCAGGTCGTTAGGTATGGACACCTGCAAGGACCCGAATATTGAAGGCAAGGGCACTTGGAATGATTTGTTTGCAGGGAGAAGTAAGCCTTTGCCAGTAATAATTTTTGTAGTAAGATCATTCTTCAATGTCGAACAGAATTGAGACAAGGTAGTGCATGAATTCATAAACCCTAACCAAGATAATCAAAGTCGAAGAACTTTGTTTCATTTGGGCTCGTCAACATTGATCTCTAAGATGACGGATTTTCATTGATGCTTGTAGCTCCCTTATCAATACCAATACATTTAATTTAATTTGAAATGCTTGTGCTCTTATGCTGTGACAATGCATTGAGATTGGAGACAACTATGTCAATTTGCAAGGCAAACATGGGATGTTATCTAAGCCTTCAGCTTTCACCTTCTTTAGAGCAGGCACACAATTTCATGTCTATCATAGCACGCCAAGACAATGAGAGGGTACATAATGAATGCAATACCAATGCAATCACAGACCTTTCCACTTCCTCCCCCACTCCCGCCCATCATGCTGACACAAATTGATAAAATACAAGCACATAAAAGGAGGTCTCACCTTGCTGTCTTCGTCACTAAGCAAGCCGTCCACAAATGCTTCCACATCCTGTGCCTCTGTGCCGGCAAGGGTGTAAGCGTGCATGATTTAAACGTGTGAGCATAGGCTCCTCCTATGCTCACATTTGTTACACAACGTAGCAATTGTTTTTTTTATGAACTACCAAGGATAGTTTGCGTTTATTTTCCCCCTTCTTTCTTGTTCTGTTTTTCCTATTTCTTTTGGGCAAGGAGCTTCTGTCGGAACCAATAAGCTTAACCAATTATTGCTGGTGTCTGAAAAGAACAGATCTCATAAGACACATATCTGGTGGCAAGATGAGATAGATTAGATGGACTGCTATGCTTTCAAGTAGGATACTTCACTAAATTAAAGTAGGAGGGTACTTATAGCTAGTGCCTTTTGGGGCGGAGGTTGCTTAAGTAGGGGAAATTAAAAGGGGAGTGCTTAAGTAGGGGTACTTAACCTTCCCCCCTACTTAAGTACCCTAGTACCCTACTCCCAAGCGCAAATTATAGTAATAGGGTACTTAAGTAGAACTGAGGGGTACTTAGGTACCCCCTGACTGCAGTAGCAAGCAGCTGTGTGTGTATGTGCGTGCGTGTGTGTGCGTGTGTGTGCGTGCGTGTGCGTGTGTGTGTGTATGTGTGAGTGTGTGTGCGTGCGTGCGTGTGTGTGCGTGTGCGTGCGTGTGTGTGTGTGCGCGTGTGTGTGTGCGTGTGTGTGTATGAGTGTGTGTGTGAGTGTGTGTGTATGTATGAGTGTGTGTGAGTGTGTGTGTGAGTGTGTGTGTATGAGTGTGTGCGCGCATATGCATTTGTAGCACGCACAGCATGGTGCTCATTTTTCGCTCTCACTCCCGATGGGCGTGACGCACACACACTCTCCCGTGTTTTTGACCCCCAGGAATGTGTGTGGAGGCTATTTTGTCCATGTTGGCACCTGTGCTCGCAACGGACGCTTTTTGTCTGTTCGAGTGCGCTTGCATTGCAAAGACCCCTAATTTGTCCACACCGGCACCTCCCTTTCGCTTTAGGCTATGTTTTCAACTCTCAGGAACACATACAAACCGTTGGTTATGCGTTATGCGCCATTCGTCCTGTGTGTGGGCATCGATGGCATCATCAATTTACAGCACACACAGCACGGTGCTCTTTCTTGCCTGCACAGCCCCGATGGACGAGCAGCACGCAATTTACCCCACATTTTTGACTCCCAGGAACACACACACAAAGCGTCGGTTGTGCGTCATTCGTCCTGTGTGTGTGTCTCGATGCCAATGTCAATTTACAGCATGCACAGCACGATGCTCGTTTTTGCCTGCTGCACAGTCCTGATGGACAAGTAGCACGCATGCTACCCTACCATTTCGAACTTCAGGAATGTGTGTGTGTGTTTGTGTGTGTGTGTGTGTGTGTGTGTGTGGTCTGTTCTGGCTAGTTTTGTTGTCATTTTGGGTGTTCTGCACACTGCTTGCACCCCAGCAGATCAGCTTTATTCTGGGAGTATCAGCACAAATTCAGGAGTGCGTGTGTGGCTTTTATTGAGATTTTAATGCCTTGTATTGTACGTAATGTAAAACGGGACCTGACCCTGGGGCAGAAGTCTCAAAGACATAGAACCGCGCTTCTTCAACAGGCACATGGCGCAAGCCATCCACAAATGCTTCCACATCCTGTGCCTCTGTGCCTCGCTGTGTACATCGAGCACTTGGTGCGGCGGATAAGCAGGAGGCCTTGTGCCCAGAGGCTTGGTGTTGCTGTGGAGGCTGGTGTGAGGTGCGGGGGGGTTTACCTTGTTGATTTGCTTGCGGCTGGGAGTGCTGTTGATGGAGTTGCACCTGCTGGGATGACGGTATAGAGGCGTACATGCTCATTGTAGCTGGCAAGGGAGGGTCGCTACTGAGGACTGGAGGGTGATAGCCTAGTGCAGGGCTTGTTTGTTGCGGGGTTGTAAGCGAGCCACCAAGACCAACTGCCTCTGATAGTTGCATTCGAGACGGGGGGCGTTGGGAGCTGCGAGTGACCGGGCGCCTGCATTTGGAAGCACCAAAATAGTGATGGGAATGGGTGTAAGGAATATGTGGTGAAGGACTCATGCCCTGCCGACAGTCTGACGATAATTGGTCAAGACACCCAAAGTCATAAGAGGCCAGGGGATTATCGTACAGCAAATTGTTCAACATGTTCACACGAATGACAGAACAATGCAGCACATTCACACCACTTCCATGGGGGCTGCGATATAAGCCACATGGATACATGCAGCACTTTTGGGTTGGGACTGTAACATAAGAGAGCAAAGCCACAAAGAATGAACGGTGAATTCGTATAAATAATCACAAGAAAGCAGGCTGAAATGACACCGACTTGAAATCAGTCCAAACTTACCCTTCCAAATCAAACATAGTTCCCCCTCCCCTGGTGCCGGGCCTCCCGTCGTTCTCGAACACGTTTTGCCCCACATTTGTGCACATCGTCCCTCCCCGCATGTTCGCACGAGGGGACAACCTGCTCCCCTCTGCTGATCCCACACGATTGGTGGCCCATCCTGTGCATTGTGTGCAATGAACGTGCTCCTGTTGGTGGTAAAATAAGATGGTATCAGGTACTCCCACTATAACCACAAGTGCATACACGTGCGCTTGCATGCATGCATGCATACACAAAAATACACATGCACGTACATACAATCACACACTTACACAGGGTCGGCCAGAATCATACATCTGTACACATTTGCGATGCATGGTATTTTCAGCAGGGGAACTTTTATACGAACCGTCATATATTGTGTGTACACAAGGTGCTGGCCAACCCTACACGTACACACACGGCAACTTGTCATGACTGGGTGCTGATAGATAAAAGGAACTTTCTAAACTAAGTGACATCATGATGATGTAAGCCGACAACAGCCAACATGCACAGATCGCTTGTGAGGAGATGCTTTGTGCTAGTATGATTAGGTGCAAAAGTGTTTGGAGGAAAGACATTCCTGGGATAGGGGGGGGTGCCCAGATTGATACCTATCTTTTGTGTGTAGGGCCTCAGGGGGTGCTTTGGCATTGCGTGTTTGAAGCCGACAATAATAAAAACACATGCCTGAGGTTGCCAGGCTACCCCCTAGATAGGGTATACACGAGGTGGTCGGCCGTCCGTCTTGTTGGTGGCAATGCCATGGAGACGATTGTGCCAGTTGTAGTGGGGCCTGGTGCTGCGGAGTCAGGAGTGGCCGCTGGTGGTGCTGCTGGTGGTGCTGCTGAGGCGGCGGTGGCTGCAGAGGCAATTGTTGTGGGGCCTGGTAAGAGTACTGCCGAGGAGTGCGTGGGTGCGAAGATGGCAAAGGCTGCTGCTGCTGCTGCTGCCAAGAATGGGATAGCGATGATTTTTGCTGCTGTTGTTGGCTGATGGAGTGCATTCTAGATGAGGAATTTAAGGGGGGGGGCCTGCTGCGGGCGCTGCGCTGTGGGGG
>Ga0307947_1000753_pt1 | contig 23951 bp, 24 predicted proteins | sample OrgLakmetagen232_FD_201840 | JGI IMG/M metagenome (GOLD analysis project Ga0307947, IMG submission 201840) | Saline water microbial communities from Organic Lake, Antarctica - #232 | ecosystem: Environmental > Aquatic > Non-marine Saline and Alkaline > Saline | place: Antarctica: Organic Lake...
CAACAAGTCAAACTTGCCCCCTCTGCCCACAAGTAGACAGTGCCCTGCACATCCTTTCTGGGTGCCAACACACGCAAATAAGGAACATGATCACCGAAAGACACAACTTAGCATGCCGCATGATCTTGAAGAGTATCAGCAAAACAGGCTCCTTAGGATCATGCGTTGTCTCCATAGATATAGGCAGCAACAAACGGATGACCATACAAAATCCCCAGATTTCTGAAACAGCCAAAAGTAGAATTGTTCCCAAATGGCTCTTCCCACCCCGCTTCCCAGATAAAGACGGATTTACCTCCAGCCGCCCAGATTTTTGCTGTTTACTCCCATCGCTGCAAAAACACAAAAACAACAAAATAACGTAGGAGGATGGGTTCTTCGTAGTGGTAGGGGGCAATTGCCTGGGAGCACCCCAGCAACACCGCCAGCCACCAGTAGAGCCACCAACCCCAGACAGCACCAACCTAAAGACCTCAGCAAACCTTGGCGTGTTAATCCACCTCGTCGAGATCAAGTATTGTGAAGACACCAGACCTCAAAACCATCTGAACGCCGCAAAGGAACAGCACAAAGATCTCTGCAACATTCTCCAAGGAGCCTCCGTTACTCTTCACATCATCCTTTTGGGTGTGGGTGGCACCATCTACAACACACACTCTGAAGCCTTTCAAAGAACTGGGTCTCGATTCTCAAAAAGTTAAGAAGCTTGCCTCCAAGCTCCATGGGCACTCTGTGAACTTTGCTGCTAAACTTGTCCATACCAGACGTGCCCTTTCCAGTACTGTTATCAACTCTCATCAGGAACCTTTTTAATCCCCTTTAATTTTTCCTTTCCTTTTAGCGGTGAAGGAGCTTTACGGTACTCGGTACCAAAGTGGCTCCTTTTCCTTATTTAATTTAGGGAGTGGTTTTCACTGCCTGCGTAGTTCATTCTTTTCTTTTCTTGTAGAAGAGAAAGTGTAGGTAGTAAGCGTTTGTTTTGAAGAAGCGCGAGGAGAAAGTATCAAGAATACGAGAAAACAACTTTTGATATGTCTCAAGATGTGTATAAGAAGCCTCAGTCAGGAAGCAGGAAACCAGAGGCTGAGAGAGCCTCATACAACCTGGATCCAACCCTAACGTTGTGAAAATGGCTGAAGAGCATGAGACAAGCACTATGTCCACCTCTGGCATAAGAATTGAGCCCACAGACAAAAACATGGATTACCTGGCCCGGCAAGGATTGGAGGAACCCAACAGGCAGGGTTCCCAAATGGAATCTACGCTAGGCAAACATATCAGGGACAAAGTTCATTTTGACATGCAACCTACTGACCCGCAAAACGGTACCAAGGACACAGGCAACTGTGAACTATGGAGCAAACAGCTCGATCTTATCATACCACTTCCGGTACAAGAGACATTACATGACATTGAGCAATATGACACAACTAGCCAACCGCCACAAGCAACAAGCAGAGGACTGGCTAACAAAAGTCACACTTCCCAAGTTCCAAATCCTCCCAGAGGTAATATGTGTGTACCTCATAGATGGTAATGCTCCGGCACCATCACCCCTCAGCGCCTGATCATTTTACAGGATTCATACAACTCTGCTCGTCACCGAGGCATACACACCCTGCTGAGTCCCCCTGTCCAAGACCTCGCAACAGAAATCCAAGAACTACTTTATCGACTCCCACGACTTTCAATGACAGGCAAAAATGCCAAGGCTGAATGCTCACATAATAATTGGGCTCTGCCCACCCAATACATGACAGCCTCTTGCAACCATGCCCTGCCTGGTCACAAAAGATAGAATAACCTTGCCTCTAGGCTTTACCCCAGAGTTTCGTTCTGCACAGCCCACCCAATAGACAGAGTCTTTGGTTCCAGAACAGATGCGTTCTCCACATAGTTCACTGGATTTTCAATCTCCCACTTGATGTATGACGATAAGCACATGCTCAAAGCAGTTCAACATGCAACCGCATCTGCCTTGAATAACCAAGAGGCAACAGCTACCTTCCTACCGCTTCCTGACTGATTGAAAACAACACCAACGCTTTTCACAAAACCTGCACTGACAACAAAAATGTTTGCACTATCTTGGAAATATCCCAAAGATAAAAGAGTGCTACATGCCACTCCTACACCACCAAAGCAAAACACCACCCTTGTTAGGAGCAACATGGGGCATACGCAACTTTGTAGTCTGCAACAAAGCTATCAGAGAGCAACTTATTACAAGCAACTCATCTTGGTTAGAAAAATTAAACAAGACCTATCACCAGCAACAATATGAAATTCTAAAAATGCAGGAACCGCACCTTTCCTTGAACCGCCAACTAAAAGGATACTGCCAATGATGGCAAAAATATGTAGGCTCCCCAAAGGCTCAAGGAACACAATTATCAATATTGGCGACGAAAGCGATACACACAGCCAGGTCCCCTCCCATCATGTACAACAAAAACGTTTGCTAGAACTCAAGGCCCCAAACTGGATAGAATGGGCCTTCACAGACGGGAGTTGTATTACAAAAGAGAAAATGGATTTCAGTCTATTGGAGCTGGGTCTACCACCCTCGATCCAACAAAATCACCACAGCAAATCCTGGAGGGACAAGCATAAACAAAATCATAAACAGAGCCGAGCTAGCAGGAATTACTGCTGCTTTGATAATAAACACACCCATACCGCAACAGACAGCGCTAGTGCACTATGGTAAATATGAAATAGCTTCCTCCCCCAGCCCTGAAATGGCATAAACATGCCAAACTCTTAGAAACCACCGTTCACCACATCCAGAAATCTAAACACACCATCCATCTCTACACGATTAAAGCTTATGCTGGTATCCTAGGGAACGAGTGCGCTGATACCGTAGCAAAGTGCTCTGCGGAAAATCAAAGTGGCCATGATATCCACATTAACACCGACGTCATCCCCATTCATCCATATTCTGGCCAGCAAGGGTGGAAAACCCTCCTTCAGCTTGCCTACCAGATACTCTTAACACCTGCCAACCAGGGCCTCCAGCAGAAAGGCTCTCCATTTTCTCAGATCTCAATGCTGCAAAAGCACACATGCACGTCCAACACAAACTATGTCTAATTAAAGAAAGGTTTCAAACCATAAATCCACAAAATGCTACACAAAATACCAAGAATTGATCAGGAAGGCATTGTCGAGAAAGATATAGTAACTAATTTAGAAAAATACAAGTGTCATCTATGGAGAAAAAAGAAATGTCATGCTCTGCCGCACACATTTGATATACAACCAACAGCGTGCCGCTCAGTGCAACAATATAGAAGGCCCACCAATTTGTCCCATCTGCCAGAAGCTAGACGTCACCTACCACATGCTGTCAGGCCCCATAATAAATAAAATGATTATCAAAAGGCACAACGCTACTGGTTAAATGATGCTAAAAGCGATCCAATAAGGTACACAGGGTGCATGCCTGCTAGCACAAGCAGACGTAGGCAGTTGTGAAACAATGGTACAACAAAGCATCTGTCACGCCCAATTGTTGGCAGCGACGAATTGTGTGACAGAGAAGTTAAGTTGGTTGACAGTTGAGAGTTTCTGTTCAATAAGCTGGATGGCCAGTCTTATCGATAACCTTTATCTTCTGGATTTGATATTTTTGGTAACCAGTTGACAACATGTGAACTCTAAGAGGTACCGTGTAAGGTCTCCGATTCTAATTGTTCGTTGTGTCATATTAATGTATAACCACAATGAGGCCGAGAGGCCTGTCTGAGTCAATGGTCCCAGCTCCGGGTTGGAGCAGCAGGGTGGGGGCCAATCAAAGTTCAGTGGCACTAGTACTAGACACACATACGTGTGTGCAGAGAGCGCAAGGGCATGAGCCAGAGAACTGGTAGAAGCATTAGGGACCACAGCAAATTATTAGTAGAAAGCCTGAGTCTTATACTTTGCAGTGACGATAATTTGATCTGACACATCATACGCCCTTCAGAAGAGAGACACAGGTAGGAATCATTTCAACCTGACTTATGCCTTCCAATCTCATCAATGCACAACATTGGCGGAAATTTAGCAAGCCAGATGCATTCATAGTTACTCCGACTCAGCAACCACGCCCCAAACGAAACCAACAAACACGCATCTAACGAGGTCTGCCGATATTGCAAGAAGAGTTGCTCGTGATAACCTAGCAGATGGCGCTGCCAATCCATACCCCCTGGCTATGAAACCAAGAGACATACAACCAAACAGACGCGACATACATTTAATCAAAATTAAGTACTTTTCCTACTCAACAAGCAGAAAAGGCACAAGAACAACATAAGCTGCTAATGCCTCGCTTACTCGGACACCGTAAAACCCTTCACACCATCCTACTAGGAGCAACAGGCGCGCACCATATACAGCAGCCACACAAGGAACCCACTCCACAGCACTCATGAAAGCATTAAGCCTACATGCAATCAGATCCACAACAAAAATCATACAAATGAGACGAGACACTGAACACAACCCCCACAAATATATAAGCAATACTCCTGGTGGTGTGCAGGCTTATGTCTCATAACCACCTGATCCCCACTGAAAAGCTTCTCTTCTATTTTCATCAGGTGGGATGTTGTGTGTCTCTGCTTTTATTGGGTGGTGCAGAATTACAAAACAACAAAACAACATCCTTTCCTAGTTCATGCCGGTAGTGTTTACGCTATCTGCGTTATTTAATTCTGAGGGTATTACATAGATCAATAGGAAATAGCAAACTCCCTACTACGGGAGAAAATAAAGGAACATTGTAAGAAGAAAGGCAGAAAGAGATTGGTTGGACAGGAAAAAGGAGGCAAGGGGGGAGGCTTTTAAGGGAAAAAGGTTCAGGCGAAAAATGTTGGATCCAAAGAAACCATAAGGAAGTTGCGCAAGGAAGACTAGAATGGCAGAGCAAAACAGAGGGCGGACCGAAAAAACTGAGGCCTGGATACCTACACTACCAAGGTATGCACTGCAATATAATACAAGCAATACGGGTGCTACGGCACACAACCCCCCTGACCCACATTAATTTCTTTCAATTGCTCGGTGGGGGGTTGCCTGGTGCGGGCACTTAAGTAACCCCTTCCCTTAATTATGCTGACTGTGTCATCACTACCAGCGGGAGTCTTTTCTTTTCTTTTCTTTACACTACCAGAGGCAGAGCAACCAGACACGAAGGCAAGAGAGTCTAGTAGGAGCCAGCCAGGATAAGAGCAAACTAAGCCATAGCAATGACTGGTGCGCCAAAACGGGCTCCGACACAACTCCCCCTAACGAAATCGGCACCCCTCTAGACACCCGCCCCTCTAAAGAGCGCAAAACCTAGGCCTAGCTAAACAGAACAGCCCGATAGGAAGCCCGTAAGGGATAGAGTACAGAGAAGGACAGCACAAGAAACCTGAGGATCCTGGGCACAGAGCAGCGGTCTAGGACCTACTCTCCCCAAAGTCAAAAAGAAAAAAGCTAACCCTACACAGACAGATGGGCAGGGAAACCAGGCGAGGGGGAGAGGGGGGAGGTAGCACTAGAACGACGTGCAGCAAAAAACGTAGCTGGCCAACAAGCAAGGAAGGAGAGGATCCGCACAGATAGGCAATAAGCAATGCTGAGGGCTGCAACAACACCAGGCAGAACAAACTCACACACTCACTAGGGGGACAGGCACGCGCTAGAGACGAGGCTTGGCAAAAACCATGGACCATTCAACCAACCCACTAAAAGGCCAAGACGAGGGGCGCCACAACTAAAAGAGCAGCTAAAAGCCCAGGTCCTGGCCAGCACAGAAGAAAGAGGCTGGGATCCAATGGGCACCCCCCCCTTCCCCCCCTCCAGCTAAGCCCAGCCAGCCATTAGCCTACCCGCGAAGAAGTCCCTGTGGAGATGGAGCTGGTGCTGCTGCTGGTTGCTTATGCTTTTACTTTCTCACTTGCCTTGTGGGAATTTTTTGGCAAGCCCTTGTAGCCAGTTTTCAAAGTTTATTGTCAACATTTTCAGCCTTTAGTGTTCCATATGGCCATGACCTGCATACCTACCTTTAGCGTGTTTGGGAAGTGGTGTTTGTATATTGTCGCAAGTGGTGTTTTATTTACGCAGCCTAGCAGTCGCACGTTTTGACAGATGGCTTTATCTGTAAATCCTGTAAGTCCTATATATTGTTCCAGGCTAGGCTTGCACTGAGTGACTGTGCTGGTGGAGTAGCACGGCAGGTTCAGTGCTGTAGGGCCAGCTATGAGACTCGGTAGTTTTTGAGGCTGGCAGTGGCCGAGACAGGTGGTCGTCCCTGGTAGACCCACTTCTATTTTTGTACTACTAGTACCAGCTTTAAAATTCACGGTATCCATTGTGGCAATTCCATTGTGGCAATTCTAGGAAATGAAAACTCGAATTGATCCAAGAAGGTGTGGGAAGACACGTGGAAATTTCTTTAGAGGATGTAGTTTTGGTACTGTGCCGATTGCTTGAATGTTGGTGCTTGCAACTCAGCAAGCAGTGGATCCTTGGCAAGTTTCTGTGATGATCAGCATTGTACTGGTTACTGAATCTTGTAACATTCTGGTAGAAGTCATTTAGGCAGAAAGATGTATGCAACACCAGGGTGGCCAAGTAAGCTAAGTTATAAATTGGCATGAAAGCCGCCTAACCAAGAGGCGGCGTTGCTGTTCCTTGCGTTCCTATTCTCTTTTTGGTTCCAGCACTTGGCGGAGGTCTGGCCTCCAGCTCTGTTATTCTTCTCAACATGGCATCCTGTAATGTCACAGGTACGCAATTGTGTGAGCTTGAGATCAATGAAACTTATTGGCCAGGATATAGAACCCTTTGGTTACGACAGAACTTGACATACAATGTGCGTACAAATTTTTCCTGCTAAACTAGAAATAAGAACAACTCTGGGCCAAAAATCTGCGTGGCAACACAAGCTCACCTCTCTTGCCGAGTACTCCTCAGACATTATCTTTTTCTCGGCTTCTAGCCTGACTGCAACCATGTGCTCAATGGCATCTTCGAGGGTAGCAGGTTTCTGCAAGGATAGAAGTTTCCACTTTCCAGTTGGCAGGCAGCAAAAAGAGTGTGTGGAATGCAACATGAATGAGCTGCCAAGAGCTGTATAATCCTCAATGTATGGAAGAAGTCATTGAACAGCCTTCAGTTCCGTGTCCTTACTCTCAATAGGTCAGCCTGCCGCTGCTCTTCTGCTTGCTTTTCCGCTTCAACTTTTGCTTTGGCAGCAGATTCCTCCTCTGCGGCGAGCGCTGCCTGCCGAGCTTCTGTTTATTTCAAGCAAGCACATAACTTTTAAACAGTGTCTGGAATAATACTAAAGTGAAACTACCTGGATGTGAATGATGATCGCTTTTGCAGGTCAAAGCCTATACTAGCTCACCTTGTGCAGCAGCCTCTTCTGCCACCTGCTTGTCTTCCAAGGCTTGCATCCATTCTGATTCAACTAGAGCACACTCAAAGGATGGTACTATGGCAGTCTCTACCTGTTGTTGACAAGACGAGTAGGCAGAGCATAATACCATGCACACGAAGGAATTGTTGATCCTTGAGACAGAGAACAAATAAAGCTTGCAAAACCAGCCGCTTACCAACAAGCTGGCAGATGACTCCGCCAGATCTTGTGGGGTGCTGAAGAGGAATGAGTAAAGTCGAAAGTGGCGGAAAAAGGTCCGAGCAAAATACTGGGCTACGTGAGCGACCTGCATACAACATTGTCAAAAAGCGTTTTTCTGGAAAGTCGCCTAAACACTTGTATGGGAACAACTTAATTATTAGATGTTGTTGAACATGTTGCCATAAGCTACCTGGTCAGGTGAAAACAGCTCGCTGTCTGCACCCGGTCTTGAACTGGTTGCTGCTAACATTTTTGCCTGGAACGTGGCTTGGACCTCAGCAAAAGATGCGCCCGCTGCATTGTGCACAAGGGCATCATATCAGCATCAATAATAACAACTCTTCAAGGAAGCACGTGTTGCAAGAAATTCAGAAGCGACTGGGGAATATTTGCGGGGCCACACTTGAAAACGAGTACCCACAGGAGCTAACCCTGTGCTTAGCTTCTACACTGCTCCTCTTGAAAACCCACCTATAGTAGCATCCATTATACTGTTGGCAATGGATATCAAGGCATTAATTCTTTGAGGTCCAAAGCAGGCTTCCTGAGCAAACCTGGAAGTAATGGTTTAGAGCATGCGAAATGAAATTTGTGCAAAACCACTGAGACACATTCTGCAAAAAAGCACACCAAAAACACAGTTCTCCTACACAGTTATTCAATAATTACTCACTGTAGTGCGTAAGTGATGTAATCTAGCCGGGCAGCGCTACGTGGGTTGCTCTCATAATCAGGTAGAGCAAGGAGCTCCGCCAGGTGTCTGCGTCCAGAAGGGAAGGCCAAAAGAGCAGTGCAAACTATATCCACCACACGCGGTGGGATTGAGTGTTTAGGTGTCCCTAGTGCCTGTCTATGGTCTTAGATTGCTGGGCCAAGACGCATGCGAGTAGACAGCCGCTGGGTCGCACCAACCTGGTGGCCTCTTTTGTGTTGGACTTCAAGGAGATGTATTCAAGGTAGATGTTGGGTTCTTGAGTTGCCTCCTGCCCCTCTGCTTTGACAGTCCCTTCTTCTGGTAAAACCGGCTTTGCGAGCACCATGTAACTTCAAAATATTAATTATTTTATTTTTTCAAGTGTTGCTTTGTTACCTGTACTCTGCTTGTAATCACCCCTCCTTCCAATGTCATCCGAGAAATTCCTGATTTTTGGAAGGACTGGGTGGATAGGCCAGCTGGTCGGGGGCATGCTCGAGGAAATGAGTGCCAAGTACGAATACGCTGCTTGTCGCCTGGAGGATCGCTCAGGCGTGCTGGCGGAGATCGAGAGGGTCAGTGGGTGCCTTAGTTTCGGTTTCGGTTTTAATTAAAGGAGTCATCTTTGGCATCCTCCGTGTCCTTCTCTGTTCACCCTGCCTGCCCCAGGTCAAACCCACCCACGTCCTCAACGCGGCTGGTCTAACAGGGCGCCCTAATGTGGATTGGTGCGAGACACACAAGGTAGCCTATGGTTCCCATGCACATTTACTGAGATTTGCACAAGCAAACTTACGTGTTGCAAAGTGCACACACAAACATGCATACACACACAAGTGTACGCATGCACATACGTATGCACATGCATGCGCGCACACACACACACACACACACACACGCACACACACACACACACACACACACACACACACACATACACACTCGCACAAGTGTATGCACTGTCGCGATATGTGCACACATGAACGCTTTGTGCACATGCGCACGCGTGCGTAGGTGCACAATCAATTGCACCGCACGCCCACACACATTTTCAAACATACCCACATCTATACAAACACCACACATACAAACATGTGCGCACACATACAAACACGTTCATATAACGAATATGTACATATACATCGTAACACACATAAAAATGCGTGCGCAAGCACATGTATGCCCTTACATATGTGTACACACCGATAGAGATTGACATGCACGCACTCGCGCACATTTATACACGCATGTATAAACGCATGCACGCACATAACACACACACACGCCCGCACATGCACACACACACACACGAACACACACACAGAGAATCACTCGTAAAGAGCACACTAGGAAATACACAAAATAGCAAACGAACATCATCAAAAAAACTAACAAAACAACCTGAAGCAGCGCATGCCAATCCGTGCCACGATTCTTTCCACTATTCACTCTAAAACGCTTGAACATGAGGGCCCTCACTCTGATCAGCCACCCTCCTGGTTGCCATCATTTACCCTGTCACCATCAGCATTTCTACCCTTTGTGGGATTGCACAGGTAGAGACCATCCGTGCCAATGTTGTGGGGTGCCTCACGCTAGCAGATGTGTGCTTGTCCAAGGATATTCACATGACCTACTACGGGACAGGCTGCATCTTTCACTATGACGACAAGTTCCCCATGAACAGTGGGAAGGGTTTCAAAGAGAGTGATGAGGCCAATTTCACGGGATCTTACTACTCGTACTCCAAGGTGAGCATATCCCTTGCTCTATGCATGGCAACAATCGCTTGGAGCTCATTTTGCAAACAACAAAAATGTGATGACACACTCCGGAAGTACAGCTCCTCGCTTGTGCAGGTAAAAGCGTAATAACGCTTTAAACATGGCGCATATACGTACCGTCGTGCACGTGTGTGCTTGTGTGTACCCCATGTCGCGCGTGCAACAAGATGCTGTAACAGATGTGAACTCATATGCCAGCTTCTGCTCACTTTTTCTCTTAATTTGCCGGTCACACAAACAATCCTCTTTTGTGTGCCAAGCCTCAAAGGTAGCCAGCCATGACTTACTTTTGCCTTTCCCTCCGCAGGCTATTGTGGAAAACCTGCTCAAGGAGTACCCGAACGTGCTGACGTTGCGCGTGCGCATGCCCATCGTCGCAGACCTGGTCTACCCTAGGAATTTCATCACCAAAATTATAAAATACGACAAGGTGAGCGGGCTCGCTGCATGAGCGGGCGACCTCAATCAGAGATGCTTTTCTAGAGCCGTTTATTGGGAACGAGCGGGTGCAAGGGGGGTGAATTTTGCATTTGAGCGGGTGGTTGGATCGGTATATGGTAAATATGCATTGTATGTGACCGTATATCTAAAAGTATCCCTGCTCAACATTCCTGCACACCCATCATGTACATCATAGAATTCGTATGGCCCTGGCCAGCCCTACATTTGAGCGAACAGTGGGTTTGGTCATGCGTGCTGCAAGCATTTCCTCTCTCTATCATGGGCAGTTCCCTGTCACAAATGTCAAGGTTGTAATTTCAAGTGCCGGGCGTGTTTTGTTTCTAGGTGTATGACTTTGTGGGAATGAGTTAATGATTTAAATAAGCGACTCCTTCATAAAGAACAGATGTAAAACTGCAAATGTATTTTTAACCTAGCAGGGGAATGTCAAAACTTGTTGTAGGAGTAAATTGTCGTGTGCGGTGAGTGTGGTTAGTTCTGTCCAGCCCTACTAATGCTTGCTTGTAAGCAGTGAAGCATCAATGAAGCCTGCTTCAAGCTGAGATTGTGTGCTCTGGCCAGCCCAGACAGCCCCAACACTTGCTTGTAACACATCAATGAAGCCTACTGAAAAAGAACTGTACATTGCTGCCAAAGAGCTTGTGGTGAGCCAAAACATGTGCTTTCGTCCTTGGTGGGCATCGTACCTTTCGTGTGCATTTGTACTAAAAGAAAGATACGGTAGACTGCAACTTATTACAGTAGACAACCATTTTACTGTAAAATATCTGTTCTGGTATGTACGGTGTGGTGTATGTTCGTATGCTGAATTTCATGCCAGAACCCTCTTAGCTTTTTATACCTGTGTGCAACATTAACCGATACTTTTACCTCAGGCTTCTTACTTATTCTACTTTTCGGGGGTTGCAACGTTATTGTCCAGGTGGTCGACATCCCGAACTCCATGACCGTTCTGCCTGAGCTTTTGCCGTACTCCATTGAGATGGTAAGTGTGCAAGCTATTATATATGACTACCCTTTTGGTCTGCTACCGAGGTAAGGATATAAGGAGAAGCCGCAGCACATCTTTTGAAGTGAAAGCAAGTAGCTCATTGTTAGCTCTGGATACTCATTATCTTTGTGTACATGATTCAAGCCAGGGGGATGCTGTGAACTACTGAGGTTTGCAGCACGCTCTTGTGCTTGCTGATAAAGACGAGATGACACCTGACGAAGTGGCCAGAAGGACAAAAGTGCTAAGAAGCGTTTCGGTAGCCCAAAAACGCGCAGCACGTTCAACATAAGCCGCTTGACAGAGAAGTGTGACAGTTGTATTTGCAGCAGTGTCTAATCAGGAAGTAAAACAGCTTCAGGCGACCTGCTATTAGGCTAACAAAGGCACCCCATGGAGCACAGTGTCAGAAACTACATGGCTGTTGAATGAGTACGTACCTAGCCTTGAAAGTAATAGCATAATTGAGTCAGGTGACCTGCTCTTAGACTAGCGAAGGCACCGCATGGAGCACAGTGTCAGAACGTACACATGGTTGATACCTAACCTCGGCACAAAGCAAATGCAAAAGTGAAAGGCCACACTGTTAAGTTTTGGCGTGTGTTCAGGAAAGACTCCATGAAGATGGTACTAATGCTAATGCTAGCAACGCCCCTCCCCAAAAAAGAAGCAGCGAGCGTATTCTGATGGTCTGCCTCACTACCCACACACCGCTCTACACAGGCCAAGCGCAAGCTGACAGGCATCATGAATTACACCAACCCTGGATGCATCAGCCACAATGAGGTGTGCGGGCTTAGTGATGTCTGCTCAGTTTTTGACAAATGTGAATTTATTTCCAGCTGATTGCACAACCAGCATCCAAAAGTGTGAAGGGTGGTGTTTACATGTTGATGCCCCGTGTGGCGTTGTGGTCCAGATAGTGGCTCGTTCAGGCTCTGTTGGACCAGGAGTGAATAGGCACAGGACTGAGAACGTGTGCCTGCATGCTGCTCATGTTTTGCCATGCAGCTAAATCTCGAGCAGACATGAAACCTTGGTGGGACGGTCGCTCAACGAATGGAGTAGTGCTTCCACATAAACCAGTGCGCACTCTAACAAGCAGCACACGGGCGAAGTAGAATTAAAATCTAGCCTACATGTCAAACACCTCTCTCTCCACTGCGGCCCTTCCCCTCAGATTCTGGAGCTGTATAAGCAGTACATTGACCCTGAGTTCACATGGGCGAACTTCACCATCGAGGAGCAGGCCAAAGTAATCGTGGCCCCCCGATCCAACAACTTGCTAGACACAGATCGGGTGCGTGCGTGCTTGCGTGCATGTGCAAGGGTGCTTGTTATCTTTATCCATGGCTGGTGTGTTATCACAGTGTTTGCGTATTTTTCTGACCTTTCAAAACGGCTCATTACGCTGTTTGCTTGCAATGCAGTCTGTAGTCTATTTGCACGATTCTGTTTTTTTCCTACTCTGTGACTGGGGTATGACGTGAGGCTTTTACTACCTGCAGATAAAATCTGAATTCCCTGGAATCCTTTCCATCAAGGACTCGCTCATTAAGTACGTGTTTGAGCCCAACGCTGCCAAGGTACGTAGCCTTTGTTAGATTGTTGACTCTTTCTTGGTATTTACCTGTGGAATGTTTAATCAAAAATATCAGAAAAGTGTGCTACTTAAGCGTGGACGTGTTTTTGAGGCTCAAGGGAAGGAGCTGTTTGGGTTCAACAGGTTGAAAGCAAGTCGATAGAAATAAATCATGGCATTCATGTTTACCCCAGGAGACTAGAAAACATGTTTTGCTGCCCAGCCGTTTTCTTTTCTGCCCCTTTCCTTGTCAAACCAATCTTATATTTCCACCTCACCCCCACAGAAAGACGAGGTGCGGAGCGCAGTCAGAGCAATGCGGAAAGGCGCTTAGATAGTACACCACATCACAGATTTATGCGATCGATTTGCCTCGAGCGATTAATGACCCTCAAGCAGAATTCATGATATATAGAGGTAGGCAACCCTCGTGATTGCTGGTCTGGTATGAGCACTTGCTTGAAGAATAAACCTGGTACGGCCCTTGTGGTGTGCGCTTTTTAAACGGTTAAAAGCTGAGTTTCGGGAAAAGCACTCTGATAACTGTTGTTCCTTGCTACATGGTATGTTTGTGCTCAACTGTTTGTGCTCGCAGTTATTTGTGTACCTGGTATTATCTTTCTCTGCTGTAGCCCACCATTTTTTGTAGACGGCACATAAGCTAACTCAGGTCTGACTAGCAGTAAACAAGCTGGGAGACACTGGTGTCTGCTACTGCCAGTATCCTCACGTTATCCAAGTTAGCTAGACCCCAACAAGAAGAGCTAGTATTTAAATGCTATGGCACCTTATGGCAGCACCTTAACCAAGAGGGATCCAGGTGCGAGCTGGCATTAGGATAGAACCACAGGCTATCTATTACAAGGTTTACAAGGTTTACAAAGAATGGCCTTCAGTCAAGAAGTGCGACTGCTACCTATTAGTAGGTAAAGAAAGCCGTCATGACACGATACTGCCCCATCTATTGAGGAGAAGGAAAAGAAAAGGAATTAGGAAAGGATGATTTGTGTTCTGCACCACCCAATGGATGCAGAGAGACATAACAACCCACCAGGAGAATAAATGAAAAAAGTTTTCCAGTGGAGATTAGATTGGGAGGCAGACAGGGATAAGGTCCAAGCATATGCCAGCATTTATAACACTGCAGCCAGTCACTGCACGGTGCACGTGTCAAGACAGCCACTTGAAGTTCAGCCAGGTTCTACATCTTGTTCTCTTTGCCTCAAGAGATTGAGGTTAGGGGTACCTGCTCTCTCTCTCTCTCTCTCTCTCTCTCTCTCTCTCTCTCTGCTTTGCAATGTGTGGGTTTATGCTTGGTTTTTTTCCCGGGTGGGAGGGTTTTCCAGGCAAACTTCCTTTCTTTTTCTAACTTATGGTGGGGAGATTGTGAGTCTCTTTCCCTTAATCAATGCTAGGTGTGTTACCATTACTAGCGTAGCCTTTCTTTTCTTTTTCAAAACTCCTCAAAAGATCTCAGCAGTTCTTGTTTAGCTGCTTTCTAAGAATGCGTGTAAACTACTCTGAAACCATTATGCTTAGATAGATAAATTTACAAGGAGCGGCCGTAGTATAGTAAGCCATGAAGAAGCGCCAGTTACAAAAGCTGTCAGAAGTTTGAACTTGGACTGCGTCTCCGAGCAGATTTCGACAAACGTAGGTCGTGAGGGAGGCAAAATGGCACGCATCTGTCACTTGAAGTGCTTAGAAAGGTGGTGAAAGCAACTGCGGAGATATTGGGGTGTGAAGGTGAAAAACAGGTCATCTTTGCTTACATATTCTGCGCTGTTGACTTCTCTTACCTCCGTCTTTCTGGGTTGAATAGACCCTGCCTATATAAGATATAAGAACCCAAAAACACATTCGAGGGCTGAAGCAGGTAAAAGGGTAATAGGAACAAAAGTCTCAGCCCCGTAGAGCCGTCCTATCGATACAGGCACAGGCGGTTTGCAAACATGCTCATCCTGCATTTCCCAGTCTGCACTTTTCAAACCAACCACAGGCACTTTGAATGACACACTGATGGGGCAGTGATCACAGATGGCACAATCCTCGTGATGCGCACAAAGCTAGCCACTCTAAACAGCTTGTCTGTTTACATTATAATATGGTCAGGTCTAGTGCCTGCCACCCCAACAGCATGTCCCATACAAGTGCGCTGCCCACTATCACCCCGCACCCTGCCCGTGCCCAGTGCCAGCTCACTCACTCTAGCAAAATTCACTAGCTGTCTACCCGCAGCATTCGCACAAGCAAACTCACATCTACGGGCGTGGTTCAGGGCAGGATGCGTTATCAATGGACCATCACGTATGTCCGAGATCTCGCTCATCAGCCTGCCAATTTTGGCGCTGAAATCGCCACACAGCAGCATAAGAGGCAAAACCTGGATGACACGCGCAATCTTCAAGGAGAGAGGAAAAGGAGTCGGTCATAGCTGCAAAGGAAAAAGTTGGCGGCTACTTAGGGTTGACAGGGTTGATGTGTACCGCCCCCAACATGACATCCTCATGAAACCCAAACAATTTCTTTTACACTGTACCCAAATGCACTGCAGGCTCTGTGAGTCCAAATGCAGATGCAGAAAGTCGGCACACTGAATTGCAGCAAGAACAGCCACCCCATGCCCCGGCCCCCACGCATGCTCTGGTGCAATGTGCCAGATGGGATTATCTGAGGCCCGAAATGGGTACACTTTTTTCATGCTCCTAGGGTATGGCCCCCCTAATTTGCAGCTCTGCTATGCAAAAACTGATTCCAATGCAGCTGAGCTTAAAACGTGCAAATCAGGGGGCCCATACCTAATTGGCCGCAGCGTGAACCCTACTTTTTGAGCAGCCATATGCTGTATCTGACCAGCCAGCGCACCAAACTGAGTAAATTTTTGGTGTTTTGAAGAAATTATATTCACTTTCTTCAAAAGTAATTAGTGGTAGCTTACTGAGTCAGCGTCAGTTTGAAGCTAGGTTGGGTCCAATTTGATGAAGTGACGTGCGTGTGAGTATTAGTTGAGATCAATGCATTCCTGAATCAAGACTCATACAGACTCCTCAAGTTTGTGTCAGATTCAGTTTCAATTTTCGACAATGGTTGATTTTGTTTCACCAGCCAATTGCCATCAGCCAGAGTCTCGGGCTGTAGGCCACCCTTGTAACCCCCTTGAGTAGTTGCACCTTTCATGCAAAAAGGAGCGAGCATGTTTTGGCTTTTGCCCAGATAACCCCCTCTGGCAATGTGCGTGGCATGTATGAGCCGATGCGTGCCATGCAAACCAGACATGAGCCTGTTTATCTCGTTCGTGCGTGTTTCGTGATCATAGCAACAAGAATGTGCTACACTTTTTCCCAGTGCAGCCTCAGGTGCAACATCGGGGTCAGGCAAGCCACTCGCATTCAGAACGAGCAGTTTGATGAGCTGCCGACAATTTAACTGACGGTCTACCCCCTATTGGTTTCCATCACTCCCACCACTGGAAAGCCCACCCCCACAAGCAGACGCACCACCGTCGTGTAATGTGGGGAGTGAATTTCACTGCCTGCGTTATTTTTCCTTTTTTTCTCATTTAGTGGGAGCTACGAGAGCACCAGCATGGAACATTAATAAGAAAGAAAAAGAATAACTAGCAGGCTGTGAAGTCACTCCCCACATCATTTAAGGAAAAGGAGCCACTTTGGTACCGGGTACCGTAAAACTCCTCCACCAAAGGAAATAAGAGGAGCGTATGACATTCATATTTTACAATTAATATAAAGAAGCAAACGCGTCTCTTCACCACATCTTGAAAATAGAACAGCGAATTCACACCAAGACACACTTATTTTTGAGCGAAACTCAAACTGGCTGATCTAATTGGCTTTGTCGATTCCCAAGGGAGAGGCTACACCAAAAGCACATTGTTCTCATTTTCTACAGGCCAACCAGGGGCGCAACGCCACTGCCCATCAACTACAAACTTGATTGCGTACTTGCCCTGCAAAGTAGGTCCAGAGAGAAGCCAGCAAGCACAAAGAAGATGTGACCATGCTTTTGTTGTGTTTGTAGAGCACCAGTTGCAGGCCTTCCCTGATGCAAGTTTATTCATTGCACACAGGCTTTATCTCTTGTTCTGGGTGTGCCTATTGAATTAGCAGGCATGCCCAGGATAAAAGCTTTTTTAAACTAAGAAATGTGTGATTGGTAAACAACATTTTAAAGCCGGGAAACACCACTGATGTTTACTTACATGAAAGATCCTACAACAGCTCGCTTCAAAAAACAATGCACTGACCTCGTACTTAATTTCCTGGTGACCGTCAAAATAAGACATGCAGGCACTGAACCACGCAATGATGAATAAATTTACAACGATAAGTTCCAGCATGCAGACACAGCTGCACTATGTTCAGACATGCAGGCATCAAACTCCAATTGTGGATGCAGCATTGAAACATGCAGGCATTAAATGCTACAATATTCAGACATGCTGCAATAATCAGACATGCAGGTGTCAAATGCCAATCGTGGATGCAGCATTAAAACATGCGGGCATTAAATGGTGCAAATGTATGCTCACCGGTGTCAAATTCAGGGTGACCTCAAAGCTTCGCTCCTGGGAGTCTCCGCCGCCTACATCTGGAGACGACATATCGACTCCTCGAGTCCAAAAGTCAAAGCTTCCCATGATCCTGAGAGATCTGGCGCTGCCTAACCACTTGATGGGAACCTGCCAAGGAACAGACACAAGTGAGGTGCATACCGATGGAAATTCAAAACCTCTCATGGTTCTGAGAGATCTGCGATGCCTAATCACTACATGTGAACCTGCCAGGATGCAGGTTTAAGCGAGGTGCAGACCCATGATCTATGATTTGACGAGGAAGCGCAAGCTACTCTCCAGCAATGTCAGCTAGTGTATAACTTACTAATACTAACAGTAATTTTAAATGCTACAAGGTAAGACACTGAAGAGCTTACAAGATTGGTGGCATCCACCTCATTATTTAACGTGCTTGTGAGTTAAATACCAAAATAGGTAAGTGCTTCAAGGACTAACCACACTCAGAGCCTGATTTCTTCCTTCCTGTTAGCTAGATGAGTTATACAAGCACACTACATACTCAACCTGCATGCCATCCGGTGTGTGTGTGTGTATGTGTGTGCGTGTATGTGTATGTATGTATGTGTGCGTGCGTATGTATGTGTATGTATATATGCGTGTGCGTGTGTTGTGTATGCATGCGTGTGTGTGTACGTTACACCTGGCCTCCGAGACCAAGTGCATGGTGAAAACTGCTTCATGCGTTGGTTCTTTTGTGTTAGACAGAATGCAAGATATGAACATTCTATAATTTATTTTAGTAGCTCCCAGACCAGGAAGTTTCACTCAATCCCTCAGGGATGGGTCATACGGCGTAGGCGTATTATACGTCGTATCGTATTTATCACGTATATAACCGTATTTTTCAAATTGCTCCGTATAATACGATTTTGGGCACTTAACGAATTTTGCAGCCACAAGCCCCCCAGAGCCCCCCAGAAGCACTCCCAGGCCCTCTAGAGCCTTCCAGAGGCACATCCAAGCCCTCTAGAGCCCCCCAGAGGAACTCCCAGCCCCTCAGAACGTAGCATGATCACTTGCTTATTGCTACCACAACCCAGAAGGTGGTGCCTGTAGCGTAGATGAATTGTGCAACAGCTGCATCCACACAAGCCTTGGTCACTGCCCTCTTGCTGCAGGTGTCCAATGACTGTGTAGATGCTGCTGCTGATGTGCTTGCTGTAGTCCTATGCAGGTGCCTCTCGTTACCTGCATGCTCCTCCCTCTGAGCGCCAGCGTCGGCAATTTCTCCCATGCGAGCGCTGCGATTACGCCCTGAGGATTCCGGCCGGGTCAGCTTTGCATGCTGCTACACCTACGCTGGGCTGGGATTCTGCCTCATGAAGTGCTCGCGGATGCGGGGGGCACCGCTGGTGAAACCTCGGAATTCTGGCATCGGGCATCTGGCATCTCGTAAATGTGCCCCTTCTGTCCCATAACAACAACACGATGCCACTCAGGGTCTTCACCAGGAGGCATTATAATGTTCTGGAGACTGGGGGGTCAATTCGTGGTGGTTGGAGGGTGGTTGGTGCAAGCCCAGGGTACCCCCCAAAATAGCATGAATACGTTTTCGTATTATACGCGTATTGCGTATTAATAGCGTATTATACCGTATGGGACGTCTCAGAAGTCCGTATGACCCATCCCTGCAATCCCTGAAGAATCCAGGTTTAAAGAGCTGTAAATTCCATTGCTGATGTTTGTTGAGCAAAACATGTGTGAGCATACTTTCCTTATCCTTTCGCAGAAACTACCATGGCAGGCAACAACTTATGCAAAATTTTAATGATGATGCTACTCGAAATCTTTGTAGAACTCCTCTTGCTGCTGAGAAAAAGGCATGTAGGTCCGGAGCAGCTTTTGCGCTGCCCATTGCTTGCTGCTGCTGCTAGTGCCTCTTACCTACGATGGATCCCAGCAAGAAGCTGCTTATGCTGCTTGATGATTGCAAGGGATTGTTGGGGCTGCTTGCGGCCTTTGCACTTAAAGTGCACAGGGCTTACCATTTTTTAGGCTCTGGCTCCCTTGAGCTCGCACTGAAATTCCAAGCTCAGCGAGCTGAGTTTATAAGTTCCAAATAGTACAATAGTATCTGGACCTTTGTTAAATATAAATATAACACTTGCTCGGTATAATAGCCTTGCACCCTGGTGTTGAGGTAAATATCGGAGGACTTATACAGCAATGCGTCTACACAGCAACGCGTCTGCTTGCCAATGGTGTGTAATTCCGCTGACATAAACCTCCACATTACGTAGCCACAACTTCACCTTCTGCTGGCTACAGATTACCACGAGGTTCTTCTGCCATTAAATCGGCTAACCATGACTTGGCTACCATGGCTACTAGAAGCTTCTTGTCTACTGTCTACCACATGGTATCAGAGTGCCCTAGAGTGGGCACTTGCGCGTGCTGCTTAGCAAATATCTAAGCGATGACTGTTGCAGTTGGCAGATTATTATTGCCAGCACGATGTAGTTACATATAGAGGGTGATGTAATGCAGATGTGATTGCAAATTGAGCCAAACACCTGCTTTGCTCATCTTCACAGGTACTATAATTTAAATGCAGATGTGATTGCAAATTGAGCCAGACACCTGCTTTGCTCACCTTCACAGGTATTAAACTTTGAAGGGCTTGTCGTTGCTTTAGCAGATCCTGGGACAAAAGAGGGTGGGTAGGAAATCAGGTTTGCAAGCAAAGCAAAATTGACAGCAGTGACAACGTTGTCCACTGATGCAACGAAGAGCTTCTGAGTTCTTTTCAGATATAAACGAACACAGCTGGCTGCAAACAGCAACTAGTTGATTGACAGCAGACACTTAGCAAATCTTTCTCTTTACTGACCATTAAGCTGGGCCTTTTTAGACTTGCAGGAACGATGAAATGCTTAGACTGAGGTACTCTGAAGAGATGAAAATAATGCGATCTAATCGAGCACTTAGACTAGGGTAATCGAGCCACCCGCAAATAAAAAATGGCCTTTCCATGCGCAAGCAGAAAACTTTCTAAACCGAGCTACATTGCTAAACAAAATTCTTCACACATATGCAATTCAGGCGCTCACACCAACAAAGCCACCACCATAACAATGCTACTAGGTTTGAATGTATACCAAGATGAAACACCACGGGTCTGCCTCTGCCGCCACCCACCGTTTCTAACCCCTGCATGCGTGCCTGCACGGTGGCTAGCTCAGTCTTGATGTCCGCTGGGGTCCCGTACCGAACCGATGCCAAGGCAAGCTGAACCAGCTTTCCCATTTCTGTGTACTCTTGGCTTGTCTGCGCTGCACCACGAACAAACATCCCAGTATGCTCTGAACACCATCGACAGGGGCAGTTCTGTGGGCTCTAGGCATTCTACATGGCATCATTGCTTGAGGTAGGTCATTGACACATGCAGCAACACGCCGGCCACCGCAGACCAAATGTTGCGGGCAACACATGCCAAAAAAGGCCGTAGCGAGGCCTAGGCCTGACACATTAAGGAACAAGGAGAGAGCAGCAGATCATGACACATACACACGTACACACACACGTAAACACATAAGCACACACATCCCAGCAGCACTTCAGCCATATCAACCTTCTGTCGCGGGAGCCGGAAAGACGTTAGAGTGGATCACTGACACAAATCACAAATCAATCAAAGCATGCAGACAGGTAGAGCCTATGTATACACGATGTATATTATTGAGATTATAGCTTTTAGCAGGGACATCTATGAAGATAGTGGCACAAACGGTGGATAGACTGAAATGGTTGAAAGGTTTACCATCAAAAGCAATGAGGAAAGACATAGGCACAGCTAATATGTGGGATGTTTAATGCACCCCCACCGTACAAAACCGTATAATTTGGAGTAATGCTTCCTTAAAATGCTGTGCCGCTGTGCATGTAATGTACATTACAGGGTAGGTATGGACATGATTCCGGCCAACTCTGACGGCGTATTTTAGCACAAGGTTCCTACCTGTCTGAACAGCACGCTTGCTTCAAGCATGTCGTCCCCTCTCTTCTCTATCTGCTCCTCTAAATGTCTAATGTACCTGCATGTGTGCAATCAGAACCCTGTGTGTTCACACCAAACGTCGCAAAAGAGTCGAAATGAGCGGCAGCAGGCAAGCTGACGGAGGTGCAGCAAATGATTGGATGCTCTTAAGTCAAGGGTTGGTGAGAACCGTGTCAAAACACTGCACGTTCCGCATACCGTAGGGACATGTACTCATTCCGCACCCCTCAAAAAAATAGATATGTTTACCCTGTCCGCACCAATCCGCAACCCTCTCAATATATATTTTAGTGCTTGCTTGCCGCACCAATCCGCAGGGGCAAAATGCCCTGAGAACTGCACCAAATGGCTAGAAAGGCACCAAGAGACTCATAGATGCATTCCATAACACAATAACAACCAAGAGCACTGAGAAATTAAAATGAGTCTGGTTCTGCTCAGTCATCCATTGTGTATCAGCTGGCAACTGGTTTTGCCTTCTAGTCTTTCCTAACTCAAGCCCTCATCATCATCTTCCCCATCCCTGGCTGCCTCACTGCCCCCCTCCTCACTTCTCTCCTCCGCACACACCCCACAGGGGCTCTCGGGGGCACTTCCCCACTCATGACCCGTCAAAAACTCGAAACTTATTATTAAAACCCATTCCGCAGTAAACTGCACCCCCTCAAAAAATTATTTGTTATGAGTTGGCCGCACCCCCCAAAAACGGTATTTTCGCGGCATGATATAATGTTCCTACGATAGTTTTTTCCCGCCAATTTGCCACGTATATGTCGTTCACATACGGTTCTGGCCAAGCGTACATTAGTCTTAAGGGGCAAAATAAGTCCGAAGGGAGAGAATCCACTTGACACAATTACTCACACATTTACGCCCATTAACACAAGAACAAAAATGTCACAACACGCAACGCGTGCACTCAGCACACACAACACGTACAACACACAGGCAGGTCTGGAGGAGGCCAGCAATGCAACCTAAAACCTAAAATCTCATGCTTCCTGATTTACAGGTGTTTAAATTCCTTGGCAGCACCAACTTCAAACTCACTGGTTGGCCACACTTAGTTCAGCATTTGCTCTTCTCTGCCCATCTAAAGCAGCTGCGTACATCTGCAAAGGATTCGGGTGTGTTACCGCCATTCTAAGTTCAGTAGAATTGAAGAAACAGAAAAGCGCGGCATTTGCCAATGGTAACGTACTTGCAGGAGCTCAAGTGTGCTTGTCTCTAAACACATGCCTGACTAGTGGCATCCATTCATAAGTAACGTCTTTACCTGCAGCACATCAAATTACAGACTGACACAATCACACAAACCCACGCACGTGCGCACCCCCACCCACCCATCCACCTTAACAACCACTCCCTCACCCATTTCTATACCCACCCACCCACACCCACATCCACACACGGGCGCACGCAAACCCCACCTTTGCGTCTACCATGCGTGTACCTTGGTCGGTCGTGCTACTGCTTACGCTTGTTTCCATTTGCACACTCTCTTTTTGAAGCTTTTGCAGCATTTGAAGTTTTTCTTTCACCTGGAAGAAAGTACATATGTGCAGCAATTTGCAAGCGTTTGCCAATGCAATCACGTCTCCTGTATGCATAAACACCAACAGCCTGTTAGGAGCACTCACCGTGGTGGCACGCTTCAAGCCCTCTAAGGCATCTGACTTTCCAGAAGACGATGGTTGAGGTGGGGGAGGTGGGGGGGGTGGGGGTGTTGGTGGCCTGAATTTTTACGTATTTTGTGTATGTGTGTGTGCGCGTTTGTTGTGTATGCGTATGTGTGCATGTTTGTATGTGTGTGTGTGTGTTTGTGTGTGTGTGTGTGTGTGTGTGCATGTGTGTGAGTATGTGTGCATGTTTGTTTGTTTGTTTGTGTGTGTGTGTTTGTGTGTGTGTGCGCGTGTGTGTATGTGTGTGCATGTGTGTGAGTACGTGTGTGTATTTGTGCGCGCAGGTGACTTGTGTATGTGCATGTGTGCGTGTGTGTGTGCGTGTGTGTGTGTGTGCGTGTGTGTGTGTGTGTGTGTGTGTACGTGTGCGTGTGTGTGTGCGCGCGTGTGTGCGTGTGTGATTATTTGCGTGCGTGCGTGCGTGTGTGTTTATTTGCGTGCGTGCGTGCGTGTGTGTTATTTGCGTGCGTGCGTGCGTGCGTGCGTGTGTGTGTGTGCATGTGTGTGTGTATGTGTGTGTGTGTGTGTGTGTGTGTGTGTGTGT
>Ga0307947_1000755_pt1:0-20000 | contig 23939 bp, 29 predicted proteins | sample OrgLakmetagen232_FD_201840 | JGI IMG/M metagenome (GOLD analysis project Ga0307947, IMG submission 201840) | Saline water microbial communities from Organic Lake, Antarctica - #232 | ecosystem: Environmental > Aquatic > Non-marine Saline and Alkaline > Saline | place: Antarctica: Organic...
TCTCTCTCTCTCTCTCTCTCTCTCTCTCTCTCTCTAGCTCAACACACACACTTGTGCACACACACACACATGTACAGCACACACACACAAGCACAAAGATACACACACACATGTGCCACACACAGGTTCTACTTTGTGTACTGTGAGGCCAGCTTTGACGCGCGCTATATCCACAATTTCCACCTCACGTGGGTTAAAGACGCTGCCCACGTGGACCCCTCAGCCAACCTGGACACAGCCCCCACCCCTTCTGTGACTGCCACTGCGACTGCTGCGCCACACACCAGCGCGAGCAAATCAGGTCGCCAGTCCGCTGTAGACGTGAGTGCTGTTAAGATGCCTACTAGCGTGTGTGTTCTAGTCTAGGTAGGCAGGAGGGAGGGTTGGTTTGTGCAGCTGGCAGAGGCGAGCGTGGGAGCTCAGTGCACAGAATGTTGTGCATGGCATGTGAAGCTGGGTTGGTTGATAACTCCTGTGACCCTGTGTGACACTTTGTGACACTGTGTGACACTATGTGTGACTCTGTGTGTGAAGCTGTGTGACACTGTGTGTGACTCTGTGTGACACTGTGTGACACTGTGTGTGACTCTGTGTGACAATGTATGACACTGTGTGACACTGTGTGACACTGTGTGACACTGTGTGTGAAGCTGTGTGACATCATGTGACACTGTGTGTGACACTGTGTGTGAAGCTGTGTGACACTGTGTGACACTGTGTGACTCTGTGTGACACTGTGTGTGACACTGTGTGACTCTGTGTGACACTGTGTGTGAAGCTGTGTGACACTGTGTGATAATGTGTGACACTGTGTGACACTGTGTGTGAAGTTGTGTGACACTGTGTGACACTGTGTGACACTGTGTGTGAAGTTGTGTGACACTGTGTGACTCTGTGTGATTCTGTGTACTTGATCGATAACTCCTGTGACCCTGAGTCTAAGTACTAGACTGAAGGGACAATCGGCTGGACAGAAGCAGCAGTCAGCTGGGTTGGTCTAAGTACTTAGACAGAAGGGACTGGACAGAAAGAGCAGTCAGCTGGGTGAGCTAGTGACCTCTCCAGGTGGCAGGACAATCATTTTGCGGCGTCAAGTGTGCCAGGGATGCATGCAAGCAAGCTTGTGTAAACACACGTCATACACGCACTTAACACACATGTACACACACGCATGCCCATACACAAATGTATGCGTACACCTACACACACACAAGAGCATGCCCATACACAAATATACGCGTACACACACATTCAAACACACACGCACACAAGCATGCCCATACACAAACGCACGCATACACACACACACATATGCACACAACACACACACACACGCACACACACGCACATACACACACGCGCACACACGCAACACACACACAGATTCACCAGGTTTCTGCTTCCTCGGGTGCCGCGGAGGCCACTGTGCAGGACCTACTGTCCAAAGAGATCTCCCCAGACCCCATCACACAGGTGTGCACTTTTGTGGAAGGGCCTGCGACTCCGAGTTTTGAGGGTAGCCCACACAAATACCGGCACCAGAACTGTTTGCTTCCATGCCTTACTGTTCGTCCAGTTGCTGTTTGTCCAGATCTCGATCCTGATGTGACCGCCCACAAGACAATTTGTTCACATAGGCACACAACTCATCAAGGGTCTGCACATACGCACATACACATACACCTGCACGTACACGTACACACACATACATATACACCCACACCCACACGCATGCAGGCACTCCTAGCGCTCTACTTCTTCCTCGCAGGCATGCTTGTCAAGGGCCACGCGTATATGTGGCTCCTCCCGTGTGTGTCCTGCGTCTGTGCTGTGGCCATCCACGCCGTCCACACGGTGTCGCAAACGACACTTGCATCTTACAGGTGTGTGTGTGTGTATGTGTGTGTGTGTGTTGGACAGGTGTGTGTGTATGTGTGTGTGTTGGATTACAACCGCCTTAAATACGCTCTTGCTTCTTTGACTGTGTGTATGCCCGTGTGTGTGCGTGTTTGTGTTCTTAGGTGTGTAGGTGAATGTGTGCGTGTATGAATGTGTGTGTGAGTGCATGTGCGTGTGCCTCAGGAGGTTGCCTCCGTATATATGTGCGCAGACCATCTGTCTCTGTGCGTATGTACGCAGACCATCTGTCTCTGTGCATATGTGCGCAGACCATCTGTCTCTGTGCATATGTACGCAGACCATCTGTCTCTGTGCATATGTACACAATCCATCTGCCTCCGTATAAATGTGCGCAGACCATCTGTCTATGTGCATATGTACGCAGACCATCTGCATCCATATATATGTGCGCAGACCGCCTGTCTCTGTGCATATGTACGCAGACCATCTGTCTCCATATATATGTGCGCAGACCGCCTGTCTCTGTGCATATGTACGCGGACCATCTGTCTCTGTGCATATGTACGCAGACCATCTGCCTCCGTATATATGTGCGTATCTCCCAGTGCCTTCAGCATTCTGCTTGTCGTGGTAACGTGCACATTTGTGCAATTAGCACCCTTGTCGCAAGCAGCATCTGTCGCACGCACCATCTGTCGCCCGCGGCATGTGTCATGCAAACGAGCATTACGTGAATGTGTGTGTGTGCGTCTGTAAGTGCCTGCAGGTCTGCATGTGCTTGCATGTCGGAAAGTGCCTGCATGTCTGAAATTGCCTGCATGTCTGTAAGTGCCTCATCACTTGGTCGGAAAAAACGGGGCAAGCTGCTGCACCAGCTTGGTCATCGACAGCTCACTGCCATTCCAAATGTGTCTAGCTGTTAAGCTCGCATGAGCACCGTACGTGCCCTGTAACTGGAGCATACCCCTCCTCCAACACCAACGGTGCTGCAACTGAGTGTCACAGCAGGGATTCCTCTATATAGCAATAAGCAACAGGCAAACCTTTTCTTCTCACAACAATCTGTGGGTCGCAACAGCCAAGACTAATCCGAGCCTTGCATGCACAACCAACATCTACACATGTGCACACAAATACGCACACATACACACGACACACACACAAGCACACAAGCACGTGCGCACTTTCACACACACATGCACGCACACACGCACGCACAAACACGCATGTTAACACGCACGTACACATATACACACAATCCACACACATACAATCCACACACATACACACACACACAACAACACACATACACACACAATCCACATACTCACAAAACAACACATACACACAAATGTGTTATATACACACACGCATTATATACTCGCATACACACACACAATCCACACACATACACACAACAACACATACACACAAACACGCACAAACACACACACACACACATCACAGGCGGCTTTCCCCACAGTCCCAGGCCTGGTGGTGTGCTGATGTGGTGCACTTAGTTTTCTCCGCCACCGCTTGCGGCGCTAGCGCTCTGTATTTGCTGCGCACACCCTCTGCACTGTCCCTGCTCGACCAGCCAACAGACGTGCACCACGCATCGTTGATAGTAGCTGCCTCGTCAGGTGTGTTAAAGTGTTTGTATGTATGTGAGTGTGTGTTTGAGTGTGACTGTCTGTGCGTGTGTTTGTGTGTGTGTGTATTTGTCTGTGTGTGTTTGTCTGGCAGCTGCACTTGGAGCTGCTGCGCAGGAGCTGACTTGTGCTGTAACATAGAAGGCCATCGATCGTCAAATTTCAAGTTCAAATGATGTGTTCCAGGCAAACCTGTGCTCTGCTGTGATTGCTTCTGTTTCATACAGCAGAGATTCTTCGCCTCTTTTCTTTCGTCAAAAACATTTGGTTGCCTCGATCCCTGTTACTTCTCCAATCCGCACTGAGGCCTTTCAGGCATTTATCATGCCTCTTTGGTGCGTGGGTGTATGGGTGGGTGGATGGGTGGGTGTGACTGTGGTTAAGTGAGTGGGGGTGGGGGTGGGTAAGTGGATGGCTAGCTGGCTGGCTGACTGGGAGTGTATCTTACCATTTTGTTACGTTTCGTCCAATAGCCTCCGACTCTTCCAATGTCCCTGTGCATAACAATCAGTGTTGTGCTCATACGGCGTCATTCAAAAATGGCACCGTAACTAACGATCATAAAGAACGGCGTTTACCGTCACTAAACTCTGACGATTGACGGCGTAATTTACTAATTTCACCGTCAATTTGACATAAATTACGCCGTCAGCGTCATTTACCATTGACGCCGTCAAGCGTCAGGTGCACAACACTGATAATACCTAAATGGCATCACCACTGTCCACGTGCGGCCTTCTCGTCTCTTTCCACCGGCGGCCCCACCTGTCCTCACTCTGGCCTGTTATTTATGGCTGTGCAAGCCCTCGGCTCTTTGACTTATATTGTTATTTATGGCTGTGCAAGCCCTCAGCTCTTTGACTTATATTGTCCGTACAACGCCCTCAGCTGAACCCTGTGGTGCTCGTTCTGTTCCACAGCATGTCATATCCTTATAGTGTTTGTTCAACGCCTTCAGCTCAACTCTGTGGTGCTCGTTCACCACCGGACGAGGTTGCGTCCAATATGAGCTATGCTGGTTCCGTTCCGCAGCATGTCATGACTTGTATCCTGAATTTGTTTGTCCAACGCCTTCAGCTGAGTTCCGTGATGCTCGTTCTGGTCAGCAGCATGTCATGGAGACTGTGCAGGCCTGTTGGCCTTGCGCCTGTGGCTTCCTCTGTGTTGTGTGTATGTGTGTGTGTGTGCGTTTGTGCGTGCCTGTGTGTGCGTGTATGTGTGTGTGCATGCGTGTGTGTGTGTTCAAATGACCAGCTCATACCCCTCTCTCATACACCGTGACCTGTTGTTGCGACTGTGCAGGCTTTTTCGCCTTCTACCTGTGGCTGTGCATGCGCTATCGGCTGTTCACACAGACGCGTCAGGTGGGTGGGTCGATGTTCACACAGACGCTTCAGGTGGGTGGGTCGATGTTCAATGTTCACACAGACACTTCAGGTGGATGGGTCGGTATTCACACAGAACATCACAGACTGCACAGACACCGTGAATGGGTCTTCACCCATCAAATTACAGATAGGGTTAGGGTTTATAGGAGGCCATTTGTACGGAACATAAGGGTGAATGGTAGGCTATTCACAGGCAACACTTACGGGCGGGTGTTCACTGTTTGGCAGAGGCTGTTTGTACCAAACATGAAGGTAAGTGGTAGGCTGCGCACGGACACCACAGGCGAGCCACTGGCTAGTCGCACATGAATACATTACTTACAAGTGGGAGCATCAATAGCTTCCTGGACGTGCATGGGCAGCACAAAGCACGCCTCTGTTGAACACCATATTTGCATCAATAGCTTCCTGGACGTGCATGAGCAGCACAAAGCACGCCTCTACTGAACACCATTCGCATCCGGTTTCGTTCGTCCAGAGGAGCCATCGCTAAATCCTAACCTAAACTCCTGGATGTGCGTGGGTAGCACAAAGCACGGTAAAATGCGTATGCACACACGTGCACGCATGCACGTAACTCGTACCTATTTGATGACAAAAAGGCACACACAACTTGAACCTGTTTGTGGGCAAGAATCACCTCTGCTTGCCCTAGCACACGTGCACAGGCAGACACTTATTCACACAAATGCACACCCTTTAATCTTGTGGCAAGATGCGGACAGACGCGCATACCCTCATGAATGTGCAAGGGCATGTAGGCAACACACACACACACAAACACGCACACTCACACACATACACAAACACACAAACACACACATATACAGGCACACAGGCACACACATACATGCACACACATACACACGCACACGGGCACTCACATATTTGCACACACACACACACACACTTTCGACCTGCAGGCTGTCCTGCAGTACGCTGTGCTGCTATTGCTGTTTGGGGTTGCTGTGTACGAGGGCCTCTCCGTCGTTCCTTTCCTGTCCGTCATGCTGTGCTCAGAAGTGTACTCCGTTTTCTTTTTGGCAAGTAAACTCCAAAACCTGTCAGGTGGGTATCCTGTAAGTGGGTTTTTTGCTCCCTAGTTGAAGGCAGTCCGCGCTTGCGCTTCAACATAGCCACTGGACACCTGATGTTGGTTTCTAGCCAGCAAGTTTCAGGACCTGCAAGTGCAAAGCTGTGGATTGACCGCCTTATTACTTATTACTTATTATAAGAGGCAACCACAACGCCTGCGCCAACAAGTTGCCCTGGGCCTAGCTTTTGGTGTGCTGTGTGGCACGCACACACACACACGCACACACACATACACACACACACACGCACACACACACACACACACGCACACACACATGCCCACTTTTTGATTGAAGTGGATGGTGTGTGTGACACATATGCACACACACAAGCACACACACATGTATCCACTGTGTGGCTGCCTAAATTTTTTTTTGCATACCTGGGGTTCCAACGGAAGCTAATAACTCTGGATATTCGTTCCCCTAGGCAAGGCTAGCTATTATACATGGTAAATCTCAGCCAACCTCCACTCTTACACCACCACCTAATGCACTGTCAGACGTGTGTGCCCAGGCTTTCCTCCTCACGCACAGTTATATGATCATGTGAAAACGTACAAACACACACACGCTGCTCTTACATCACACCCCAACTATAACACTGTCCAACGTAGGCACCCAGGCTCTTCCTCTCAAACCCGAGCATGCAAACACACACCTGTACATGTCCACACCTGGAAATGTCCACACTGTACATGTCCACACCTGGAAATGTCCACACTGTACATGTCCACACCTGGAAATGTCCACACTGGAAATGTCCACACTGTAGATGTCCACACTGTTTGTGTCCACACTGGAAATGTCCACACCTGGAAATGTCCACACTGTACATCTCCACACTGTATAGGTCCACACTGTAAATGTCCACACTGTACATGTCCACACTGTACATGTCCACACCTGGAAATGTCCACACTATACATGTCCACACTGTAGATGTCTACACTGTAGATGTCCACACTGCTTTGCTCACGCATCGCATCCCACCCAACGTACATACAGGGGTGCACCCAGGCTCTCCCACACGCAAATTACTGCGGCGCCTGGAGCTGGCCTCTCTGCTGCTGTTCCGTGCCATTCCCCACTTAGGTGTGATTATGTTTGACCGTACGGTGGACGTGCAGTGTTTTGAGCAGAGGGTAGTAACTGAATGTGCGGTGTACATTAAATAAGGCAAGGTTACATCGCTACATATGCCTCAGAGGGGGCATCTGAGCGGAAGCTTGGAAAACGCCTGAAGCCACACCTAGCCAAACCAAAGGGGAAACGTGCATGAGAAACGTGAGACAAATGTATGAAAAAGAAAAATAGTACATAGAAAGAGAACGTTCCTGTGTACATTAGGTGCGATTGCTATTCGACCCTACAGTGGTTGTGCGGTGTGTGGAGCAGAGGGTGATATCTGAATATGCAGTGTTTTGAGCAGAGGGTAGTAACTGAATGTGCGGTGTACAGCAACTCTGGCTGGTCCTGAGTATGAAGTGTGAGCGCCCCATCTTTCTTGGTCCACAGATCCGCGTACGGATTGTTCAGATTGTTTCCATTGTTCAGATCGACCATAAAAAAGGTTCTGCAAAGGCAGCAAGTACTGTGTTAGGGACTGACCCTGTACTACAGGAGGGTCATACACTTTAATCAGTTTGCACTAGCACTTGCGCGCGATTAATTGCGTATAGTGTATATTATGGACTTGGGGGAGGGAAGGGATAGAAGACGGGTATCCAGCACATATACACACACGCATACACACACGCAAGCACACACGCAAACACACACAGTACCTTCAGCAGAGACGCCAATGTTTGGTCATGCACTATGTAACAAAAAATGCCGTGCACATTTACAGTTTACATACACACACACACACACACACACACACATACACACATGAAGACACACACACACACACGTACGCAGCTGTTACTGCTTTGGTTGCGTCCTCTCCCGCTGCGTTCCATCACCCCAGCTACTACGCGCTGGCAGTGGCCGGCATGGGGGGCATGAATTACATGAACTGGCAGGTGGGGTGAACTGAAGCACCCGGGAAGAGTTTGTGAGGGTGGAAGGAATATGTGTCTGTGTGTGGTGTGTGTGTAAGGGGGTGGGGGTTGAAGTGTGTGGGGTTAAAGTGTGTGGGGTGGGGGTTGAAGTGTGTGAGGGGGGGGCGTGTGTCGTCACGCCCAATCAGTGGCAGCGACAAATTGTGTGATGAGCAGTCGTTTACTTTGCAGTGACGGTGATTTGATCTGACAGCGTGTTAATTTGTACGTGTCAAATTGCGGAACAGGAAAAGCTGTGTCTATGATAACTTGCAGGGGCACTCATGACGCCTCTCACCCCTGTTCACACCTCCTTTCATATTTGCTGCTGCAGAAGTTCTGCAAGGCCTCCACCAAGCTGCACCCTGCCTGACGCCCGCTGACAAAAGGCACGCAGCTTGCTGCGTTTTGCGTTTTGTTATGAGAGCCCGCGTAGCAGAGGGACAAAGATGAACCCAACCTCTAGGACACACACGTGATTTCGAGGGCTCGCCTTTGTTGGACCCTGTTTTTCCTCGTGTCCCTGTGCGCGGACTATCTGTTGTGTGCGTGTATCTGCATGAGTGTTTGTTTGTGCGTGCGTGCATGTGTGTATGTGTGTGTGTGCAAGTTTGTGTGCTCAAGAAACTACATTATTTTATTGTCATGATTACTTCATCAAAGCTTCACTGAGCGCTTCGTGATTTTCTCGGAGTGGACGCGCATCATGAGCAACATTTGACCTCCTGTTTCTGTTTCTTGCTGCCATGATCAAGAGTGCGTTGCAGCTAGGGCGTGTGAAAGAGCTTGTCGTACAAGTAAATCTGACCAATTTTATATTATTATGCCAATTTCGTTGCGATCATATATTCAATTACATTATTTTGACCAGAAACGCATGTTTGTCAAACTTCTATTGACTGCCTCTAAAATCTTCTTGTAAAGCAGTCTTCTTCCCAATGTTCCCAACCTAAATATCAAATGTATGAGGATCAGGGGGGTTGTGTGCCGGGGCACAAAGCATCACATTGGCTGCTGTGTTTTTGCGTCGTTTCCTCTGAACAACGGCAAGAGTTAAGCAAGCCGAGCGCAACTGGAGCTATACTGGCCCAACGACCAGTCACGCCCCAAAAGAAGCCCAGCAAACACGAAGCCCGCACGACCCAAAAACAGCATTTTGACAGCACTTACCACATGCTGTCAGGCTGCAGCCATCCCACTGAGTAGTTGCTGGACGAAGGTTCTGAAACCGATCCAACAAGGTGGACAGGGTGCCTGCCTGCTAGCACATGTGCTACAGATGTAAGCAGTCGTGCAACAACAAGGATTATACCAGAGGTAGTCAACTGGGGAAAAGTGCAAATATGTGCTTTTTTTGCACTGAAAAAAGAAAAAGAAAAAACTACGCAGGCAGTGAAAACCACTCCCCACATTAATTGAGGAAAAGGAGCCACTTTGGTACCGAGTGCCGTAAAGCTCCTCCACCGCGAAAAGGAAAGGAAAAATCAATGGGGATCAGGAGGGTTGCAGGCTTGGCCTGAAACCGGCTCCTGATGAGAGTGATAACAGTACTGGAAAGGGCACGTCTGGTATGGACAAGTTTAGCAGCAAAGTTCACAGGGTGCACATGGAGCTTGGAGGCAAGCTTCTTGACTCTTTGAGAATCAAGACCCGGTTCCTCGAAAGGCTTCAGAGTGTGAGTGTTGTAGATGGTGCCGCCCACACCCAAAAGGATGATGTGGAGAGTAACGGAGGCTCCTTGGAGAATGTTGCAAGCAAAGGTCTTTGTGCTGTTCCTTTGCGGCGTTCAGCTGGCTCTGATGTCTGGTGTCCTCACAGTACTTGATCTCGACGAGGTGGATGTCACGCCGAGGTTTGCTGAGGTCTTTAGGTTGGTGCTGTCTGGGATCTGGTGGCTGGCGGTGCTGCTTGGGTGCTCCCAATCAATTGATCCCCTGCCACTCCGAAGAACCCACCCCCCACAATAGTTTGTTATTTTTGTGTTTTTGCAGCGATGGGAGTAACCAGCACAAAATCTGGGCGGCTGGAGGTAAATCTGTCTTTATCTAGGAAGCGGGGTGGGAAGAGCCATTTGGGAACAATTCTGCTTTCAGCTGTTTCAGGAATCTGGAGATTTTGTATGGTCATCCGTTCGTTGCTGCCTATTTCTATGGGGACAACGCATGATCTTAAGGAGCCTGTTTTGCTGATAGCCTTAAAGATAACGCGGCATGCTAAGTTGTGTCTTTCGGTGATCATATTCCTTATTTGCGTGAGTTGGCACCCAGAAAGGATGTGCAGGGCACTGTCTACTTGTGGACAAGTTTGACTTGTTGAGAGTTTGAACAATACCGCATGTTTTTTATTATATAGGGTGCCTGTTCTGTATTTCATAATGATACCTTTGGTCTTAAAGGAAACATTGGATGGTGTTAGGTGAACATGGCTAGTGGCTTCATTGGCAGTGCCGTCCTTTATGAAAGTCTGGTACGCATGGCAGTTCATAACCTAGCCCATAACCTAGAAATGACCAAGCCAATCCATACCCCCTATGATACCAAAAGATATACATACAACTAAATAAACGCAGAATACATCTAATCGAAATTAAGGATTGTGCAGACACCCCCCTTACCCAATAAGCAGAGAAGGCACGAGAACAACATAGGCTGCTACTGACTCGCTAACTCGAACACCGCAAAACTCTTCAAACCATCCTGCTAGGAGCAACAGGCACTATTTCCAGCAGCCACACAAGGAACCCACTCCACATCCAACTAAGGCTTTCTAACATCCTCGGCGTTCCTGGTCTACATGCCACAGCACTCATGAGATGACTAAGCCTACATGCAATCAGATCCGCAACAAAAACACAAACATCATACAGATGAGGCGAGACATTGAACACAACCCCCACAAATATCTGAGCAATACTCCTGGTGGTGTGCAGGCTTCTGCCTCCCAGCCACCTGATCTCCACCGAAAGCCTTTCCTCTTTTGTTCTCCAGGTGGGATGTTGCGTGTCTCTGCATCCATTGGGTGGTGCAGGACACAAAACAACATACTTTCCAAATCATGCCAAAATTGTTTACACTTATCACCCTGATATGATTGTCTACATCTTTCAATAATCGCATTTTACCCAATCCGAAATAAATATTTCTGCACCCAAAAGGCCACGCAGTAGAGCTACTGATCGAGCTTAAACCACATATAGCAGAATAATCGACGAACAGCCCAAGAACAAAAAGCGATGGCGATACAAACAGCATACAAAAGACAAACGCTGCTCACACAAAGCATCTCGCACAATTGTTACGACAAGCATGGAAGCAGAAGTTTCAAATGAGAGGTGTTTGGCAATTTTTGTCAAAGATCGTGTAAAGACATGTGGATAATTCAAAGATTGTGTAAAAAATTAAAGATCGTGTAAAGACATGTGAATAATTCAGAGACCGTGAAAAGACGTGAATATTCATTAATTGAGTCGCTTGTTCAATAAACGCTAGTACTGCCCGGCAAAGAATTCACAAAACGCACGTATTTGGACAAAGATGCACCAAACATCATTCAGGACCTACACGATGCAATCGTGGCATACGCAACAAACCTCAAAATTAAAAGCACGAATGGGCTCATGGGCACTTGACTAGACGTCCTACAAATGAACATGGCATACACTGTACGTGTACGATTAGAATGACCTCGCTGTCAAACCACTCCTTTCAGAAACGCGCGCAATCAATATTTCTATAATACAGTATCGACCTTCACACTGTGAACAGCAGTTAAATCCTGCACTATCATTGCATATCCATAGGCCTCCTCCCGTGTTTTATTTTCACTACCTCTGTGCAGCTTGGAGGCGATCCTTGCATGCAATAAGTGATGTTATGAGGGCGGTCGTCGTCGAGGGGGAGCATGAAATGCACACCTCCTTTACCACCTGCGTTATTTGCAGGTGGCCAGAATCGTTGACATAGGCCATTTGCACGTGAGATCTAACAAATAATATAGCTACCATCTCCTTTGCTGGTTGAATCTACGTGAGAAAATGGATTACGTGCCTTGAAGAAGGAGAGGAGAGGAGCAGCAAGGACCAGGTCCTGCCTGTTTCTTATGCATGTGCACATCACCTCAAGGCAACACAGTTTGTGTGTGTTGTGTATGTGCGTGTGTGTATGTGTGACATGTCGAGCTCCAAATTGGACGAAGTGTATGTGTGTGGCATGTTGGGTTCCAAAACAAAACCAACCTAAACCCTAAACCCTAAAACCCATACTTGGGTGTGCACAGTTAGGGCTGATTGGGAGTGTAACTTCTGCCAGCCTTGCATGTACTCAAGCTACCTTATCCAGCTCTGGTTCAGACGTTTGCCTTTACTCAAGCTTACCTTATCCAGCTCTGGTTCAGACGTAAGTCCAGCATGGTGCACTGCAGCTCTGCCGGAAGAAAGCTTGGAGGCGCACAAGTGGGAGATGCATTTCTTTATGACCGGAGTCATGCTTAGTCTGCAATGCATGCGGCAAGCGAACAGGCACGTGATAATGAGAGCAACTCCAGTGCGAAAAGTCTAGTGCGGCAAGCGCACGTACGGGCACGTGAAAATGAGAGCAACCCCAGTACGACAAGTCCAGTGCGGCAAGCGCATGTACGGGCACGTGATGAGAGCAACTCCAGTGAGAACGACTGTAAGAGCTGTATTTGTGGCATCCTAGTGGCTCAGGATTTCAGTAAGGATGCTATAAGTACCGTAGGCAGATTTACGTTCGCGCCCACACCCACTCAAGGGTAAATTTCAACACAGATATTCGCTGTCAGGAGCTCTTTTCAGTCCGTACATATACTTACATATGTATATATATAATTATGTAGCGTTTTTTATTCCATTGATGCAGATGGTTATCAACTATTGCACCACGGGATGTTAAAGCCACGGCTCGACAATTTACATCTGGGCATGGCAATTTACATCTGGGCATGTTCAACCACAAATGTTATATTACACGACAATTTACATCTGAGCATTTACATCTGAACATATAAAACCACGGCTCGACAATTTACATCTGGGCATGGAAATTTACATCTGGGCATGGCAATTTACATCTGAGCATGGCAATTTACATCTGGGCATGGCAATTTACATCTGGGCATGGCAGTTTACATCTGAGCATGGCAATTTACATCTGAGCATGGCAATTTACATCTGGGCATGGCAATTTACATCTGAGCATGGCAATTTACATCTGAGCTCAACAATTAACATATGATCATGACATGTAGAACTGCCACGCACATCACATCCCAGATCACCCACCCTACCTCAAACGCAAACCACAAGCACTCTCTGATGACTTACCTGTTAAGGTCACGTCCAAGCCACACCCGCTGAGATGCGAGTTGCAAACAAACTCTCTGGTTAATATGTTCCTTACAGGAGCACGTCCCAACCCACGCCCACTCAAATGCAAATTGCAAACACAGTTATGTACAGGTGTATTTAAACTGCTGCATATCTTGCAAAAAGGAACATGCCTCATATATAGGGTTGGCCAGAACCATATATATACACCGTAGTTGACCGTATATTTGGTGACTTCCCTGCTAAAAATACCTTATGTACACCGTATATACGTATAAATATATGGTTTTGGCCCACCCTACTCATATAACACCCACTCCAATGCGTACCCAACTGTCAGCCTCGATACTCCGTACTCCAATTGGACTCATACTCCAATTATATCTCATACTCTTTTGTAGGTTCATACTCCATACTCTAGTTAGGCACCCACCTGTCAGCCTCGATACTCCATGCTCCATCCTCCAATTGGACTCGTACTCTTGTGAACTCATACCCCATACTCCAATTTGACACCCACCTGTCAGCTTTGATGAGCCATCGCCACACAAATGATGGCTCCGTCTCGGTCAAAGAGAACGTCGTCGTGGGGAGGAGGAGGTAGTCCTCACACACACGCATGACCTTTTGAATGCAGGTGGGTTGCAGGGACAGACACGTTTGATTCATAAGAATCAGCGAGGTACGGAAATGTTTGGTCAAGCAGGAATAGCGAGAGAAGCGCTACAAAGCAGCTGCTTCACTAATCAGACAGTCAGGACACCATGTTTATATTCAAATGTCAATGCAAAGCTCCACTTAGGGATCAGACATTCGGGACACAGTATCCATGTTTTTACACCAATGCAAAGCTTCTGTCGACAATAAAGCAGGCTGCAATTGATTTAACCGATTGCAATTGATTGTGAGCATCGCGGCTTCCTTGGTGCTCACAATTTTGATGTCCCACTTATCGGCCACTGCTAGGATTCGGTCAATGTTGGACCTGTAGCAGGGAAGCAAGGGCGGTGATGTAGTTTGTTACAAACACCAGATTTCACGCTCACAATTTTGCTGCCCCACTTATCGACCACAGCTAGGATTCGGTCGACGTTGGATTTGCAGCAGGGAAGCAAAGGTGGTGATGTGGTCTAGAATGAAAAGCAGGCTCCACGCTCACAATGACTTGATAAATAAGCTGGTAAGCAAACTGGCAAGTGGCGCGCAAAGCAGGTGCCCTTGTGCTCACAACGATTTAGTAAGTAAGCTTAGCAGCAGGAGACCACGCACGTTGGGCTTTCCAATGATGCGTACCAGACGCAAGCACTTACTAGAGCAGGAGAACACGCACGTTGGGCTTCCCAAAATGCGTACCAGACTCAAGCACCAAGAAAATTAACTCGCACGCAGGGCTTCCCAATAATGCGTACCAGACAAGCACTAAAGAAAAGGCACATGACTAAACAAAAATAGCCTTGGTTGTTGGCTTGTGGCCTATGGTGCTCTTTACTCTCATGATACTCTTGATTTATGCTTTAGATTGTCTAACACTCACCACGTTTGGGATACTCTAACATAGTTCATGCCATGACGCCTAGTGCGATATTTGGACCATACTGACATAATTATTGCCATGACGCCTAGTGTGCACAGTCAGACCATAATGACATAGCCATTTTTCGTTGATCGCTCAGCAGGTCACAGGGGGGCACCTTGGTCTGAGACGATTGTAGGCCTAAACATACTTGTATGTGCTACGTGCCCTGTTGTGCTTTAGCTAAACCATAGTGCCTAATGTGTGCAGCCACTCTGTGTGAGATGCACGCAATCGTTTGAAATGTACGTACGTACGCCAACAGCCACGTGTGCAATCATAAAACCATACTGCCCACGTGTATAGCTACTGCTTATGGGGTGCCTATGTACGAAGGCACCCTATGCAATCATAAAACCACACTGCCCACGTGTATAGCTACTGTTTATGGGGTGCCTGTGTACGAAGGCACCCTATGCAATCATAAAACCATACTGCCCACATGTATAGCTACTGTTTATGGGGTGCCTATGTACGAAGGCACCCTATGCAATCATAAAACCACACTGCCCACTTGCATAGCTACTGGTTATGGGGTGCCTGTGTACGAAGGCACCCTATGTGGACACTCACCAGGTCACAGGGGGGCGTCTCATCTGGGACACTGGGTACAGGAGCTTTAGAACAAACGTCCACGCCAGCCTGTCATCGCCTGCATAGGCATTGTTAGTAACAATAATATAACAATCTGTTATGGGCAAGAGCACGTGGAAACAGAAACAAAAGTGTGATGAAAAGGCAGCAACAATAATATAACAATTTGTTAGTTACAAGAGCACGTGGAAACAGATACAAAAGTGTGATGAAAAGGCAGCAACAATAGTATAACAATCTGTTATGGGCAAGAGCACGTGGAAACAGATACAAAAGTGTGATGAAAAGGCAGCAGCCTAGGGTTTGGGTTCCGTGGTTTTTAAAGCAATTACCCCGCCACATATTCGAGTGCGTGCTGGCATGTGTGTGTGTTGTGCGCCTGTCATGACCTGTAGATTGTGACATTACTATTTATTTGGTGTGCCTGCCATGCCCTGTCGATCAACCCTACTGTGCTCTTAAATGTGCTCTGGAATTGCAGCATTGCTTTTAAATGTGCTCTGAAATTGCATCATTAAAACATTGCAACATTGCTTTTAAATGCGCTCTGAAATTGCATCATTAAAACATTGCAACATTCCTTTGAATGTGCTCTGGAATTGCATCATTAAAAAGCTGCCTGCGCAGCACCGTACATGGCCACATGGCACATGCCACCATAATGCTGCATCAACAGAAGACCTAGCTACACACACACGTTTTAAAATATACACACATATGCACACACATGCACAGGGATACACAACACATGTTCCCCCTCCAATACGTAAGCACAAAACAGGCAAGAAGCAGTGGGGTACATGCAGGAATTATGGCCACACCTGGAACAGGAATGACGGTCAGCTGTCTGTCACCACCCCCTTCCCCTTCTTCCTCAGGCTTGGAGGACACTTCTGGAGGTGGGCAGTGCGAGAGCACATCCTGAGGCATGCAGGTCAACTTGATATGAGTCAGTGACCAATTGACAGTGTTAACTGTAGAGCAGGCATGCACACTTCCAAGTGTGGAATGTAGGCAGGTTGAAAACAGGACAGCATGCTACTACTGGGAGCTACTAGGAGGGCATCCTACTACTAGGGAGGTACAAGGAGGGCATCCTACTACTAGGAGCTACTGTAGACGAGGTTAAAAACAGGAGGGCATCCTACTACTATGAGGTACTAGGAGGGCATCCCACTACTAAGAGCTACTAGGAGGGCATCCTACTACTAGGAGCTACTAGGAGGGCATCCTACTACCAGGAGCTACTGTAGGCGGGGCTAAAAATAGGAGGGCATCCTACTACTAGGAGCACATCCTGAGGCATGCAGGTCATCCTGATTGTAGCCAAAGACCATCTGACGGTGTCGAGTGTCTAGCAACTCCGGGATGGTCAGGAGGGGGTAAAAACAGGAGGGGTGTAATGTGTAATACTGGTGTGCAAGACACTGCTGACCTCTGTGATGGTGGGGATCAGCCACAGAGAGAACTGCTACCCACCACACAACATGTACAAATAACACGAAGCTCGTCATCCATAGCAGGGTTGAGGAACAGACGTTGCAAAGACCAGCCGCAAAGAGACCGCCACTCATCACACACACATGCATCAGCACGCGGCTCATTATGCAGCTCAAGCACTTGCGCAGGCGATACACATGCAGGCACACAGGCGATAAACATGCAGGCACTTGCGCAGGCGATACACATGCAGGCACACAAGCAATAAATATGCAGGCACTTGCGCAGGCGATAAACATGCAGGCACACAGGCAGGTGCCAGAAAAGAGGGGACGGCTTGATTTGGACGACCACACCCCTAAGTGTCTGTACATTTTAGGAAATTTGCGGCAATAAATGCTATACATATACCATACCTGACCATATATTAAAGGATTTCCCTGCCAAAAGAACCCACCCACGTTGAATACCCCTGTGCCGTATACCCTAAGATTTCCCAGCCAAAAATATCCACACCTGCAACAGCGTGGGATTTCCCTGCCAAAACATACCACCCACGTTGAATCCCCTGTGCCGTATACGCAAAAAATTTTCCTGCCAAAAACATCCACACCTGCAACAGCCCACGTTAAATACCCATTCAACCGTATCCTCAGAGCCTCAAAGATTTCCCAGCCAAAAATATCCACACCTGCAACAGCGTGGGATTTCCCTGCCAAAACATACCAACCACGTTGAATGCTCCTGTGCCGTATACTCTGAGATTTTCCTGCCAAAAATTTCCACACCTGCAACAGTGTGGAGGAAAGCTCCAGTATCCATCTGTGGACTTCAAGCCGGGTGCCATCTCCAAGGAGGAGCGCGATATCAGGCGGCTTTGTTTGAAAGAGGGTATCTGCAGGGGTTACAGAGTTTGGGGTGGGTGCTGTCCGCGTGAAACGAGAAACCCATTATGTATAGGGTTAGCCAGAGCTACATATATACACCACATATGTGACATATGACTGCGTATTTTTGGTGATTTCCCTGCCAAAAAACCGTTTATACATTGTATATATATGGCTCTGGCCAACCCTAATCATGTCGCATCATGTACAACATGCATACACAAAGTGAAAAAGTGTCTGTGAAGTAGAGAGTAGTTCAGTGCACAGCTTGGGCACAGGCACGCAGGTACGCACGCACCTATGCACGGAGACAAGAGCGCAGGTGCACCGTGGCGCCCCTGCAATCACAAAGCAGCAGCATCAAGCAATTTGACAGAAGAGCAAGTAAGGTGGGCAGTGAGGTACAATTTCCCCCTTATCTACGTATTGAAGCCCCTCAAGGTATGGTACGGAAGACTGTCCGTGCAGGTACATCATAGCATAAGCACCACAACATCAGAAACCAATGATGGACGAGTTTCTTCGACCAGAGTTTTGATAGTGAGCCATTTGAGGGCTGTGTGTGTTGTGGGCTGTGTGCCATGTGTCGATATTTCTTAGGTGTTTGTCTGGGCTTTTTCAACTGTCCGTGCAGACTGTCCGTGCAGGCACAGCGTAGCAGAAGCAACACGACATCAGAAACCAGTAATGGACATAAGTACCACGACATCAGAAATCAGTAATGGACATAAGCAACACGACATCAGGAACTTAAGATTTAATTAGGCAGTGTTTACCTTTAGCAGAATTGCCTGCCTATCCATGAGCCTTACATCAGACAGCGAGCTGTCTAATCTGTCCTCCAAAAGGGCATAGACACCACCTGTGTGTGTGTATATGTTAGAGTGCCTCTGAGCGTTGGCTGAACAAAATAAGGTTCCTGATTACATGACTTTTCAAAAGGTGAGGGGGAGCTGCTCGCTCACCTCCAAAAAAATCGTAGATCTCGACGTCCGATTGAACAAGGAACAGCTCGGCACAGGCCTGCAGGGTACAACATTCATGGGTTGTGATTTCCAAGCAAAGAGCTGCCCTATGCATAAATTTCAAAACAATAATAGCTGGTATTCTCCAAGGAACGACAGAAGTATGCCTTTTTGGGCAGGTTTGGGCAGGTGCTTGTGTGTGTTTGTGTTTGTGTGTGTGTATGTGTGTGTGTGTGTGTGTGTGTGTGTGAGAGAGAGTGTGTGTGTGTGTGTCAATCAACACTTTAGTCATCACCTTAGCATTGCCAAGTCCGTTCTAATTGGCATGTGGTTTTTAACACTATAGGGGAAAAACACCAAAGGGGACCATAAATCTCCCATCTGAAGCTTTTGGCAATTCTAAAGGAGATACACGTAAAAGCCTTTTGTGCCGCGTATGAGCCTTAACACCTCTAAAGCAGATAGTCCACGCCTTTCCTAAACATTTTGCTTCTTCGCATGAAGGCTAGTATAATTAGCAAACGAGACGCGCCTCTTCTTTCAGATCTCTGACGGATAACTGGCGCGGCACATGTATGGTGCTTTTGCATCCTGCACAACATGTGTGTGTTTGCGTGTGTGTTTGTGTGTGTACATGTGCTTTTTTGTGTGTATGTGTGTGTGTGCATGCGTGTGTGTGTGTGTGTATGTGTGTGTGTGTGTGCGCGTGTGTGTGTGTGTGTGTGTGTGTGTGTGTGTGTGTGTGTGTGTGTGTGTGTGTGTGTGTGTGTGTGTGAGTGTGTGTGAGTGGTGTACCGGCGTGCACGCATGTAGCCCATTTAAATCTTACGTTGACTTCTTTGCCAAGCTCACCCACCAATTGAGTTATAGAGGCTGCACGGTTGAAGCCATTGTCTCCTGAGACAGTGCCGTACTGCCAGGGAGCCTGCTGCCTGCAAGAGGGCACACGTTGAAATCAACATGCGTGTGTGTATGTGTGTGTGTGTGTGTGTGTGTGTGTGTGTGTGTGTCTGGAAGCAGTCAGAAATCAGGCATTCAAGCCTGCTCTACTCAGAGGTGAAAGGGAGCAGCAGTGTAAGCACGCCAGGATGGGGCGAGCAGCACAAGTGTTGGATATGATGGAAAAGTGTTTGCGCGAGACTAGATTTTAATGAGGTT
>Ga0307947_1000756_pt1 | contig 23928 bp, 30 predicted proteins | sample OrgLakmetagen232_FD_201840 | JGI IMG/M metagenome (GOLD analysis project Ga0307947, IMG submission 201840) | Saline water microbial communities from Organic Lake, Antarctica - #232 | ecosystem: Environmental > Aquatic > Non-marine Saline and Alkaline > Saline | place: Antarctica: Organic Lake...
CGTGCGGTGAGGCAGCGCAGGTGCAAGCGGCCTTGCCTGCGACGGCAGTGAGTAGGGCGGGGGCGCCAGCGGCGCTGACGGAGGCACGGCAGCAAGCGTGGCAGGAGGGACCGAGTAGCCTCGCGCTCACCCCTGTGCACCAATCACAGCAGCAGCAGCAGCAGCAGCAGCAGCAGCAACAGCAGCAGCAGCAGCAACAGCAGCAACAGCAACAGCAACAGCAGCAGCAGGGTTTCAAAGAGGGCGGAGGTCTCCTAGGGCGTGAGATGTCTTGGGCCTCATCCCCTGATGACATGCACCGTCAGCACCCACACCACCAGGCCGCTCATAGCAGCCCCTCCCACTCCCACTCCCACAGCAGCAACCCCTCACACGGCAGTACCACGCACGGCAGCCATGCACAGCACCACCCAGACAACGCTGCGAGTAGCCCCCCCTCTCTATCACAGCCGAGCCCTAGTGCCAGCCATGTCCACCTCCAGCACACCAACCCCCTCGCAGCCCTCCCCTCCCCCGCAACCCACAGGAGCCATCACGGCGCACCAACAGCAAGGCGGACACCACAAGGCACACCAGGACCCCCCCACGCTAGCAGCAGCAGCAGCAGCAGCAAGGGAGGCAGATCTGGGGCAGCAGCAGCATCAGCAGCAGCAACATTTGCAGGGACCCCTCACTTTGTTGGAGGTGGCGGTGCTGGCAGCAGCGTGGGACCTGGAGCAGGCACCTCTGATGCCAGCCTGCCATCTCTCAGCCGCCACGCCTGTGCTGCTGCGTGTACGCCCGGCACGACCAGCGACAGCACCTCCCACACCAGCTTTTCCTGGAACGTGCTGTTTGCGGAGGACGACGGTACGTCGTGCGCGGCCACCCCTGCCTCCGTCGCTAGGCCTGGGGTCCCCTTCAGTGGAGGCGGCAACAGCAGTGCTGGTCAGCTGCAGCAGGGGGTGCAGGGGGTGCAGCTGCAGGGCGCGCTTGGAGGGCAGCTGCAGAACACACCACGCCCTGCTGACTCACTACTGCCACGGCTGTGTGCAGCAGAGAAGGAGGGTGCAGAGATGCCAGAGCAAGGCACGCCACGTGCTGTGCACACACCAGCTGGTGGTGGTGGTGGCGGTGGTGGTGGTGGTGGTGGTGGTGGTGGTGGTGGTGGTGGTGGTGGTGGTGGTGGTAAAGGCGATGTGGGCGGGCGTGCAAAGTGCGATGGGCAGGCTGCCTTGCCCATGCAAGACCTGGGGTGCACCCCCATGCAGCAGCAGCAGCAGCGGCAGCGGCAGCAGCAGCAGCAGCAGCAGCACAGAAGGTGTGAGTCCCCTGCACAGCATTCTTCATCTTCGACACAGGGAACGTCTCACTCCACCGCCAGCGCCTCGCACGCGCTCACCCCCTCCTTTGCCACAAAGTACCTGGTGGAGGTGGACAGTGAGGAGGAGGGGGGTGAGGGGATCGCCACCACTGTTGATCTGAGCACCAACGCAAGTATGAGCAAGGAGGAGGGTGCAGGGGCAGAGGGGATGGTCTGCGCTAGTGCTGCAAATCAGCACACCCCTGCAAGTAAGAGTGAGGAGGAGGGGGCGGGGGCAGAAGGGGGCAGCCCCTGTGCAGACCGGCAGATCACTGCGAGCGATGTGGCTGCAAGGGAGGGAGCCAGCTGCACTGCAGATCAGAGCACCCCTGCGAGTAAGAGCGAGGAGGAGGGGGTGGGAAAGGGTGCTAGCTGCGTAGATTGCCAGGTTACGACTACGCCACGAAGAGAGGAGGGCGGAAAGGGAGAGGCTCAGCTTCAGTGTGCGGCTGGAGAAGCCGAAGGGGGCTTGACTGCACACTTAGAACAAGACACGCCACTGGTTTTGCTGGGCGCGCTTGCAACTCCATGCTGCCCTGCTGAGGACGCGCCCGCTGCCACAGCAGTAGGAGCAGCAGCAACAGCAGGAGCAACAGCAGCAGGAGCACCGCCAGCAGCGGAAGCATCAGCATCAGCAGCGGAAGCATCAGCATCAGCGGCTAAGCCTCCATCTCGAGATCACGCAGCTGAGGTCACCCTTCCGACCTCTGACTCCACACAGCCTCAGCCTGCCAGCACCTCCAATGCCTCAGCCCCTGCTATCTGCGCAGATGCGGCAGACACAAGTACAGAAGACACAACCGGAATGACAGAGCCTGTGCGCAATGTGCTGAGCGCAGCCGAAGCGTCAGCCGTGCGTGTGCTAGGAGCACGAGTGGCGCAGCTGGTGCGTGCCAACCACGAGCTGGAAGAGCAGGCGGCGGCACTGCAGGTGTGTGTGCGTCGGTCTCACACTTGTGTGTGAATTTGCTTTACACACGAATTTGCTTTACACACGAATGAAGGTGTGTGAAGCATCTCGTGTCTGAAAACTGCACGTTTTGCGATCTGGGTGGAAGGTGTGTGCAGCATCTGACTTTGCGGTGCTAAGAAATGTGTGTCAATGCTGTTTAAACCAACGGAAGCGCACACACATACACACACACACTGTTGCTGCTGACGCTGGAAGAGGCAGAGGAGGAGCAGCAGCCGTGGCAGGCGTCACATATTATTTCCTATAGTCAATGCTTTCACTGCTTAGCGTCGCTAACCGTCTGCCCTGCTCCCTCGCCTTTGCAGCTGCAATTGGCAGCCGCAGAAGAGGAGCAGCAGTGGCAGGCATCACAGATTGCAGAGGCTGAGGCTGCTCGTGGAGCTGCGCTGCTGCAGGTGGGGATATGTGTGTGGTGAATGGTGAAGCATGCAAGCTGGCCGGTAGAGTGCGCGCATTGTGAAGTGTGTGTGCGTGTGTGCATGTGTGTGTGTATGTGTGTGTGTGTGGTGTGTGTGTGTGTGTGCGTGTGTGTGTGTGTGTGTGTGTGTGTGTGAAGGAGCAGCAGTGGTAGGCATCACAGCTGGCGAAGGCCAAGGTTGCTTGTGGAGCTGTGCTGCTGCAGGTCATTAAGACATACTCTGCAGTGCTCCTAATTTGCATGATTGTAAGCTGAGGGTGTTATTACTAGTGGTAATGAACCATGGTGTTGTTATTACTAGTGGTATGGAAGTGTCATCGTCAAAAACAGGCTGGAAGCAAAGGCGAGCGCGGGGCAGCTGCAGCAGCGGCTGCACATATTGCAGCCGGCCTGTCTGTAAAAATAAACATGACACCTAGCTCATCATCACCATTGCAGGCCAGCAGCGCGGTGCTGCAAGCGCGGGGTCAGCTGATGTATACCTATTGCAAGTAAACATGACACCTAGCTCATCATCACCATTGCAGGCCGGCAGCACGGTGCTGCAAGCGCGGGGTCAGCTGATGTATACCTATCGCAAGTAAACATGACACCTAGCTCATCATCACCATTGCAGGCCGGCAGCGCGGTGCAGGCGCGGGGTCAGCTGCAGCAGCGGCTGTACCAGGTGCAGCAGCAGCTGGCCAAGGTGCAGCTGGCACTGCACGACGCACAGCAGGAGCTGAAGGAGGCGGTGGCGGCACGTGATGCTGGTCAAGTTGCCGCTGCTGAGGCGGCAGCCTTGGCGGCAGCAGCTGCGACAACTGCGCGGCGGCAGGCAGAGGTGCGTGTGTGTGTGTATGCGTGTGTGTGTGTGTGCTGTGTGTGTTTGTGCGCGTGTGTGTGTCTTCCAATGGGCATGCAACAGTGGCCCACCACAAGGGTCAGCCAGAATTGCTGCCTTATATGACAATACATTTATGGGAGTTTCAATGCGTCCAGTTTATAGTTCCACCGTTTATACATGATTATAGCCAACGCTTTGCATGTGTGTGTACGTGTGTGTATGTGTGTGTGTGTGTGTGTGTGTGTGTGTGTGTGTGTGTGTGTGTGACCACAGGAGCTAGAGGAAGCGCTGCAGAGCGAGTCAGAGCGCGCTGATGTGGCAGCAGCAGCAGTAGGGGTGGCGGAGGCAGCGGCGATGCAAGCTGGTCAGAGATCGGTTGAAGCTGAGGAGCGAGGTCGGCGCGTGGGTTTGGTGGAGGGAGAGGCTGAGCGTGGGCGGCTGATGCAGAGGGTGGGTGTTGTTTGTGGTTTGGTGGGGGAGGGGGATGTGCACTTTTGGCCATGAAGGGTGACGCAAGCTGTGTGTGTGTGAGTGTGTGTGTGTGTGTGTGTGTGAGAGAGAGTGCACTTGTGGCCATGAAGGGTGAGCAAAGTGTGTGTGCGTGTGAGTGTGTGTGAGTGCACTTGTGGCCATGAAGGGTGAGCAAACTGTGTGTATGTGTGAGTGTGTGTGAGTGCACTTGTGGCCATGAAGGGTGAGCAAATTATGTTCCTCGTTTCTTTTTGCATGTGCTTCAGGAGGAGGCCATCCTTCGCTTGCGTCATTTGATTCAGCTTGGTATTTGAAACATCTCAGTGTAAATAATTCTCTGCAGGGTACACTGAACGCATTTTTAAAACTGACTTACTAACCCTTTTATTTGTTAATAAAGACAGGAGTCACAGGACTCAAACACCTTACACCTAATAAAGGCAGGAGTCACAGGACTCAAAAACACCTTATAATGCGCGGCCGCTATGGTTGCTGTTTTATGCAATCGCTGGAGATCAAAACAGGAGCTACAGCCATTTGTTTCGCAGCAGTACATTTAGTTCTGCTCACCTGTTGAGCTGCCAGCGTCCGCAACGAGCTTCGTCGTTTATTTCTCCCTCTGCAGTGCGCCCATGGCTGGTCACCAGTGTGTGTGTGTATGTGTGTGTGTGTGTGGTGATGAAGAAAAGGCCAACTGTATATTTATTAACTACTTTGCAATTAGCCATGTTTATGTGTTTTTCTCGCTTGTTTCAACTTCAAGTGCGACCGTGGCTTTTTACGTGCTATGGTGAAGAAAGGGTGGATCGATGATTTGCTATAGTAAATGGATTACCTTGACGAGTTGTTGTCACTTATTTCAACAATAGTACACACTTCAGGTGCACCTGCCGGAGCTGCGGCTGTCAATGCTGCAGCAGTATTCAGCATTTTAATCTTGGCGAATTGTCACGTCAAATACTTTTCACACTTGTACGCACATCAGGTGCACCTGCTGGAGCTGCGGCTGTCAATGCTGCAGCAGAAATTGAATTTTTTTTCTTGGCAATTTGTAGTGCTGAATAATTTTCACACTTGTACGCACATCAGGTGCACCTGCTGGAGCTGCGGCTGTCGGTGCTGCAAGCAAAGCAAGCGCCAGAGGGGTCAAAGCAAAACGGCGCACCCTTTGGTGTTCAGCAGGGCACAATGCAGGTGCGGCCCTCACACAATGTGTGTGCGTGTGTTAAGTATTTTTGGCGTGCGTGTGTGTGTGTGTGCGTGCATATGTAAATATGTGTGTGTGTGCTTGGGCATGTTCTGTTAGATGGTCTCAGATTCCCAGTGCTGGGAGGTGCTTTGACATGGTGCACTTAACACATGATACATCTAGGGTTGTCCGAACATCGTATAGGACCGTATTTTTGGTTTTCCTGCCAAATAGGCTGTACATACCGTATCTATCTGCGTCTGATAACCCTAGATATGCATGATACGCATGATTGTTGCTGTTGCACCTCAAAGCACGCTGCTTTGTATTAATGGCGCGCCCGTATGCACAGATCAGGGATGGTAACCAAAGCCTCCGCAGTTCTTGTGGCAGTCTTACTTCTCCACTTGTCCATACTAGACGTGCTCTTTCCAGTACCATTACCAACTCTGATCAGGAGCCGGCTTCAGGCTGATCCTGCAACCTTCCTGATCCTCATTGGGTTTTTCATTTCGTTGGTGAGCGACCAAAGTGGCTCCTTTTCCTTGATGTGGGGAGTTTTTTCCACTGCCAGCGTAGTCTTTCTTTCTTCTCATTGCACAGTCGCAAGCTCTGTAACTAAACGGTACTGACCGACCCTAACCTGCCTAGCGTATGGCGCAAAAATAGCTGATCGAGGGACTGTGCACTCATTCTGTGCCATATGGAATGAGTGCTCTCTGACTGAAATGCCATGGAATGCCACCGTGCCCACACCCTGTGTCACTCATGTATGTGTTTTTGTAAGCGTGTGTGTGTGTGTGTGTGTGTGTGTGTGTGTGTGCGCGTGTGTGTGTGTCTGCGTCCATACCTGTGTCACCCATGTATGTATGTGTATGTGTGTTTGTATCCTTACCTGTACTACCCTTGTGTGTATTTGTGTCTATACCTGTGTCACCCATGTGTGTACGTGTTGATGTTTGTGCATGTATGCGGCTGCAGGGCATGCTTGAGGGTGTGCTGGAGGAAGCAGCCCACGCGCGTGCAGATGCAGAGGCAGCCTGGGCTGCGGTGTTGGTTCACAAGGCAGAGGTGCAGGCTGCTGTGGCTGCACACAAGGTTGAGCAGCATGCCAGGGCGGAGGAGGTGGCTGCTTTGCGGGCCAAGGTAGGGAGTGACGTATGGTTTTGGTGGTGGTCGTGTTAGAGGAAATATTCTGCAGGATGAGGTAGGCGTTGGTACGATTCTGATGATGATATCGTAAGTGACTACTGGCTGGCAGCGTTGGGAAATCATGTGGCAGTGTTACTGGATATTGGAGGCTGTAAGGGGTGGATGCTTCATCAGTATCAGTATTACTTGATCATCAGTGTCAATGTTACTCGATCATGCTTCATCAGTATCAGTATTACTTGATCATCAGTATCAGTGTTACTCGATCATGCTTCATCAGTATCAGTATTACTCGATCATGCTTCATCAGTATCAGCATTACTTAATCATCAGTATCAGTGTTACTCGATCATGCTTCATCAGTATCAGTATTACTTGATCATCAGTATCAGAGTTACTCGATCATGCTTCATCAGTATCAGTATTACTTGATCATCAGTATCAGTGTTACTCGATAGTGGAGGCTGTAAGGGGTGGATGCTTTAAAGGGGATCTGTGTTTACACTATGTGCCCAAGGAGTGAAGGCTGTTGTCCGTTGCCCGGTACTTGAGCGTCTTGTTTCCCCTAGTTTTTGTGATTAGAGTAAGATTTTCACAGCAACGGGAAAAGCCGTCTCTGCCAGTGCTGAGTAATGTGGGACTGAGCCAAAGGAGATGGGCTAGGAAGGGCAAGGGCGGGCAAATGAAGTGGTCCGTGCTTTACTTACAAGGTTTGGTCTGATTTAGATGATTGTACAGCTTCGAACGGGTGAAGCGCTTGGGCAAGGAGCTGTCCTGTGTGTTTATGAGTTAACATTTTATAATTGCTCGTACAGAGGAACCACGTGCCTGGCTCGCAAGAAAAGGCTTGAATGTGATCTGACCTGTGTTTTGTCGCTTTAAACAGGTGAAGAGCTTGGGAGAGGAGCTGTCCTGTGCACGAGAAGAGGCGCAAGCGGCACACAAACACACACACATGCAGGTGGCTGCTAAGGATGAAAGCCTCCAGGTGTGTGTGTGTGCGTTTATGTCTCACAGCTGTGTGTGTGTTTGTGTTTCACAACCGTGTGTGTGTATGTGTGTGTGTGTGTGCGTTTGTGTTTCACAGCTGTGTGTGTGTGGGGGGGGGGCGCACTTCTGTTTCACATTTGTGGGTGTTTGGCTGTGTGTGCGTTAGCTAGAGGGCGCTCCGGTACAAATGCACATGTGTGTGTTGTTACAAGTGTCCACGTTTTTGCACGTGCATCTTCAGTTTCTAACTCGTGAACAAGAAGGCCTTCTCACATCAGCAACTAGACCTAGCCTCTTTGTATGTGTTCAAAGGAGACCATGGACACAGTGTGACTGCAAGCATATTTTTTGGTTGGCCAGAACCATATATTTACGGGGTATATACGGCATTTGTTTGCAGGGAAATCACCAAATATACGGTCATATACGGTGTATGTATACGGTGTATGTATACGGTTTTGGCCAACCCTACATATTTTGCGTGAGGCATGCCGCATTCTTTGATCTCAGCTGCCCTGCTGCACTCTCGTGTGTGTACTGCACAGGTGCTGCAAAATATGCTTGCACAGCTACAAGCCCAGCCCTGCCCAAAACCCACGCACCCACACGCCAACACGGCCAGCCCTTTGCCCAGCCTGCACGTGTGCAAGCCACCCTCCCCCTCCTCTGCGCACGCTTCCCCCTCCCCCTCTCCCAACACGCATGCTCAGGCAACGCAGCTCATCGAGTTGCGAGTGTGCGTGGGTCGATTGCAGCACGCAGCCAAATTGCTGGCACAAGAGGTGTGTGTATGTGTGTGTTCTCATGAGTGTGCATGAGTGTGTGTGTGCGTGCATCTATGCATGTTTGTGTAAGCGGTAGGAGGGTCGTTTGAAATTTCTATGGGAAATTGCAATTGCCAGCCTTCGTTGTGTCTTGCATCCTGTATATGCTTGTGCGTATCACCTTCCTCTCTCTCTCTCTCTCTCTCTCTCTCTCTCTCTCTTACTCTCGCTCGCTCTTTCTATTTATCTATCCACCTCTCTCTCTCTCTCTCTCTCTCTCTCTCTCCCCCTCTCTCTTTCTCTGGGCTTTAACGCAATGCACCAAAAGCATGACTATACAAGAATGTGCAATCCGTGCTCCTGTTCCGTTACAGCTGGGAACGGTTACATTGCCTGCACATTCTTCTCAATCTTTCCTATTATTCTTTGCCCTTCCAGCTGCACTTGTCCTGAGTTATTATACGCGTTTGAATTTGTCCTTTTGGTCTTTGCCTTTATTATTGCAACCCCCCTGACCTCCATTGATGTCGTTTTTCTTGTGTGGTGAAGGATTTTTACATAAATCGGCACCCCACTGGCTCTTATTCCTTCATTATTGTGGGGAGTGTTTTTCTCTGCCTGCTGCCTGCTGCCTGCGTATCTTATCCTTTTTACATGTAGAACTCCTCAAGATAATCTTTAGTACACCAGGCTCGCACCCTTCTTTGTGGCTATAGATTATAGCCTATATTGCATCAAATGCGCACGCAGGCCGGAGGTAGCTCTGCTGGCATGTCTGCAGCTGATGGATCTGAGGGTGTGTCTTGCGGGGATATTGCCTCTAATAGCTGGGCAAACAGGACTCTGGAGGGCCTGAACGCAAGCTGCGGTGGGTGCTGACAGTATTTAAAGACTTGTGCGTGTCAGGGCAGAAGTGCAGGAGTGGAAGCTGTGTTAGTAAATGTTCAAACGTTTGATTGCCTCTAATAGCTGGGCAAACAGGACTCTGGATGGCCTGAACGCAAGCTGCGGTGGGTGCTAACAGTATATCAAGGACTTGTGCGTGTCAGGGTAGAAGTGCAGCAGTGAAAGCTGTGTTAGTAAATGTTCGAACGGTTGATTGTCTCTAAGAGCTTGGCAAACAGGACTCTGGAGGGCTGGTCGCAAGCTGTGGTGGGTGCTGGCAGTATATCAAGGACTTGTGCGTGTCAGGGCAGAAGTGCAGGAGTGAAAGCTGTGTTAGTAAATGTCCGAACGTTTGATTGCCTCTAATAGCTTGGCAAACAGGACTCTGGAGGACTGGTCGCAAGCTGTGGTGGGTGCTGGCAGTATACCAAGGACTTGTGCGTGTCAGGGCAAAAGTGCAGGGGTGGAAGCGGTGTTAGTAAATGTTCAAACGTTTGATTGCCTTTAATAGCTGGGCAGATAGGACTCTGGAGGGCCTGGTTGCAAGCTGCGGTGGGTGCATGCTGTACGTTGGGGGGGAGGGCATATTACAGGGCATAATCACAAGAGAGAAATTTTGGATGTGATAGAGGATAAAGTGTCTCTACAGGCTGGGCGATTGAGTATTGGAGGGCCTGTGCACAAGCTACGGTGGTTGCTAGCAACGTAGAGGGGAGTAGCACATCTTAAGGAATACTTACCCTGGCACCCAAAACCCGCTAGCAATAAATTAGGGCCAGTTGCTAGAGTTTCTGCAGTGCGTGTACTTAGAGCAGACTTGTAGCGCAATCTTGCATATATTGCTGTTTAATTTGATATACTACAGAGTCCAGCTTGAAAGATCGGAGCCTGGGCTAGCACGTGTCACGACAAAGGGGTGTGAGACCTACTACTTGCAGATCATGTAACAAGTGTGACCTGCCAGCACAGCAATGAGAGCATATGTGCATATGTGTGAGAATGGCAAACGTGCAAGAATGTGCCCTGTTTAAGAGGGGCCTGCTACAGGATGATGTCCTGCCCTCCCTGTTTCTGCAACTTATATGAAGCCACGTCCTGTTTCTACCACACTAGGTTTGGCCAGAATTGGATATATATACACACACACCGTATATGAATGTATTTTTGGGAATTTCCCTGCCAAAATTACCGTATATACACCGTATATAAATGGTTCTGGCCAATTCTATACAACACACATAAAACCACGTCCTATCACCTACCCTCCTGTACCCACACGTTCCAAAGCCCAATCGCTCAGACAGGATTGCAATGGAGCGCAATTGTTTTGCATCACATTCTAGTGAACTTTTTTTACCACAGGGAGCGTGGCATCGTCCCTGCGTTTGTGTGTGGCACAGTTTGCCCCCGCACGTTTGGCTGAGTTTGACAACGGAGATAAAGGGCACTCTTCGTCCTCGCTGCTGGTTGCCGCGCTAACTCAGGCCCAGAAAGCCGACAGCATTGAGCATGATGACAAGGTACACAGTGTGTGGCGCTGAGTCTGTGAAGGGTGGTGTTTGCAGGGTGTCATAACAGGGTTGGTGTTTACAGGGCTGGTGTGTGCAGGGTGACATAACAGGGTTGGTGATTACAGGGCTGGTGTGTGCAGGGTGTCATAACAGGGTTGGTGTTTACAGGGCTGGTGTTTGCAGGGTGTCATAGCGTCGACCCCACCCTAAACTGGTCTCAGGGTGGTGCTGAGTCTATGAAGGGTGGTGTGTGAAGGGTGTCATAACAGCGTTGGTGTTTACAGGGCTGGTGTGTGCAGGGTGACATAACAGGGTTGGTGTTTGCAGGGCTGGTGTGTGCAGGGTGTCATAACAGGGTTGGTGTTTACAGGGCTGGTGTTTGCAGGGTGTCATGACAGGGTTGGTGTTTACAGGGCTGGTGTTTGCAGGGTGTCATAGGGTTGACCCCACCCTCAACTGGTCTCAGGGTGGTGCTGAATTTATGAAGGGTGGTGTAGCAGGGCGCTGGGTCCCCAGGGTGTTGCTGAGATCAATATTGGTGGCGTAGCAGGCTGTTTGGTACTCTCCTGTCATGGGCACCAGGGTTTCCTTCGTTTGTTGTGCCTGATCAAATGAGGTAATAAAGCAGGGTGCCCTTTGTTCTGTAGGGCTTCGTTTTTGTTTTGGGGACAGAGACTGTGCAGCAGGGTGCTCTCCTCCACTCTTGTTTTGAGCGCTAGAACGCTCTCTTTTTTTCGTTAGTGGCTGCTAATCTGGTGACATTTATCCCTCCTCTTGCTCCTATTGCATCGCTGGAGTGCGTTTGTGTTATATGTTTTTGAGTGTGTTTGTGTTATGTGCGTTGGAGTGTGTTTGTGTTATATGCGTTGGACTGTGTTTGTAATATACGCAGTGGAGCGTGTGTGATGTATGCGTGCATAAAGAATGGCACCGCCATGTTGCCTGTTTCTCGTTTGCAGGGTGGATTTGATGCTGCGCACGCATCGGACGGCCTAGCCTCTGGTGCTGCTGCTGAGGCTGTGCAGGAACTGCGTGCAAGGTGGGTCGCAAAAGTAACCTTAAATGAATTGGCTCTAATGTGTGGCTATGTAAAATGAAGCAGTGCGGTTACTGTGTGCTGTCTTGTGCTGATGCACACACACACACACACACAAGCATCCATGAGCTACTTGCCACGTTGGTCGCTGTGGTAGTCGGCCAAAATATACAATCAATGTGCATTTGTGAGTTGACATATACGCACAGCTGTGTAAGAGCTGATTCCTGGGTTCTAGCTTACATGCTCTTCGATTTACATGGCATTGGCTGCAATTACTTTGGTTTTGGCACCCCAAAGGTGCAGACACTATGTGAGCATAGTGGCCGGCTTCACCCCCTCACTCATCATTGACCCTTGCTTGTCGAATCTAATTGTCTAATCTGATCTAATTGTCTGATCTAATTGATTGGATATTACTCTGCTTGCTGTTCAATCCAACTTCAATCCAGCACATCCTACCCACTGCAACCCCATCAACCCCACCGACACCTCACAGGTGCAGGGATTACGAGGGTTTGGTGACCCGCCTTCAGGAGCGGCTGGAGCAGGCCATCCAAGAGGCCCAGGCAGCCAAACACACCCCAGCAGCAGGAGAAGTCGGGTCTGCATGCAGCCCCGCTGGCCGCCCGCGCAGCGCACGCCATTCTTTGCAGCTAGGAGGTCATGCCTGCAAGGTGAAGGGTGCAGACAACTATGATAACGAGTCAGGCAGCGGGAGTGGGGGAGGGGTAAGGGTTGACGAGGTGGGGGGTTGTGCAATCCGCAGGAGTTTGGAGGAGCTGCTGACAAAGCTGGCAGGAGAGGGGGCCCAGAGGAGTGATCTGGGGGCAAGGGGTGGTGGTGCCTGTGGTCAGCATGTCAGTCTGCAAAAGGAGGAAGGCAAGGCCTGCCTGAGCTTGGCTGAGGCGTTGCAGCTCGTGGAAGCGGCGTGCGCGCGCAGGCAGGCGAGTAGCGTTTTGTGCTGCAATTGCAGCTTGGCATGATTTAATGTAGCAATTAATGCTACATGAATAAGATGTGCTTCACCAGCACTGCATGAATGAGGGGCGGTGTGCGCGTGCAGGCAGGCGAGTAGTGGTTTGTGCTGCAATTACAGCTTGGCACGCTTTAATGTAGCAATTAATGCTACATGAATAAGATGTGCTTCACCAGCACTGCGTGAATGAGGGGCGGCGTGCGCGCGCAGGCAGGCGAGTAGTGGTTTGTGCTGCAATTGCAGCTTGGCACGCTTTTAATGTAGCAATTAATGCTACATGAATAAGATGTGCTGCAATTGCAGCTTGGCACATTTATTTTGTACCAATTTATGCTACATGAATAAAATGTGCTTCACCAGCATTGCATGAATGAGGGGCGGCGTGTGCGCGCAGGCAGGCGAGTGGTGGTTTGTGCTGCAACCTTTTTGGTACACCTTCAATGTAGCAATAAGACGTCCTTCACCAGCACTGTGTTATTGAGAGGCGTCGTGCATGCCCACGCAAGTACACGAATGTGGTGGTTTGTGCTGCATCAACTTGTTTGGCACGTGTCCAATGTAATTATGCGTGAAACGTATATTGCTAGCATTGCAGGTGTATGAGGCGGTGCACGTGCACACACAGGCAGGCAGGGAGCAGGCGATTGCAGATTGACACTGAGTGTGATATGTTGATTTTTATATGTTTAGTGTGAGCAGTGCGGCGGCCAGAGTTGTGGATACAGCAAAGGTCATTACCACCTTGTCTTTGTTTGGTAGAGGATTCGTATGCACTGCGTGCCGCTCTCGCTGAACCTACATGTACATGCACACACACACACACACACACAAGCACACACACAAGCCGATGCAACCTGTGCATGACAGTGCTCCTGCCTTCCTCCCTTTCAGGCATGCTGATTGCATATTATACACGCATGATCACAGACGTACACATGCATGTAAACACACAAATGCAGACACACACATGCACATGCACACGCAACCGCAAACGAAAGCTCATATAAACATACACAGGCAGCTGAGGCGCTGCGCCTGGAGGCAGAGCAGCGCATGGGGGTCCTGCAACAAACAGCAGCAGAGGAGGCACGCCTCAAAGCAGATCTGGCAGCACAAGTGCAGGCACTGCAGCAGGTGTGTGAGCATGTGTGCGTGCCTACATGTGTGTGCATGTGCATGTGTGTACATGAGTATGTTTGCTTCTGAGTGTTTGTGTCCTTAGCAGCGTGTGCGCAAGAGCTCATACGCAGAGCAACCAGGCAGTAGAAGCGCTTTGGTGAGGCAAAATCCTGTATGTGACATTCACGTGTGTGTGCGATGACGTCTCACGTGGTCATACGCACTTGTGCTTGTGTGCACTGTATGTATGTGACATTCACGTGTGTGTGATGATGCCACACGTAGTGTGGATACAACTCATGTGGTCTTACACACCTGCGCTTGTGTTCTTTGTGTGGATAACATCACACGTGGTCGTATGCACCTGCACTTGTATTTCTTTTGTGGATAACATCACACGTGGGTGTATGCACCTGCGCTTGTGTGCAGGAGGTACATGAGCATGCAGAGGCAAAGGTGGAGGGAGAGGAATGGAAGGCAGGCTTGCAAGCACGGGTGCAAGAGCTCACTGATGCCCTTGAGGCAAAGACTGAGGAGTTCGAAAAGGCCATGGCAGCCCACGCGTCAGCTGTCACGGACGCAGCACCGAATACGTCAGTGACAGCTGGCACAGCGACAGCTGGCGCAGCGACAGCTGGGGAAGGAGCAGCACGCATCCCGTGGCCTTCAGCAGACAGAGCTGTGGGCGGTGCTGGTGAGGAAAACGGGGATGAGGGGGGGGAACTGAGAAGAAGAGTGCCCTCCCTCGCGCAGTTGGCTCGATCTGTGCACCTGCCCAAGGGCGTGCTGTCGCAGCTATTGCTGGGAGGGGTGCCTGCTGGGGTGGCAGCGGCAGAGGCTGATGGGTGTGGGCAGAGCAGGCACAGGAGCCAGGAGAGGAGGAGTGGGGGGGGAGAGGCGGAGGATGTGCAAGGAGAGGGGGGTGCAGAAGTAGGTGGTCAGAGTAGGGAGGGTGAGGGAGAGGAGGAGGTGGGGCAGTGGGTGTCATTGGTGGCGTTGCAGTCTCAGCTGCAGGGCCTGAGGAGGGTGACTGAGGAGGTGGCAGGCCAGCATGAGGCGGCGTGTGAGAAAGTGGATGCGCTGAGGTGTGTGTGTGCGTGTGTGCGTGTGTGTGTGACTGTGCGTGTGTGTGCGTGCGCGCGTGCGTGCGTGTGTGTGTGCGTGAGTGTGTGTGCGTGCGTGCGTACGTGCGTGCGTGCGTGCGTGTGTGTGTATGTGTGTGTGTGTGTGTGAGTGTGGGTGTGTAAGTGGTTGGGGATGAGGTGGGGGCGTGCGAGTTGGGAGTGCGTGAGCTGGGGATGGTGCTGTTGTGGGTGTGGGTGTGCTGTTCAGGAGTGGTAAGTGTGCACATAGGCACATAGGTAAAGCGTTGAGGTTCTTTGGTACTAGGGAGAGTTGGGGTATGTATTGTGTGAAGCTATTAGTTGGTGAGGTATGTGTGAGGGCAGAGGAGTGGGTGCGCTTCAGGTGTGTCAGCATATTGTGTAGGAAGAAGAAGAAGAAGAGAGACGGTGGGGAAAACAACTGTGGGAAAGACACTTACACTCTAACACTCACAACATATACACACATGTACACACAGGTGTGGATGGGCTCAGCTGCAGCAAGAGTTGGACTGCCTGCATGCAGGAATAGCACTGCTCTGCAGTACACACGCACATGCACACATGTACACACACATACCACATACATGAACGTGCTCAGCTGCAGCAAGAGTTGCGCAGTCTGTGTGCTGTGTGCAGAAATGACACTGCTCTGCAATACGTAAACACACACGCACACACACACACTCATGCACACATGTAAACACACAGGCGTGAACGGGCACAGCTGCAGCAAGAGTTGGGCAGCCTGCGTGCAGACAATGGCACTACTCTGCAGGCACTGCAAGATCTGGAGCAAATGCACGCCGGCACGGAGCAGCAGCAGGCCTGGGTGCAGCAGCAGCTGGAGGAGGTGCAAGCACGGTAGGTGAAACAATGATAACCGTGTAGGCGAATGGCAAACAATGATAGCAATGATACACAGTGATAACGAGCAAACAGGCAAATAGTGATGACCGTGTAGGTGAAACAATGATAACCGTGTAGGCAAAACAATGATGACCGTGTAGGCGAACCGGCAAACAATGCCTACAATGACGAACAATGATGACAAGCGAACAGGCAAACATGATGCCGTGTAGGTGAAACAATGGTAATTGTGTAGGCGAAACAATGATGACCGTGTAGGCGAACCGGCAAACAATGCTTACAATGACGAACAGTGATAACAAGCGAACAGGCAAACAATGATGACCGTGTAGGTGAAACAATGGTAATTGTGTAGGCGAACCGGTTAACACTTATAACAAGCAAACAGGCAAACAATGCTGCCCGTGTTGGTGAAACAATGATAACCGTTTAGGCGAAATGACTCCCTGGTCGGTCAATCCTTCGTAGAGATATTCCACACACTTAGGTTTGGCCAGGACCGTATTTATACACCGTCATAGAGCGTAAATTTGGTGATTTCCCTGCCTGATTACGGAATGCGGGATATTGGAATGTTGGGTAGTGGGTGTGGACTGTTGGGTGTTGGGTGGGGGATTTGTGTGTTGGAGTTTAGAGCAGACCAACAATTTGGCAAATACATGGCAGCAGGCCTGGTGGCGAAGGAAGAATTGCCTAGGCTTATTGCTCTCTCTCTCTGTGTGTGTTTACAATTGTGTGTATGTGTGTTTGTGTGTGTGTGTGTGTGCTACAGGAACGCGTGCCTTGAGGAGGAGATGGAGGGCCTGCAGCAGCAGCACGACCAGGCTGTGGAGCAGCTGGAAAACCTGCAGCAGCAGCAGCAGCAGGCACAAGAGGGCCCAACGAGTGAGCAAATGCAGGAGCTACAGCTGCACCACGACCAGGCTTTAGCTCAACTGGAGGAGCTGCAGCACCAGGTGGAGGTGGGGCAGCAGCAGCACGAGGGTGTTTCGCGACAGCTGGAGGAGCAGCAGCAACAGCTGACAGATGCACAGCAACAGCTGGCAGATGCACAGCAGCTGCACAAGAGTGCGGTGCAGCAGCTGGAGGAGCAGCAGCAGCTGCACAAGAATGCGGTGCAGCAGCTGGAGGAGTCGCAGCAGCGGCAGGCAGAAGCTGCTCAAGAGCTGAGCCACATGCAGCAGTACCTGGAGGAAGCTGGTCAGAAGCTGGAGGAAGCGGAGGCAGCACAGGCGGCAGCAGAAGCGGCGCACGCAGCATCTGGAACCGCACTGGAGGAGGGTGTGAGGGAGCTGCAAGGCACACAGGCCGAGTTGCAAGAGCTGCAGCAGTGTGTGTCTGTGTTGAAGCAGGAGGCTAGCAGCAACACTGCTGCCGCTGCTGAAGCACAGCAGCAGCTGGCTGTGGTACACGCACGTGTGCTCAGCTTGGAGCAGCAGCAGGCAGAGGTGCCAGGCGCGCTGGGAGGGGGGATAGAGGCTTCAGAGGCTGTGCAGGTGCAAGATCTGCAGCGACAGCTGACAGATGCTCAGCAGCGTGTGTCTGTGATGGAGCAGGAGGCTGCCAGCGGAGCCACTGCCGCTGCTGAAGCACAGCAGCTGCTTCAGCAACAGCTGGCTGATGCACAGCAACAACTGGCAGATGCACAGCAGCGTGTGTCTGTGCTTGAGCAGGAGGCCATTGCTGCTGCTGATGCACAGCAGCAGCTGTCAGTCACGAAGCAAGAGCTGGCAGATGCACAGCAACAGCTGACAGACGCACAGCGACAGCTGGCAGATGCACAGCAGCATGTGTGTGTGCTCGAGCAGGAGGCCAGCAGCAACGGTACTTCCAATGCTGAAGCGCAGCGACAGCTACAACAGAGCCTGACAGACGCACAGCAACAGCTGGCAGATGCACAGCAGCGTGTGTGCGTGCTCGAGCAGGAGGCCATTGCTGCTGCTGATGCACAGCAACAGCTGTCAGTCACAAAGCAAGAGCTGGCAGATGCACAGCAACAGCTGACAGACACGCAGCGACAGCTGACAGACGCACAGCAACAGCTGACAGACGCACAGCGGCAGCTGGCAGATGCACAGCAGCGTGTGTATGTGCTCAAGCAAGAGGCCAGCAGCAACAATACTTCCAATGCTGAAGCGCAGCAACAGCTACAACAGAGCCTGACAGACGCACAGCAACAGCTGGCAGATGCACAGCAGCGTGTGTGCGTGCTCGAGCAGGAGGCCATTGCTGCTGCTGATGCACAGCAACAGCTGTCAGTCACAAAGCAAGAGCTGGCAGATGCACAGCAACAGCTGACAGACACGCAGCAACAGCTGACAGACGCTCAGCAACAGCTGACAGACGCACAGCGACAGCTGGCACATGCACAGCAGCGTGTGTGTGTGCTCGAGCAAGAGGCCAGCAGCAGCAGTACTTCCAATGCTGAAGCGCAGCGACAGCTACAACAGAGCCTGACAGACGCACAGCGGCAGCTGGCAGATGCACAGCAGCGTGTGTGTGTGCTTGAGCAGGAAGCCAGCAGCAACGGTACTTCTAATGCTGAAGCGCAGCGACAGCTACAACAGAGCCTGACAGACGCACAGCGGCAGCTGGCAGATGCACAGCAGCGTGTGTGTGTGCTTGAGCAGGAAGCCAGCAGCAACGGTACTTCCAATGCTGAAGCGCAGCGACAGCTACAACAGAGCCTGACAGACGCACAGCGACAGCTGGCAGATGCACAGCAGCGTGTGTATGTGCTTGAGCAGGAAGCCAGCAGCAACGGTACTTCCAATGCTGAAGCGCAGCGACAGCTACGAAAGAGCCTGACAGACGCACAGCAACAGCTGGCAGATGCACAGCAGCGTGTGTGTGTGCTCGAGCAGGAGGCCAGCAGCAACGGTACTTCCGATGCTGAAGCGCAGCGACAGCTACAAAAGAGCCTGACAGACGCACAGCGACAGCTGGCAGATGCACAGCAGCGTGTGTGTGGCTTGGAGCAGGAGGCCGCTAGCAGCGCTACCGCCGCTGCTGAAGCTCAGCGGCAGCTGGCAGCATCACAGCAGCTTGCGTGTGGCTTGGAGCAGGACCTGCTCAGTGCACGCAATGCCACGCAGGGGGCATTCAAGAAGCTATGGGAAGTGCGGCAGCAGCTGCAGGAGGTGCAGGAGGTGAGGGGGCGCGTGGGTTGCAGGACCGTCTTTGTGTGTTGATGCCACCGTGTGTGTATGTGTTAGGACAGGAGGTGCAGAAGGTGAGGGGGTGCGGGGTGAGTGATTTATGTCCGCGTGTGTGTGTGTGTGTGTGTGTGTGTGCACGTGCGTGCGTGCGTGCGTGCGTGCGTGTGTGTGTGTGTTGCTATGGCAAGAAGTGCAGGAGGCTGTAATGTCAGATACAGAACAAGGGGCATGTGGTGGTGTGTATGTGAGTGTGATATATGTCCTTGCGTATATGTGTTGTGAGTCACAACTTGTGACAGGAGGTGCACAGGTGAGGGGAGCGTGCTGAGTGTGATTTATGTCCGTGTGTGTGTGTGTGTGCACGTGCGTGCGTGCGTGCATGTGTGTGTGTTGCTATGGCAAGAAGTGCAGGAGGCCGTAATGTCAGATACAGAACAAGGGGCATGTGGTGGTGTGTATATGTGTATGTGAGTGTGATGTATGTCCGCGTCTGTGTGTGCGCGTGTGTGTGTGTATGTGTGCTTGCTATGGCAGGAAGTGCAGAAAGTGAGGCAAGCCGAGGGAGGACATGTTCAATTATGCATAAAGGAAATTGTGGGAAAAGGCACAGAGGTAGAGCTTTTGTGGTGTGTGCCGGTCTGACTACCCGCGTGCCTCCTTTTCGTGTGTTGCACACACACACGCACGCACACACACATACACATATAAGCACAAGCACACACACACATACACACACACACAGCAGCAGCAGCAGCAGCAGCAGCAGCAGCAGCCGCGTCAGCAACAAGGCCTGCAACAGCACCCCCTCCCTGCCACCCCCAGCAGCAACTCCGCCCCCCCCCCTCACCACACCCCTTCAAACACCACCACCCCCTGCTCTCGCAAGCCCACCACCAGCGCACCCCTCCCATCAGCATCCGGCCCCACTTTCTCCTTCTCACACCACACTCCCTCCTCCGCCACCCCCACAGCAAATACGACCACGCCCACCAGCGCACCCCATCCCCCCCACTCCCAACTCTTCATGCAGACCACACCAACTCTCTCCTCCTCTTCCTCGCTCCACCCAACACACGACACACAAACACCAGGCACAGGAGCTCTTGCCGTCGTTCCCACACAAGAGTGTGTGGCCACCCTTGGATGGGAAGATGCAAGGGACCGTGCCCTCTTCCCTGCCAGATCTGAGTCACACAGTCGGTGTGACACAGAGATCTCAGATCTGGCACTGCACACCCACAATGGCTTGGTGCCTTTGTCTGCTCACACCGACCAGAGTGGGCTGGTAGTCTCAGAAAGGGCGGAAGGGGGACAGAGGCAGCAAGGTGAAGAGGGGGCATGTGCTGTGGGGCGCTGGGTGGGGGAGGAGGCTGCGGTGCGCAAGGCGGGGCTGCTGGCAGCCTACGCGGCACTGCAGGTGTGTGTGACTGTGCTTGTGTGTTTGCTTGCATGTTTAAGTATGTGCGTGCGTGGCTGTACAATGAAGAAACCCTTGAAAACACACATCATATTGCGCCTCACTTTCGATGGAGCAGGAATACCTGATCTCTTATCTAGACCTACTCACATGCATGCTCACATGCATGCTCACATGCACACACTTGCACACATGCACATGCACGCTCTCATGCACACACAGGCCGCATTTGGCCGCACGCAACGTGAGTTGCATGCCACAAAGCGTCGAGTCACGGAAGCTGAGGAGACTGCGGCTGAGGCTGAGACAGAGGCAGCCCACGCTAACCAATTTGCTGCGGACGCCGCGTTTGCCATTGACAAGCTGCAGGCACGGTGCACGGTGTGTATGTGTGTGTTGCAACTGCATGGCAGCCACTGCAAGCACGTGTGTGTGTGTTCATCTGTTGTGTGACGTATGACCTGCTGACGCGGTGTTTGCCATTGGCAAGCTGCAGACGTATGGCCTGGTGGGTGTTGTAATGTGGTAGCCCTGCTGGGCAGTGTGTGTGTGTGTGTGTGGTTGTAAGTAGCTGTGAGCACAATGCGTCGGTTCACACACACACACACACACACACACACACACACTCACACACACACACGGACACTCACAGGCTGCTGAGGAGGCAGCAGATGACGCGAAGGGAGCTCTCTTCTCAGCCCTCGCTTCTTTTGACATGCGCATGGAGACGGAAGCAGAGCAGTGGCATGCAAGCAGTGCGCTGCAGCATGAGGCCTGGATGGAAGAGCAGAGTGCACGCTATGATGCGTGGGCGGAGTGTCATAGAGAGGCCATGGAGGTGTTGCTGCAGGTGGGTGTGTGAGGAAAATGGGCCAGTGTGATCTGCATGAGTGTGTGTGTGTGTATGTGTGTGTGTGTGCGTGTGTATGTGTGTGTATGTGTGCATATGCTTTGTGTGAGTGCAATTCTTGGTGAGTGGGTGTCGGTATAGGTGGGTGAGTGGCAAGTGTAGGTATAGGTGGGTGAGCGGCAAGTGTTTGAGTGTATAGGTGTTTGTGTGTAGGTGGGTGAGTGTGTATAGGTGGGTGAGCAGCAAGTGTTTGAGTGTGGATGGGTCTGTTGTGGATGTGTGCCTGCTTTGTAATGCGTAATTTTTTAACTTTCCACCACTGACGGCTGATCTGCAAGAGGGCCGTGACGTTGCATGCCAGGCCCCACAGGTGCAAAACACACACACACACACAAACACACACACACGCATACACATGCACACACACACACACACACACACACGCATGTACACACACAGGACCAGATGGCTGACCTGCAAGGGAGCCATGACGCTGCAAGCCAGACCCTGCAGGCACAGCTAGCGGCTGCTCAGGAAAAGCACGAAAATGAGTGCAGGTTGCTGGAGGCACGGCTAAGTGCGGTGCAGGGGTGGGTGCGTGTGCGTGTGTGTGTGTGTGTGTGTGTGTGTGAGGGAATGAGGCTTTGTGTCAGCCTGTTTGATGTGTGGTTGCGCACATGAGGCTCGTTGAGAATGACAGCACAGGAGGGGCGTGGTGATTGTAGAGTTGTGGACGTGACACTTAAAAGTAGGCTTGGCCAGAACCGCATATATATACCGTATATTCGAAGGTTTCCCTGCCAAAAATACCGTAAATACAACATATATATATATATATATATATCATTTCTGGCCAACACTACACATAAGGCCAACTGCGATGCAGGGGTGTGGCAGGATAAAGCTCACATAAAGTTCAGTGCAACATTTTGGAGTCGGGTAATTAATGTACCTAGGAAGCTCTTTCCTTTCTCTCTCTCTCTCTCTCTCTCTCTCTCTCTCTCTCTCATTCATGTTTTCTAACGTCGTATTGCTCATTTTCAAAGCTGGTCTGGGCATTGTTTGGCTACCTGTGTATGTTTTCTCCTTACCACTTGCCAGGGAATACCGGACCTGCCCTGCTATCCACTATTTACCCCTCCCCCCTTCACACACATAATTACACACACCCACACAAGAGCGCACCCACACAAGCGCATACACACACGAGCTAAGTAATCAATGTACTGAACACAAACACATGCCTCACCTCGGTTCTCAACCACTCACTCTGAGTATTCCAGGGAGCTAGAGTCACAATGCAACGACCTAGAGGCGCAACTCAAGGCCTCTGACCAAAAGTGCCAGCGTCTGCAGGAGCAGCTGCAGCAGCAACAGACCTCAGCTTCACATGCACACGCAAACAGCTGTGACAGCAGCAACGAAAGGTCTGCAGAATGTACTGCCGCCCTGGAGACCCAGCTGCAGGCACTCACGGCGGAGTGTGTGCAGCTGAGAGAGGAGGTGTCGGCCAGCAGGTGAGAGAGGAGGTGTGTGCAGAGGTGAGAGAGGAGGTGTGCGCAGGTGAGAGAACAGGTGTTTGCAGCTGAGATAGGCGGTGTGTGCGGGTGAGGGAGGAGGTGTGTGCAGCTGAGAGAGGAGGTGTCGGCCTGCAGGTATGAAGGGGTACTAGTCCGGTGGGTGCGTAAGTGAATGAACGTGATCTTACATAGTTGTCTTATGTGAGCTATCTAGTGGGCTTTGCAGAGCTCTTGTGCAGGATTGGAAGGGGTACTAGTCCAGTGGGTGCTTAAGTGAATGAATATGATTGTGCATAGCCGTCTTAAATGAGTTATCAAGTGGCTTTGCAGAGCTCTTATGCAGGTTTGGAAGGGATCAGATTCTTGTGGGTGTTGAGGCAAATGGTTGTGATCCGGCATGTGTCTTTCGGGAAGTGATCTACTGGGCTCTGCAGGGGCTGTTGGGTGGGGAGTGCGAGCGGTAAAGTGCAGATATCAGGTGGGTGTGTGAAGCAGGAGTTGAGTGGCTGTTTTAGTGACGGTTTTCTGGTCATTTGTCCTTTGGGGAGTGATCTTGTTGGCTTTGCAAGTGCTGTTGGGTGGGGAGTGCTAGCGGCACAGATCAGGTGTCAGGTGGGTGTGACAAAAGTTGATCCGGTTTGCTATTGGATCTACGTGATCTGGCGTAATCAATGATCTAGGCAACAATAACGTTATTCACATCAGTTGCATGTATGGGCTGCACAGAGTAGCGATCAGTTAGGTGTGATGTAGCGAACGTTGAGTGGGTATCCAAGTAAACAGGTGATTAAACAACCAGGGGTTTCTACACATCAGTAAGATGCATGTGTGGCACAGAGCAGAGAATGAGTTGCTGTGTACAGCACCATTTTGTGTGACCTGTGTAGATTGTGATCTGAGGCTGAATTTCTAGCGTGGTGAGCAGCACACAAAGGCCTGGCATTAATGAGTTGCTGTGTACAGCACCATTTTGTGTGGCCTGTGGAGATCTGTGATCTAAGGATGACTTTCTAGCGTAGCGAGCAGCACACAAAGGCCTGGCATAAATGGGTTGCTGTGTATAGCACCATTTTGTGTGGCCTGTGTAGATCTATGATCTGAGGATGACCTTTCAGCGTGGTGAGCAGCGCAGGAGCACACAAAAGTCTGGATGGAGGCTCACACGCATGCCACTGAACACGTTTGCCTGTGTGCTGCTCATGCTTCTCAGGCAATTAGAGTCCATGCTGGATCGCAGCAATGAGCGGGCTGACGCTTTGGAGAAGACAGCAGGGCACGCACAAGCCAGGGTCAAGGTGGGGGGGGGAAGAGATGAAAGGGATGTGTGAGGCATGGTTAAAGGGGGCGCACTAGCC
>Ga0307947_1000759_pt1:0-17500 | contig 23917 bp, 27 predicted proteins | sample OrgLakmetagen232_FD_201840 | JGI IMG/M metagenome (GOLD analysis project Ga0307947, IMG submission 201840) | Saline water microbial communities from Organic Lake, Antarctica - #232 | ecosystem: Environmental > Aquatic > Non-marine Saline and Alkaline > Saline | place: Antarctica: Organic...
ACACATACACATACACACACACACTCTTACACGCAAGCACGCACGCACGCACACACGCACACACGCACACACTCATGCACGCACCCACGCACACACACACACACACACACACACACACACACACACACACACACACACACACACACAGACAGACACACACACACATGCACACACACACACACACACATACAGCTACCGCTTTCTGACCCTAGCAAATGGACTCCGGGCCCTAGTTGTTAGGTGCGATCAAGAGCTAGTGTCAACAAAAAGCTTGTCTTGTTGGATGGCCTCCTTGTGACTGAGCATGGACATCAAACTTTTGTTCTCTTTGCTGTCCTTCTTGTTTTTCTGCAATTGTCTGTCCTAGATGCTGAGCGGACGTGGCAGAGTCAGTCTACATGCTTGGCACTAAAATGCACATACACACGTACTCAAACACAGACATGCACACACAAGCATACACACACATATGCACACACACACACGTGCTTTCACAGTGATCCTGAAGCGGACAAGGCTGCCGCGTCGTGTGATGTGGGAGCCGGTGCGTGCGTTTGTGCACTTGAACACACATCACGTGCCTGAGAAGAGTGAGCCTTACTCCTGCTGCAATGAACACGTGATGTCTTGTGCCAGTGCATGAATAGCAGGCCTTGTTCAGTTCAAAATAGGGTTTGCCTGCCGCACCTCCCTTCCAGTCACCTGACTTTTGCATCTAGCTGTGAGCAAAGATGTGTTGCTGGGTACCGCACCTGTCAAAAATATGTCTGATGGTGCATCTGAACTTCATGAAGCTGGTGATTTAATCCGTGCATCTGTCAATTTTCATTCTGTTCCATCGTGACTCAGGAAGCCTGCTGGACCCAGAAGACTTTTTCGGCTTGGCCCACTTCTTAGAACACATGGTGAGTTGTGAGACTGTGGGTGTAGAATGTGTAGGGTTGGCCAGAACCGTATATATATATATGTACTGTATATGATTGTATATTTGGCCAGAAATATTGTATATACACCACACTGTACATGGTTCGGGCCAACCCTAAGAGCATGTACTCGGTGATTGCCAAATCACACAAGGCCTTTTCCTCTCAAAAGTGCCATGCTGCCACTTGCAGTTGCGCCTGTGATCCAACAGGTGCTGAAATGTGTGCTTACATGCACAAGGCCTCTTCCTCTTACAAGTACCATGCTGCCACATAGAGTGTGCGCCTGTGACCCTGTTGGTCTTGAAACGCATGTACATGCTTGCATCCACACGGCTTATTCCTCTTTTAAATGTCAGGCTGCCACTTGCAGCGTGCGTGTCAATGATTATGTTATGCACGTGATTTTGAATTTCTTGGGTGACTCACAAAGGCTTGCATTATCTACACCCTCTACACTGGCATCTTAAAACCACGCAACAAGTCCAATTACAACACTGTCCTGTTTGATTGTTCGGTACTGTTAATCATTCCAAACAGACTCAGCTGAGAAGCACCTGAAGTTAAACGTTCCTTGCTGCACTTTCCTCTTGCAGCTGTTCTATGCATCGGCCAAGTACCCCATCGAGGATGAGTAGTGAGTTTCATAAGCTGTTCATTGTCGTTGGTCCTCCTCCTTGTTGAAGCTGTACCTCACGCATCTGCCAAGTGTTCATTTTTCTCTCCTTCTTAATCGCAAAAGTTGCTTCTCCCACATGTGTGAATTTGAGAGCAAGGTGGATCCAATATAAGCAATCGGTAAATGTGCTTAAGCCTGAGCTCCATTGTGTCCTTAATGCTGCAATATCGTGTAACTTACGTGTCGAGCACACCGTGCAGCTCCGATTACAGACTGCAATGCTCACTTCCTCTTGTGCATATTTGGAAGATGGTTATGCAACACTCGCAAGTGCAGTTCAAAACGTGCACACACCACACATGCGAGACCCAATGCCATGACTCATTGTTGCTTCCTAAACAGCTCGAAGTTCATCACGGACCACGGTGGCCACACAAACGCTTACACCTCATCAGAAAACACAAACTACCAGTTTGATATTGGTGAGTGTGAAACACGTGGATGTCGGTGTGTGTGTGTGTGTGTGTGTGTGTGTGTGTGTGTGTGTGTGTGTGTGTGTGTGTGTGTGTGTGTGTGTGTGTGTGTGTGTCTGTGTGTGTGTGTTTTTGTGTGTGTGTGTGTCTGTGTGTGTGTGTGTGTGTGTGTGTCTGTGTGTGTGTGTGCGTGCGTGCGTGCGTGCGTGCGTGCGTGCGTGCGTGCGTGCGTGCGCGTGCGTGTGCGTGTGCGTGTGCGTGTGCGTGTGCGTGTGCGTGTGCGTGTGCGTGTGCGTGTGCGTGTGTGTGCGTGTGCGTGTGCGTGTGCGTGTGCGCGTGCGCGTGCGTGTGCGTGTGCGTGTGCGCGTGCGTGTGCGCGTGTGCGTGTGTGTGTGTGTGTGTGTGTGCGTGTGTGTGTGCGTGTGTGTGCGTGTGTGTGTGTGTATATGTGTGTGTGTGCGTGTGTTTGTGTAATGTGCAAACTACCGGTTTGGTAGGGGGTTATGTGTGTGTCCTTCCCTGCTCGTGGCAAACCGAGAAGGCACACACGCCTGTCGGAAGGTGGCTCTGCTGTGTTTATTGCGCTAGATTGGAAGGCTAGGTTGGGCTGAACCAGCAAGCACAAACTAACTTTGTTTCCTGAAACCGCCACAGTGGTCAAAGGAATAATTTCATGTGCTTTTTTGTGTGGCGGCTCTGGCTGTTGAGACCTCTCTAGTCTGCAACCTTATACAGCATGTCGGCATTACTCCGAGGGGTTGAAAACAGGGAACTTTCCCAGTTCTCCGACGAGCTTGGAGAACCTGCTGCTTCCTATTCTTCCATGCATTTTCCCAGCATTGTGCTCCCATGATATTCTACCGGTGTGTCCACGTGCTTTGTGTCATGTGTTTTGCGTCATGTGTTTTGCGTCATGCGTTTTGCTCATGTGTTTTGCATCTGTTTTGCGTCATGTGGTTTGTGTCATGTGTTTTGCGTTATGTGTTTTGCATCATGTGTTTTGCGTCATGTTTTTTGCTCATGTGTTTTGCATCTGTTTTGCGTCATGTGGTTTGTGTCATGTGTTTTGCGTCATGTGTTTTGCATCTGTTTTGCGTCATGTGGTTTGTGTCGTGTTTTGCGCCATGTATTTTGCGTCATGTGTTTTGCATCGTGTTTTGCGTCATGTGTTTTGCATCATGTGAATTGTGTCACGTGTTTTGCGTCATGTGCTTTGCGTCATGTATTATACGTCATGTGTTTTGCGTCTGTGTTTTGTGTCATGTGTCATGCAGGCTGGGAACACCTGGAGCCTGCCCTGGACAGGTTTGCTCAAGTGGGTGCCCTGGGTGGTGATTCTTCATCCTACATTGCTAGTTGGATTGCACAACTTAGAAATTCGCAATGCACAGTGTATAGGGTCACAAGACAGCACAACGTAGACTCATCTCAGCACAATGTAGACTCACCTGCTCTGAATGCGGACTGTACTGGTGTGTATACACATCTATGTGTTTGTCTGTGCATGCGTGCACTGCTCATGCCAAAAAATGTCTCCGTGTACCGCAGTTGTTGTATAGCACACAAAGTGCACGTGTGTGTATGTGTTTGTGCGTTTGTCTGAGTGCACGCATGCAGCGCTAATGCCATATTAAGTCCCTGTACTTCATAGCACACAAAATGCACGTGTGTGTATGTGTTTGTGTGTTTGTCTGAGTGCACGCATGCAGCGCTAATGCCATAATAAGTCCCTGTACTGCATAGCATACAAAGTGCACGTGCGTGTATGTGTTTGTGTGTTTGTTTGTGCACGCATGCAGCGCTAATGTCATAATAAGTCCCTGTACTGCATAGCATACAAAATGCACGTGCGTGTATGTGTCTGTGTGTTTGTGTGTGCACGCATGCAGCGCTAATGCCATTCAAACTCCCTGTGTGTCGCAGTACTTCATAGCACACAATATGCACGTGTGTGAATGTGTTTGTGTGTACGTCTGTGCATGCATGCATGCAGCGCTAATGCCACAAGCTGTCCCTGTGTACCGCAGTTTTTCATTGCGCCTTTGATTTCTGCGGATGGCGTGGACCGTGAAATTAATGCGGTGGACTCAGAGAACGGCAAGAACCTACAATTGGACATGTGGCGACAGCTGCAGCTCGCCAAGCATACGGCCAACAAAGCCCACCCATGGTCCAAGTTTTCCACAGGTGCGCATTGCAGCAGCATCGTACTTCCTTGTTTTTGAATCCACTTTTTACTTAAAGTTCCTTACTTAAAGTACTTTCATGAAGTCCATCCATGACTTTCTTGCGGTCACCAGAGCCCTGCAAGCAGACATGCGCGTCTTTTCCCCCTTACTTTTTCACTTACAAGCGCATATTGTGCGTGATCAGTTGCTACACTTCAGTGTCCACATGAATAGCCCTGCTGGCCAGCCTAAGCGTGTATCTGTGTGTGTGAGTCTCTGTGTGTGTATGTGCTGTTGTGTGGGTCGAGGCCGTTTCTTCTCTGTGCTACTGTTTGAGGTGAGAGGTCTATGTAAAAGTCTACTGGCGTGGGGTTGACTCGCTTTTTAAGTGAGCATTTTCCACTTTATATCACAGCAACTTTGTCAGTACCGCTTGACAATGTGTCCGTTTTGAAGGCTCTTGCCCAAGGATTTCTGCATGTCCTCTGAAATGTGTGTACATAGTACTAAATCATCACATTGGCTGATCCAATCCGTGTTTTAATTGCAGATAAGCGTATCCATGTATTCATCTACGGGTCACCTCCAATTAAATCGTTCGTTCATACGTAACAACATAAACTTGTTCAGACTCACCAGCACCACATTGATCAGGCAATCTTCAGGCCGGCATCGCCGCATTATCATTGGAACCCTTTTCAGGAAGGATTGCAAAAGGACTAATAAGTGCACATACATGCATAGACACATACACATCCACTCTGGTAATTGGCAGGCAACCTACAAACCAGGTGCTTCACCCTCTTCAAAACCCTCTGTAGGCATGTTCCCAACGGGGATCGAAGAACGCGCACATGCACACACATGCACATAAACACTATCACATGCACACGTCCTCTCTGGTAATTGGCAGGCAACCTCGAGACGCTCGGAACTCTGCCAAAAGCAAAGGGGCTGGACATCCGGCAAGCGGTGGTGGACTTTCACAAACAGTAAGTTATCGCTTGTGCTCGCAAGGTACAGATTGGAATTCACTCTCTGTTTTGTACGCAGTACATGCGTGCATATTCCCTGCTTGGAAAGTGCACTTATATTTAGCCTGCCTCTGGGAGGAGCAGGTGCTGCTGCAAAACTTTTGGCTGTACCATGTGGTGTATGGACAAATCGGTAGGGTTGGCCAAAACCGTATATATACACTGTATATGACCGTATATTTGGTGAATCCCCTGCCAAAATTACCATATATACACCGTATATATATATGGTTCTGGCCAACCCTACATATAGGACCCTGAATTTGGGTGTACACTGCTATACTCGTCAGCCGTCAGTAGTGACATCATTCACTGATTGGATAGAGTGAAACGTGCAAACAAACGTTGTGCGCAGGCACTACAGCGCTAACACATTCACTGATTGGATGAGTGAAACGTGCAAACAAACGTTGTGCGCAGGCACTACAGCGCTAACATCATGAAGGTGGTCGTGATGGGCAGGCAGAGCTTGGACGAGGTGGGCTGTATTTTATGACAGGGCATGAGCATGTGGGGTGGGGTGGGGGCGGGTGGCTGAATGGATTTCCTGTGTGAGGAGTGGCCGAATGGACCTTCTGTGTGAGGAGTGTTATGAGGGGTATGTTTTGTGACTTAGCTCATGGAGTCATGAACAGGGCTCTGCATCGAGTTTCTAAACGTTCAGTCTTCTGAATGGCTTGTGCATATCTATCCTATGGATGCACTGTTACGAAACAGGGTCAGATGAATTTCTTTGTCTGACGAAATGGTTAGTGTGGTGCACAAAAGTATGCACCCCACATAGGGTTGCTATCAAACTAGCAGTGATTCAATCATTTTGATTACACACCATATAACCAGCGCTTGTTGCATAAAATCACATCTGCAGTTGGAGGCCACTGTTGCATAAAATTGTTGGAGGCCATTGTTGCATGAAATTACATCTGCAGTTGGAGGCCATTGTTGCATAATATTGTTGGAGGCCATTGTTGCGTAAAACCACAACTGCAGTTGGAGGCCATTGTTGCATAAAATTGTCGGAGGCCATTGTTGCAGGCCATTGTTGCGTAATATTGTTGGAGGCCATTGTTGCGTAAAATCACATCTGCAGTTGGAGGCCATTGTTGCATAAAATCACATCTGCAGTTGGAGGCCATTGTTGCATAATATTGTTGGAGGCCATTGTTGCGTAAAATCACATCTGCAGTTGGAGGCCATTGTTGCATAAAATTGTCGAAGGCCATTGTTGCAGGCCATTGTTGCATAATATTGTTGGAGGCCATTGTTGCATAAAATCACATCTGCAGTTGGAGGCCATTGTTGCATAAAATCACATCGGCAGTTGAAGGCCATTGTTGCAGGCCACTGTTGCATAGTATTGTTGGAGGCCATTGTTGCATAAAATCACATCTGCAGTTGGAAGCCATGGTCCGTGGAAACTTTGCGGCCATTGCTAACACCGGACTTGCCAAGCCAAAGTTTGCAGGTACGCATCATCAGTGCACGTACATGCATTTTTGTATGGAAAACTGGTCGTAGGACGATCATGATGCCGCCAACGCCTTGGACAAGGGCCATCAACTTTAAACCACACCACGCGCATGTCCGGCATGCACTTATGATGAGGGTTGGCCAGAACCTTATATATACGGTGTATAAACGGTATTATAGGCAGGGAAATCGCCAAATATACAGCCATATACGGTGTATATACACGGTTCTGCATACCAAAAAGCTTGTATTATTTACTTTCCTCTTCCTTGTGTGACCTTGGTGTGCAAAAACTACTTACTCTCCTCTTTCCTCTTTCCTCTTACCTCTACAACCTTACTGTACTTACCTTACTTACCTCTTTCCTCTACTTACTTTCCTCTTCTTTGTGTGATCTTGGTGTGCAAAAATTGTGTTCATGGTTGTGTTGCCAGAGCGATTCGTGCTAGTCTGAGTTTGGCTGGCAGAAATTTGGGATACCCATAATTTGCGACGTAAATAACAACCTAAAGGATTTTCTTTGAACTAGTTTAATTAGACGCACCCTGCATTGTCAGCTTAATGGGCAAGGCCGGCATGTGGGTGCAAATGCAGGTATATCGCACATCTCCAACTGAAAGCTTGGAGCGTAACCATTGTATAATGTGTGCCTGATCTGCACGCAGCGGATGTATACTTACCGGAGCATCGATCTCAAGTTCTGAAGGTGGTGCCTGTGAAGGAGGGCCACTCAATTGAATTCCAGTGGCAGGTAGGGGGTCGACAGTGTGAGGTTTCAGGGAGGGGTTGTGGAGTATGCTGTGTATTGACAGAACAAGCTACCAGTGACAAAGCTACCAGTGACAGTTGAGGAATAAGCTTCCAGTGGTAGTGTAACAAACCTTGTCAACAGGGTAAGCTTTGAGTGGCAGTGCAACAATGTATGAGCCGGGTACATTTCAGCGGCAGTGCAGCAAATCGTGTCAACAGGGTAAGCTTTGAGTGGCAGTGCAACAATGTATGAGCCAGGTACATTTTCAGCGGCAGTGTAGCAAACCATGTCAACAGGGTAAGCTTTGAGTGGCAGTGCAACAATGTATGAGCCGGGTACATTTTCAGCGGCAGTGCAGCGAACCGTGTCAACAGGGTAAGCTTTGAGTGGCAGTGCAACAATGTATGAGCCGGGTACATTTTCAGCGGCAGTGCAGCAAATCGTGTCAACAGGGTAAGCTTTGAGTGGCAGTGCAACAATGTATGAGCCAGGTACATTTTCAGCGGCAGTGCAGCAAATCGTGTCAACAGGGTAAGCATCTAGGTTGTCAACAGGGTAAGCATCTAGGTTGTCTACAGGTTGAGCTTCTAGGTTGTCAACAGGTTGAGCTTCTAGGTTGTCAACAGGTTGAGCTTCTAGGTACATTTCAGCGGCAGTGCAGCAAATCGTGTCAACAGGTTGAGCTTCTAGGTGGCTGGTGAGGGAATATTGGGTAATATAAATTGCCTATTGCCTATTGTCTGCTTCAAAGAAAATTCATGGTTTTCTGTGCCGAATTGGCTTCCCTTTCCTTAATTTGTGTGGAGCGACCAATATTGCTTTCTTTTATGGAAAAACAAAGTAAAAGCTAAAAAATATCTTCCCACTTAAGGTCATTTGTTAAAAAGTTTCTCCACAGAGTATAATTTTAACGCTGCATACAAAACGCTGCCCATTACAAACAGCTGCAGGTGTGTGTGAGTGGTGCTGTCCTCGCCTGCAAAACACTGTGCGCATGATCTATTAGGTTAATAGGTATCATTACAGGGTTACAAAGATCTGTGAATACACAGCATAATCATGGTATTCGTTCTGGCAGGGGAACGTTCAAAAATTTGGGATGTACACATTGTGCATAGGTGTGTATGTATATGTACACACGTGTGCAAGCATGCGTACAGTTCTGGCCAATCCAGGTCACTAAGCTTCTACCTGCTGCACTCCATACGCTGCCACCTTCTTGCAGGTACCCCCCTCCACGCCTCTGTACCGAAAAGCTCCCCTCAATTACCTATCGCATCTACTAGGCCATGAAGGTAACGCAATGAAATAGTTGGTTGTGTGCTTGTGTGTGTTGTGTGTGTGTGTGTCTGTGTGTGTGCGCGTGTGCGTGTGTGTATGTGTGTATACACATGCGTGAGGATGTGCCTGGGGGTAGGGGCCAGGGCGTGCGTGAGTGCTCTCACTCAGGCGCCTGTTGAGTTAGAGGTAAGGTTAGGTAAGTAATGTGGATGCAAAAGCTGGTTTCTGTGTTCCAAATGTACACATTCATGCGTGTTTGATTGACGTGCACCTGAAACGCTGTAATGCGCCATGGTTTTTGAAGTATGGACACGTCGATGTCTTTTATGAGATTTCATGGTGGCATAGATTTCATGGTGGCATAGAAAGCCCTGAGTCCATGTCAATGACATACATATTAGAGCAACACCCCATAAATAGCTCAAATGTATTTGAGTGCTACACGTATAAGACCAACACTAAGGCACATGCGGTTGTGCTTCCTGGGAAAAGTCTTTGATCACTGAAGGCATGCCAAAAGCTGATATCTAACGTACCAAAGTTGTGTGCCTTGTCACCTAATGGCAACCTGCATGAGAAGAAAAAAAATTTACGCTGGCAGCAAACATCACCTGCATGAGATGAAACATATTGTGTCGTCTTGGGGGGGGGGGGGGCTACTGGTTTGGTTGATGATCCTGTATTTGTGGAGTAGAACTTGACGGTAGTGGGTGATGATGATTAAGCTGTACTCGCAGGGCTTCTGGTTTGGTTGATGATCCTGTATTTGTGGAGTAGAACTTGATGGTAGTGGGTGGTGATGATCAAGCTGTGCTCTCAGGGCATAGAAAGAGCAAATTGCAGAAATCGGCACTTAAATACAGCCAGTATCGATTTGCCTTGACCAAGGCAAAGTGCCTATTCCAAAGAGAGGTGGAGATGGTTCGCCTTGTTCCAAACAAATTGGCACACCTTCACAATCTGCAGTGATGTATGAACTTAACGCAACAGAGATCTGCGAGCACTTTCTTAGACACAAACGAAACAGATGACAGGCTAATGCCGGGACTGGCCAGCGCAATATGAACCAGACACCATGCAACCACTCAAACTTGAAATTGCGAGTCATTGTCTTTAGAAGAGGGGAGTGTGTTTGACCTGCCCAACGGAATTGACCAATGCAAAAGGATTTAGACACCACGCAAATATGCAGAACACCAGCATCATTGTGAGTTCCTGCCTTCAGGACAGGGCAGTGTGTTGCTTATTGATGCAAGTGAAACTGGACACCACGCAATTGATCAGATCACCTCTCAATTGTAAAATTTTTGCCTTCAGGAGAGGGCAGTGTGTTTGCCTTGCTGAAGGCCCGTGGCTACGCAAGCTCCTTAGTGGCGGGGGAGAGTGGGGCTTCCATTGAGGCAGCCTCCTTTTTTTACGTCAAGGTGTGTGATGCACATGCACATAAAATTCCTAGTTGTGCACGCTAGGTTTCGGTTGGCAGAAGAGAGCGGGTCTTTCATTGAGGCAGCCTCCTTCTTTTATGTCAAGGTGTGTGATGCAAATGCATATGGAATTCCTAGACGTGCATGCCAGGTTTTGGTTGGCAGAAGAGAGCGGGGCTTCCATTGAGACAGCCTCCTTTTTTTACGTCAAGGTGTGTGATGCAAATGCATTTAAAATTCCTAGTTGTGCATGGTTTTGGTTGGCAGAAGAGAGCGGGGCTTCCATTGAGGCAGCCACCTTCTTTTACGTCAAGGTGTGTGATGCACATGCATATGGAGTTCCTAGACGTGCATGCCAGGTTTTGGTTAATTGGCAGAAGAGAGTGGGGCTTCTATGGTGCCGGCCCCTTCTATTACGTCAAGGTATGTGCATGCGTGTCTATGTTTTATTGCTGGCGCTTACTAAAGAAACTGGCTCTCAAATAGAGCACAAGACCTTATTTCTGATGCACAAGAAATAGTACAAGAGATATCATGATGAGTTTGATTTCAATGCTAAAAAAGAATCAAGCGTGGGCTGTGCTCCTTGACTTAAGTAGCAAAGCTGAGACCACACAAGCAGATTGCCAAACCAAGGGTTAAGGGTTGCTGATTTTCCAATCAACTTTGCAGTTAACTCACTTTTGTCCTCTGCAATTGCAGGTGGAGATGACAGAGGAGGGCAAGCACCACGTGCCTGAAATCGGCGCCATAATTTTCAGGTGTGTGTGTGTGTGCGTATGTGTGTGTGTTTAAGTGCTCACAGCATTCAAACTACTTGTGCAATCTCCATGCAAGTAAGCATTGAAGCAATGAACCCCACGCATGGCGCCCAGGAAGCTGGAGCGTACAGCTGTACTATGTGCATCACATCCCTACGCACTTCACATCCACGATTCCATGCACATATGTGCATGGAATGACAAAGAACAACACAACACAAATGAACACCCCAAGCAGGTGTTCAATGCATTGCATTTCACACACACACACACACACACAAACACACACACACACACAAACACACACACACACACACAAACACACACACACACACACACACACACACACACACACACAAAACACACACACATAAACACACACACGCAGCACCACACTGCAAAGACCATCGCAGGTACCTGGCAACGGTAGCTTTTGAGGGTGTCTGAAATGTCTGTCCAAGTCGGCAAAGCATGGTCCTTGTATTACACGCACAGCGCCACGTAACACCAATCCCCGCAGGTACCTGGCATTGGTGGCTCGTGAAGGCTTCCAGGACTTCATCCAAGTGGGAAAAGCATGGCATTTGCATCACACGCACAGAACCACACAACACCAATCCCCGCAGGTACCTGGCATTGGTGGCTCGTGAAGGCGTCCAGCGCTCCATCCACAATGAAATGGCTGCACTTCAACGCCTGCGCTTTGATTACCGTGACAAGATGGTAAGCATCTCTCTTCTCACAATGTATAATTTTCCTTCTCATAATATATAATATATATATATTTTTTTTCTCATAGTGTTCTTTTCAGCTTAAGAGGTGGTTACCTAGCCTGTGCTTTGAGCACTAAGCGCACTTTGAGCATGCAGTGCAAGAATAATAAATAATATCCACTGAAGTGGCTAGTGCCTACAAATTGGTAGGGTTATGAAAGTGGATGTATGTGAATTATTGGAGCAAATGTATTTCACGCAGTCTACCTGTGAGGAAATGCAGGCCTGTACCGTGACTACTTTGCCAAGATGGCTGAACACAAAATTTGGTGGACAAAGCAAACCTGAGTGTCTGATTCAGGCTCAGGGAGGCCTGAAGCCCTCACCATTGCTCAATTTTCTTAAGATCCAAGTCCTGCCCTACTTGCAATCCTCACTGCTGCGTTTTGGCCTAGGAAATCAAGTATTTATTGTTGTGCCTGACTGGTTTTATTTGCCAAACTGCTTTTGTGAACTCCCGCCTCACTTAAGCTGACATATTCATGGTTTCGCACATGCTCTACCCCTTCGCCCCCTGTTGCGTACTCCATTGCTCCGTCAGCAGCCATGCAAACCGACCTCGATGTCGATTTGCTCATACCTACAATAGATGCGACCGTGTCCCACACTTGTTTGCCGCAGTCCCCTTTTGCGTACACCACGTCTCTATCAGCAGCCATGCAGACCTACCCTGACGACGATTTGCTGCTTGCTCTTTATCATGGTGCGATATATCTCCTTGTATAGTTTGGAAGTATCTCTTTGTCTAGCTTGGAAGTATCTCCTTGTATAGCTTGGAAGTGTCTCCTTGTATAGCTTGGAAGTATCTCCTTGTATAGCTTGGAAGGCGCACAAAGAACTTGGGAACGTACAGTGCTTGCTCTTTATCATGGTGCGATATATCTCCTTGTATAGTTTGGAAGTATCTCTTTGTCTAGCTTGGAAGTATCTCCTTGTATAGCTTAGAAGTGTCTCCTGGTACAGCTTGGAAGTATCTCCTTGTATAGCTTGGAAGTATCTCCTGGTACAGCTTGGAAGGCGCACATAGAACTTGGGAATGTACAGCGCTTGCTCTTTATTCTTTATCATGGTGCGAAATATTTCCTTGTATAGCTTGGAAGTATCTCCTTGTATAGCTTGGAAGGCGCACATAGAACTTGGGAACGTACAGCGCTTCAAAGCAAATTACCGTAAGTCTGTTTAACTTCCATGTTAAGTTGCATTCAAAAGTAATAGTATCATCACAGCGTTGTGAGCCTTGTAGCAAATTCCTGTAATGTGTTTTTTAGGGTTGCAGGGTGTGTTTGATACAATGACAGCAGTCGTCACAATAGATTTTTCGATCGCAATAAGGGCTGTATAAAAGCATAGCGTGGAAGGCTGTTTCAAGTGCTATGGGCAGAGCAGGGCAGGGCACGCATCAAGAAGTTAGATCTTGAAATTAAAATTAAGAAATTAAGATCTTGAAGTTAAGTTTTGGAAAGCAAACATAAATTTCTGCTCACAAACTTCATACGCCACCAGCGCATCCTTGTTAACGAAGTCATCACTGCGTCTTAGTTTGGTTTTTCATAGAACAAGACAAAATTGCGCTACAGTGAACATCCACCCTACCTGCTCAACTTAGAAGGTGACCTCATCACACAAAATGAGTGACAAAGTCTACGTTCCATGCAACCCACTAATATGGATGGCATAACCCAAAACATCGGCATTTATGCTAATTTATATTTTCTAATTGCAGTTCCTATGGAGTTTGATCCAAACGTCATCAAGGCCACTCTCCAGGATATGACTGTGGACAAGGTGAGTCAATACCTTGTGTTTTTTAAGTGTGTGTGTGTGTGTGTGTGTGTGTGTGTGTATAAGCATGCGCGTGTGCGCCTGTGCGTGTACGCAAATGCTTGTGTACGCATATGCTTGTGCATGCATTCATCCTTGAGAGTGATTAAATAATTGCAAGTTACAAACAAGCTCTCCTTCCCTTACTTGAAACGTAGGTCCGTGTCATGTGGGCAAGCAAGACTTTGACCGATGAAGCCAGCGAAACAGAGCCCTGGTATGGCTGTCCTGGCTCTCACACCTGCTGTGCCTTCCACCTGCCCCCTCGCTTCATTTCTTGTGTTTTGCTGTGTGTGTTGGTCCTGCGTATGGTGATCATTGTTTCATTTCTTGTCTTGCTGTGTGTGGTTGGCCCTGCATATGGTGATCCTCCTGTACATCTTTATAATTCTGTGTACATTTTTATGATTTCGTGATGGTGATCCTCCTGTACATCTTTATAATTCTGTGTACATCTTCATGATTTCGTGATGGTGATCCTCCTGTACATCTTTATAATTCTGTGTACATCTTCATAATTTCGTAATGGTGATCCTCCTGTACATCTTTGTAACTCTGTGTACATCTTAATGATTTCGTGATGGTGATCATCGTGTACATCTTTATAATTCTGTGTACATTTTTATGATTTCGTGATGGTGATCCTCCTGTACATCTTTTTAATTTCGTGTACAGCCTCATAATTTATGTGTGGGTTTGGTGGTCCTGCGTATGTTGATCATGATGTACATCTTTCTGATTGTTGGAATGCAAAGACGTCCTACGACGCAGACAAATACACATTTACCCACACAACCATGCAGGTATGGCACCAAGTATGCCCTGGGACCGATTCCTGCTGAATGGACTCAAATCTGGGAGAAGGCCTCAGATCCCTCACAGGCTTTGGCACAGGAGCAAGGGTCTGAGGGGCCCAGGTATGGTTAGATAGTCTTGCATGCTGATTCGTGTCGCAATCTTTAAAACAGAAAGCTTATCAGTCACTGATCCCTTCATCCGCCACAGACCTGAAATTAACACAGATCCTTTTTGGTGCATAACTAACTTTTACAGTTTGGTGTCCATACCGAGCTGTAGCATGGATATAGCAACAAGCTGTTTGGTATCCATAACAGGCTCTTTGGTCTCCATAACAATCTGAGCAGTTGCACCTCCTCCTCTTCTTTTCAGACTGCACCTCTCAAAGAGCTTGAATCCTCATTCCCACTGACCTGAAGTCAATTTAAAGACTCTTTTAAGTGCATAACACTTTAGCTTCAGTTGCATATCTTTCTCTTAATTTCAGGCTGCACCTGCCAGAGCCCAATCCCTTCATCCCCACTGACCTGTCTCTGAAAGCGAAGGAGGCAGAGGCCTTTGTGGCGGGAGGGGTGGTGGGGCCAAAGCTCATAGAGGAGCTGCCAGGGACCATCAAGCTGTGGCATAGGTGTGTGTGACAGGCCCTGTCGTGTGAAGCATGTGCAGCAAACAAGCGTAGTCTGTTAAAGCATTGAGGGGTTGGAACCAATGAAAGCTTATAGAGGAGCTACCAGGGACCATTAAGCTATGGCATAGGTGTGTGACAAGCCCTGTCGTGTGAAGCATGTGCAGCGAACAAGCGTAGTCTGTTAAAGCATTGAGGGGTTGGAACCAATGAAAGTTTATAGAGGAGCTGCCAGGGACCAATAAGCTGTGGCATAGGTGGTATGTGGCGAGTTCTGTGTGCAAGACTCCTGCGAGTGTTATAAGTTACTTATGTTGAATCACTCAAGGGTTCCATCCGCCTGATGAAAGTTTAAAGAGGGTCCTGGTGTGCAAAACACCTGCAGGTGTTATATGCTATATATGTTGAATCACTCAAGGGTTCCATCCGCCTGATGGAAGTTTAAAGAGGGTCCTGGTGTGCAAAACACCTGCAGGTGTTGTAAGTTATATATGTTGAATCACTCAACGGTTCCATCCGCCTGATGGAAGTTTAAAGAGGGTCCTGGTGTACAAATCACTTGTGGCACACGTACGTGGCAGATCCTGGTGTGCAAATGTTGAATCACTTAATTGTTCCTGTTATGCATAGTGATTACCTGCACTGTTTTACACCAGTTCAATACAGTGCACACCTGCATTGTCATACACTAGCGATACGCAGTGCACACCTGCATTGTATACAGTAACAAGAGTGCTTGAGACTTATGATTTGCACAAAAGACCAGGGCAGAGATATGTATATATACGCATCCATATATATACCACATCAGAACCCAAAGTGTTTCCCTTGCTGGTTCGAACTTTTCTTACCCTCAGGTGTGACCTTCAGTTCCCCACACCCAAGGCTGTTGTGATGGTTGACTTCCAGAGCCCTGAAGCCTACGCATCCCCTGAGGCTGCTGTGTGCACAAGGTGGGCCAAAGCAGCCTAAAGTTGGCTTGTATAGTATCAGGCCCATCTGCACAATGACGGGCTCGAAGCTGCCTTAGTCTTACTTTGCATGGTACTAGGAGCTGCCCGTAAGAGGTGGGCTTAACGCAGCCCTCAACCTTATGGAGGGGCTGTATGCGCGAGATGGGCTCAACGCAGCCCTCATTCTTAGCTTGTATGGTATCAGGTACTAGGGTCTGTCTGCACAAGGTTGGCTCAAAGCAGCCTTAGTCTTACTTTGTATGGTATAAGAAGCTGTATAAGAAGCGTTACAGGCGGGCCCAAATCAGCCCAAGGTTGGCTCAAAGCAGCCTTAGTCTTACTTTGTATGGTATAAGAAGCTGTGTAAGGAGCGTTACAGGCGGGCCCAAATCAGCCCTCAATCTTATGGAGGGGCTGTATGCGCAAGATGAGCCCAACGCTGCCCTAGTCTTGAATTGTATGGTTTCAGGGGCTGTTTGCACAAAGTGGACCCAAAGCGGCCTTCAAACGTCCGGTATCCAACCGATGTTGAGGATCCCGTGTCTCTTGATGCACTTGCTGTCATAACAGCCCAATTGTATGCTTGTTCGTACCTTGGCTGTTGCAATACCTGTGAAAGTTATCATGAGTTAACTTTCGTGTACTTTCAGCTTCACGTGTACTTTTTCAGCTTCACGTGTACCTTCAGCTTCAACTGTTTTGTCACCTAGCTTGCACGTTGTCGGCCTTTTGTGTCATTTGGTACTGTCATGACGTACACCGTCATAGCTTAAGATTCAACTGCTTTTTGTCACCTAGCTTGTATATGATTTGTGTAGCATTTTCAGCCAACTGCCTCGTGATCAATCAGGTGAACCATAACTCCTGCATCATGCCTCCACTTGTCCTGCCCGTCAAATTTACAGCAGGATTATACAAATACAGATCTGGTCATGGTTAAAATGTACGGTTTAAATGTGCAGCTCTGGCCAAGGTTTAACGACGAGTTCACCATGATTTAAATGTACGGTTAAATTCCACAGATTCGCACGGTTTAAACACGGTTTAAAAATACAGTTATGGCCAACCCTAGCCTGCACCTACCCCCTCTTCCAGATGTAGCATACTTGCGCTGTCCCGCCAGAACTCAACACCACCCTCCCCTCATGCACTACACCCCCCTCTGCAGGCTGTTCGTAAAGCTGGTTGCTGATGCCCTGAACGAGCTGGCATACCCTGCTGATCTGGCAGGCCTCGTGTACGGTGTGACCAACTCACAGGCTGGCTTTCAGGTATGGCGTACTAGGCTCTTGGCAAGCGGCATTGGCTTCCAGGCACAAAATATAGTGAGGAATGGCGACCTAGCAGGCCTTGCGTACGGTATCATCAATTCACAAACAAGCTGTTAGAGGCATGAAGGTGTGAAAGTGGCACACCGGTGTGCGATTAAGCACTGGCCTCCTGGTTTGGGATCGCAAATGCTGTGCGCAAATTTGGTTTGACGTTTTTCAACTTTTCAACGTTTGGGAAATCGCTTTCAGTGGCACAATGCAACACGTTGATGGTTGCGTGGTTGCATTATAAACTTACACTGGAAGTGATTCAGGGCGCACAGGTGCAAAACACTTCAGCTATATCCTTCCTGTC
>Ga0307947_1000759_pt1:22500-23917 | contig 23917 bp, 27 predicted proteins | sample OrgLakmetagen232_FD_201840 | JGI IMG/M metagenome (GOLD analysis project Ga0307947, IMG submission 201840) | Saline water microbial communities from Organic Lake, Antarctica - #232 | ecosystem: Environmental > Aquatic > Non-marine Saline and Alkaline > Saline | place: Antarctica...
TGGGCTCCCAGAATGTGCTGCCTTCTCAGGTAAAACAGTACACAGAGTCAAAGCAAACAAAGACTGGATTGACTTCAGGACAAGTTAAAGAAAAGTGGGATCGGCGATTGTGCTTTCAATTTAATCGTGTGCAGCAGAGGCACTTGCATTTTAGCAGGAAATAGAGTCGCTGTAGGACGTGCTCTTGGTTTAGGGATCGAGGAGTGTGCTGCTTTTAAGGCAGCAAAGGCACTTGCATCTAGCAGGGATAGAGTCGCTGTAGGACGTGCTCTCGGTTTAGGGATCAAGGAGTGTGCTACTTTTAAGGCAGCAAAGGCACTTGCATTTTAGCAGGGATAGAGTCGCTGTAGGACGTGCTCTCGGTTTAGGGATCAAGGAGTGTGCTACCTTTAAGGTTTGTGAGCATGTCAGACGTGGTAGGATGTGCTCATGGTTTGGGGATTGAGAAGTGTGCTACTTTAAGGTTTGTGTGCATGTCAGAGGTGTATTCTAAGCAGAAAGCAGGGCCAACAGAAGCAATCTCCCCGTAGGCACTGCAATGTTCAGTAAACAATCACAAATCCGCTTTTTACTTTGAAGAAGCGTTTCAAGGTGGCGGTAGAGGGGCTTGCGTAGCCCTACACCCCATCCACTACTTAGCTGCTTTCTGTTTGTTTCGCTGATGCAAATGCGGGACATGGGGTGTGTGCGTCTCCTGTTTGTTTCGCTGATGCAGATGCGGGACATGGGGTGTGTGCGTCTCCTGTTTGTTTTACTTGTGCAGATGCAGGGCATGAGTTGTGTGCGCCTCCTTTTTGTTTTGCTTGTGCAGATGCGGGACATGAGGTGTGTGCGCCTCCCAGAGGCAGTGACGTCATTGCTGGAAGAGGCAGGACCAAACCCTGAGAACAAGAACTCGGCGGTCAGCGTCATGTACCAGGCAAGTGGCGTTGTCAGTGTGTGTGTGTGTGTGTGTGTGTTGCGCTTGTACGACACATTTGCGATACATTTGCGTTTCTGCCAGACAAGTGGCGTTAGATTAACGATATGATAACCTTCTGATTTTCTCGACCCCCGATGTCGCAAGGAGCGCGAACTTTGGTCAATTCAATTCCAGATGTGATTAGAGTGTGTCAATAACACACGAGCTCGGCCAGCGCCAGGTACGTAATCCAAATCAGCGTCATTAGGTAATTGGTCGATTTTTAGATGTACCTAAGGGTGTCAATAGTAACAAATTCTTTTTAAAAATGCAGGGATGGGTCATACGGCGTAGGCGTATTGTACGTCGTATCGTAGATATCACGTATTTAACCGTATTATACAAATTGCTCCGTATAATACGATTTTGGGCACTTAACGAATTTTGCAGCCACAAGCCCCCCAGAGCCCCCCAGAAGCACTCCCAGGCCCTCTAGAGCCCCCCAGAGGCACTTCC
>Ga0307947_1000763_pt1 | contig 23833 bp, 28 predicted proteins | sample OrgLakmetagen232_FD_201840 | JGI IMG/M metagenome (GOLD analysis project Ga0307947, IMG submission 201840) | Saline water microbial communities from Organic Lake, Antarctica - #232 | ecosystem: Environmental > Aquatic > Non-marine Saline and Alkaline > Saline | place: Antarctica: Organic Lake...
TTTCTCTCTCTATCTTCTCTCTCTCTCTCTCTCTCTCTCTCTCTCTCTCTCTCTCTCTCTTTCTCTCTCTCTTCTCTCTCTCTCTCTCTCTCTCTCTCTCTCTCTCTTACACACACACATACACACACACTCACACACACACGCATAGACCTGTCACGAGGATGATCCAAGGAAGCAAGCAGGGGCATGTTACGCAGGCAGCCACCCACCTGCTCCATGTGCTGTGGCTCATCGTGCATCAGGCATCGCAATTGCTCGACATCATACGCACCATTGCACAGGTGTGTGTATGATACCCTTTCTAGGCCGGTGTGAGTGGAAATGTTCAAGGGCGTGAGGCAAGAGCAGTGGCAACAAGGAGCCGTTTGTTCATTTTTCAGAAAAGGAGTTCAACGGTGGCTCATGTCTTGATTGCTTGACACTCACAGCTGCTCACCTTTGATCCATGCACGCTTCTACTGAGCATTTCAGAACAAAATTGTATGTTGATCTTATTTTTACAACAACTTGGCCCCTAGGGTGTAACCGTTTCCTCCGATGGCAGACCCAGGAACTTCACCTCCTCCTCCTCCTCCTCCTCCTCCTCCTCCTCCTCCTCCTCCTCCTCCAATGATTCCATATTGCTCATCATCTGGTTTTACAAACCGTATTGATCATTTACATTTTGTTTGACCCCTGCGCTCATCACTGATCCATGCTGGTCATCATTTTCAACGTGAACGAACCGTGCTCATGCAGTACCCCCCGCCTGTCAAGTTCATTTTGCCAAAAAGCTTGCAAGATGTAAAGCCCCTGCTACGTCTGCTTGGCACGTGCTACATGCTCATCCGAGGAAGCAAGGCCTCAGACCCCTCATGGTGAGTTTTGCGCCCAATTGTGGGATATGCACACAACATACACGCACGCACGCACACACTCACACACCTGCTCGTTTGAAGGCAGTGACTGACGCCTAAAATCCCTCATGGTGCCTCACACACACACACACACTCACACACACGCTCACACATGCACACTCTCACATACCCACATGCCGTGCTCATTTGAAGGCAGAAAGGATTCCCTCAGGACACAATCGTGATGGACTTCTTATGTGATTCTTACCTTGTTGAATTCGGTCAAATTCAAGATGTGGTGCAGCTATGCCATGATGAGGAGAAGCATTAACTTCAAGTTGGTGTAGCAAAGCAAGATTGACGCAAACTTTTGAGTCTGTGCAGCTGTCACCTTGAGGAGCTGTGACTCCAGGCAATTCCTTGAAATGCGTCGTACAAGTTGTTTAGTGACAAGGCTGTGAGGTAAGGGACAAGGCTATGACTTCTTAGGGACTAGGCTGTGAGGTAAGGGGCAAGGCTGTGAGGTAAGGGACAAGGCTACTGCTGCAACAGTTGGGTTGAGCTGCAGTGAGGAGTGGTAGACACAGGCGTAGGCACTCTCACACACTCACACTCACACACACATGCACACACAAGCACACACACACACACATACACGCACACATATACACACACACCTGCAGGCAGCAGCCGCAGCAGCAGACACAGGAGGAGGTGGACCGAATCGGCATGCTGGAAGTGTGTGCCGTATGTGAACGCGTCAATAGCACAGCCCAGAGCAGCAGTGTTTCTCCTCCATCAACTCCCCCTAACACGAACAGCGTCGACAATAGCAGCAACAGCAGCAGCAGCAGGAGTAACAGGCCCGGCAGCAGCGGTACCACTAGCGTGCAGGGCAACCCAGAAAGAGGTAGGAGCAGTGCTCAGCAGAGGAACTTAAAGGGTGAGCCGGCTGTGCATGGTTGCCAGCATGCCAGGGGTTTGTGAAGGGTAATGGGTCCTTGAAAGTAAATGTATGTGCACACGCACAAACACGTGTGCAGAATCACGGACTCACGTATATGTGTAAGAGAGTATTTTTGGCCTCCCCTTTTTGTTGAGGTACATATCAGAGGTCTCACACACGATTGGCAAGCCCTGATGCATTAACAAGGATACGCGGCAATTCCCTTCTACACATGCACACATGCACACCCCCGCTCGTACACATGCGCCCAGCATCACTCAGACGCACATGTGGACACACATGCAGACACGCACACTCAGAAGCGCAGACAGAGGTGCACATGCATGCACACATACACAAAAATATGCACACATACGCACACACACACACACACACAAACACACAAACACACACACAACTCACACACACACAGGCAGCCACCATGGTCGTGGTGGGGGTGCTGCTGCTCCTGCTATGCATACCAGTGGCAGGGGCTTCATGGGGAGCAACAGCCGTGGCAGAGGGCGCTTTCGTGCAGCACACGCGCACCGTGCCTGCGCTGCTGCTTCCGACCCTTCTCCACAAGTGAGTGCATTGGTTTGAGCAGCCATGCAACCTCTGCCACAGCTTGCGCTGCTTGCAAGCCCTGACCATGACCCTAACTTTAACCCTAACCCTTTTTAAATCGGGTCGTCCAGGACGATACATTAGGCGAAATCTGACCCAATTACGACGTGCACGCCAATTCCGTCTCTACTCGCAAACCTACCCCCTTGGGGGGGAGGGAATAGCGAGTCTATTCGCGAGTACAAGTTTTCCTCCCTTTGGGGGGAAAGAAAATTCTAAGCAGAGGGGAATCTGCAGGGAGGGGCATTGCAGGAGGGCGGCCTGTATACTAAAAAGAGAAGGAGCTACGCAGGCAATGAAAAACCACTCCCCATATCCCTTAAGGAGAAGCAGTAACTTTGGTACCAAGAACAGTGGAACATTTTTATTATGTAAAAGAACAGTGGAACCGTTATGTCAAAGAACAGTGGTACCAAGAACGTGGAACGCCTCCACTTTGGTACCAAGAACAGTGGAACGCCTCCACGATGTAAAACAAAAAGGAAAATCGGGATTATGACAGGAACCATTCCTCTTGTTTTCTTAGGTGGGCTTTCATGTAGATTTGTGCACATCCTGGAGCGTTTTACTGTACTCATTACCTATAGGCGCAACTTTAAGTGTGCATGCCTATGGCAGACCAACGCAGCAGCTGGAGTGCGTAAGATCTGTCCTGACAGCGTCAGCGTATGCCTTGAGTTGCCATGAATATCTGCCACATATGTACACAGACTGGTGCAAAGTAATAAGTAATTAGGGTTGGCCAGAACTGTATATATACACCGTATATGACCGTATAATTGGTGATTTCCATGCCATAACTACCGTATATGCACGGTATATATATATATATATGTGGTTCTGGTCAGCTCTAGAAGTAGTGCATAATGGTAAGCACTCACGTATGAATGCATACACGTGTGCACTCACCCGGAGAGAAAGATAGAGAAAGAGGGAGGGAAAGAGCGAGGAAGAGGGTGTGCAACTTCATCGCAGTACGCAATGTAGTCACTCACATTGCTTAGGACCTGCCCCTTCACCACCTCACCAGCTCAACGTCTCTCTTGCTTTGCTGCTCATGATCTTCGTCCCACCACCCAGGAACCCGAAGACAGGGCCTCTGGCAATGTCCAAGGCAATCCAGGAGAAGGCAACACAAATAACGCAGGACATAATCGGGAGGACACGCTGGCTCAAGACAAGCAGCAGCAAGGAGAATCAGACCCCTTGCTGCAAGCAATCGAGACAGGATGTGTGCACTATGACGGGCCTCAGGGCATGACGCGGCTGCTAAACACAGTGCGCCAGATGCTTGCGTCGTCCCTGCTGGCGAACCAGGTCAAGGTGGGGTGGATGGGCTGCGTTAGAGCGCGTGTTTGTGTGCGCAAGTGTGTATGTGTCTTTTGCGTATCAACGTATTTTTATGTCTATGTGTATCTGTGTGTGTGCGCGAGTGTGTGTGTCTTTGTGTGCATGTGTGTTTAATTTTGTGTGTGCATGTGTGTGTGTGCATGTGTGTTTATTTCTGTGTGTGTGTGTGTAGGCTTGACACAAATGTCATACATGGCCCGCAATGTACAGCTCGCGTGCCTTTGATTGCAGGTGCCCTGGAGTGGACGCCCACACTTTATGAGCGTATTGATGGGTGTATCACGCAATTGTGCTATTGATCTGTGTGCTCTTTCATTACATACAAACCTATGGTCCTTTCTTCAAGCAGCCTTGTGTCGCATGGCTATAAGATGAATACTTGTATCAAATGATTGCCCAGATGTATGAATACATTCAGTACTTTTACAGAGGGGGGACACTGAGGCCCAAAATGGTACGGTTTTTGCATGCTCCTAGGGTATGGCTCCTATAATTTGCAGGTTTCAAGCTCAGCTCTAATATGGAATGCAGCTGAGCTTGAAACCTGCAAATTATGGGAGCCATACCTAATCGGCCGTGGCGTGAACCCTACTTTTTGAGCAGCCGTATGCTGTATCTGACCAGCCAGCGCACCAAACTGAGTGATGTTTGGTGTTTTGGAGTCCTTAAAATAAATAAAGATCATTGCAAAAACAATGGAGCAAAAAGAGCAAGTGGTGGCGAGATATGCAAGTTAATGTGCCTTTCCCCCTGGAAAGCACCCATCTAGGGTATAGGTGCACGACGTGTGCTTTTAGTCCTTTCATTCTGTACGCAGGGCGATTTGTCTAAAACTAAGCACATGCTGGGGTAGCTTATAAAATCAGCATCAGTTTGAAGCTAGGTTGGGTCCGATTTGATGAAGTGATGTGTGAGTAGTTGCACCTTTCATGCAAAAAGGAGTGTGTTTGGGGTTTTGCCCAGTGTCCCCCTCGGGTATTTTTATCAGGGAATTGATATGTTCAGCATATTCATTCACCACTCTGGCTGTTTTGCCTTACCTTTCCTTGGCGTGCACATAAATGCACGTAAGTACATGATATCTCGGCTTTGTTGTGACGCAAAATTACAAGCACGCAAACACGCACACAACTCACTTAAGCAAACATGCACACACATGCACACACTCAAACACAAACTTGAACTCACACAACACAAACACACATGCGTACACACACCCAAAAATACACACTTGTACACAAATGCACACATGCAGGCAGAAGACTTGATCGGCCGCTTCCCCATCCTTCCATTCTGCCTTGGCCTGCGTTCAATTTTGCCGCAGGTATGCACTTTCTGGACATCATCATAACTCATAACCTTCGTGTCTGACCTCCAAGAAAAAGAAAAAAATGAAAACATATTGGTAGGTAATCCAAAGTTACTTCACACATTAACGAAGGAACTTAAGAAATAACGTCCAAATCCTCCTCCTCTTTATGACTTCAACGGCGTTTATATATTTATTTATTTATATAGGTATGTATTTGACAAATAATACTTGTTAACAGGCCTGGTTGTGCTTACTACAGTAGCACATTTGAATGTGTAAGCCTTTGGGTTTGATGCCTGCTTTTGCACACGCAGCGTGTATATCCCCTCGTATCTGACGCTTGGCGACTCCTCCTTGTGTACACTTGTAGTGCCTCGTTCAGTGCACCTGCACCGCACCCATGCTTGAATGCAACCAGATCACATTTGGTATAGATGCATGGCTGAACCTCACCCATGCTTGAATGCAACCAGATCACATTTGAAATAGACGCTTAACTGCACCTGCACCACACTCAATGCATGCATGCATGCAGCACACACGTTGGTATCGATGCGTACCTGCACCTGTTTACGTTTGGTATACATGCATGCATGCAGCACACACTTGGTATAGATGCATACCTGCACCTGCACCACACTCAATGCATGCATGCATGCATGCATGCATGCATGCATGCAGCACACACGTGCTCCAGTGGTGAGTGCCCTCGTGCATGCATGCAGCACACACGGGCTTCAGTGGTGCGTGCCCTCTTGCCAGAGAAGAAGCAGGGCAGCCAAGGCCACCATGCCACTATCACTCTGGTAAGTGGCACAGTCAGAGTTAGGGGCCCTAAACCCTAAACCCAGGAGCTTCAAGGAAATTTCCCTTCTACTGCTACGGTGGTGGAGGAGTATTGCAGTGGAGGGATTTTACTATACCCGGAATCAATGGTGCTCCTTTTAGTCATGTGTGTGTGGGAGTTGTACTGTTAACTTATAATAGGGTTGGCCAGAATCGTACTCTTTGCTGCGGTCTATTCCTTTTGAGGTGCAACGTGCATTAGAATCGTATGCATGCAAGCTCTTGTGCAGCAGCAACAACCCTCTTAGAAAGCCGTCCGGGTCACTTCCGTATCATTCATTTGCTTTGAACTCATTTCTGCATCGCTATTCAATCGCTCCACTTATTCGGTCACTCAATTTCTTACACATTACGAGTCGCATGACAAGCCAGCAACCTGCATCAATTGCACGTGAGCACGAGAGATCAGACATACACGCACACGCAAAAGCACAAACACAGACACATACTCACAATGGCACACATGCAGCAAGTGGGTCATGCCAAGCTACTTGCCACCGGCTTGCACCAAACCTAGAAGTGCACACACTCATACACATGGCACATACACACAAACAAACACACACACACACACACACACGCATGCACATGCACATGCAGAAAGTGGACCGTGCCAACCTGCTTGCCACCAGCCTGCACCAAATTCAGAGGCACTCAGCCCACACGCTCGCACATCGCTCCATAGCCATCAAGTTTAGAGGAGAGGAGGGAACTGGAAGTGGGGTAGTAAGGGACTGGCTCACTCAGGTGATTGGAGAAAAAACACGTGTGTGTGTGTCATTTTGATACCTAATTGAGGTACAGGCAAGAGGATTTGAACCGGGGAGGGTGAGTTGCTGTAGGGCTCAGTCTTGCAGCAATCTAAGAGCACCATACTCATCGGTTTACCCAGAAGACCCCTTTTCCAATTGATGTGATGCATGCTTTTTTAATTAATGTGATGCTTTTCAATTGATGTGATGCTTTTTCAGTTGATGTGATGCATGCTTTTTTGCTGCCTGTGTGAATTTTTGCCAGTTCGGTCTGGATTGGAGGCTGTGGGGTTGAAGTTTGAGTATAATCAAGCACAGCGTGGGGGTGGGGGTCTGTACAGGGGGAGTGTGGATGCTGCAGGGAGAGTGTTGATGTTATAGAAAATATGAGTCTGAAGGAATAGTGTGGAAGTTGTCGGGCACAGGCTGAAAGTGTGGATGCTACGGGTCATAAATTGGCAGGGAGTAGGAGGCTGGGAGTGGAAATATGGCAGAGTGGGGTCAACTGAGCAAATGTCCTGAAACGTGACTTTTTTGAAACAAATCATGTTCGAATGATATAATTAGATGGTTCTTAAAGATTGGGGCCAAAAGGACCACCCCAGTGGTCTGGACAGAAATTCAGTCCAAATTTTGGCACTGGATGTTTACGTATTGAGCCACCACACTCTACCCAGGGCCTCTTTTCACCTCAAAACACGACAGGAGTACTTCTTTTATGATCAGGAATCGTTTGGCATGCTGAAACTGGATATGGTGGAACTTGGTTTTCTACCCTTTTTGGCACCCCTTGTGCTGATTATTTGGAGGGGAAAGGGCCGAAATGGGGTACCTGGCCAACTGCTGGTCCGTTTTGCCCCATTTTTGTTGCAGTGATATTCTTTATTAAAATGTAGACTAACCATATTAAAATGACACAATTTGGGTCAGTTGGTGGTTAGATATGACAGATTGGTGGTGAAAAGTGGGGTTCACGCCGCGGGCAATTAGGCATTTCTGCCGGGACTGGTAACATTCAAGCTCAGGTGCTGTCAGCAGCCCAGAGCAAGGGCTACCTCTGGGAACTGAGCTTGGTTGTTGCCAGTCCCGGCCACCGTACTCAATTCACATTTCAAAAGTACCCTTGTTTGGGGCCTCAGATGACCACCTCTAGAATTAGGTTGCACAGTGAATGGGATTTGCAAGGAGTGAAGGTGTGGGTGTAAGAAGTGGAAATTGTTTGAGTGCAAACTGAGGCGAGAACGCTCGTGGCGGGGACAAGAATAGCAAAACAAAGATTATTATATAGTGCTGCAAGGTCTGTTCCTTCCGAGGTTGAGGTCATAAACATGTGTGTCTGTTTGCTTTTCACGTCTCTGTATCTCTCTTTCCCTCCCTCTCTCTCTCTCTCTCTCCCTCTCTCTCTCTCTCTCTCTCTCTCTCTCTCTCCCTCTCTCTCTCTCTCTCTCTCTCTCCTTCTCTCTCTCTCTCTCTCTCTCTCTCACTCTCTCTCTCTCTCTCTCTCTCTCCTTCTCTCTCTCTCTCTCTCTCTCTCTCTCTCTCTCTCCCTCCCTCTCTATCTCTCTCTCTCTCTCTCTCCCTCTCTCTCTCTCTCTCTCTCTCTCTCTCTCTCTCTCTCTCTCTCTCTCTCTCTCTCTGTGTGTTCTGAACCATACAGCCTCAATCTACCCAACTTATGCACCCATGTACTTTTTTGCAACAATTGTTGCTCTGCTCATGCACGCGCGCGCACGCACACACACACACACACGCACGCACGCAGACACACTAACACACAAACAAATGCACGCGCAATTTGCAATATCTGTATTATTGCATAAAATTCCCTTGTGTTTATCTGTAATTCTGGTTTGGCAGCAGTCTGAAGAATCAGCCACAATGTTTTGTGCGCATGGGGTCTGATGTCTGCTAGCAAATGTTTGTTGATTTAATGATCTAGCAGATGTATGAGGTTGGCTGAAAAAGCTGCACCGAGCATCTAGCTCTACATTCAATCCATCTAGTCCATCCAATCCCTTTTGTCCATCCAATCCATCTAGTTCTACATCCAATGGGTGTTTCAAAATTTCTGAGGTTGCGCGCAATTTTGTAGCCAAGCCTGCATGAGCATCAGACCTGCCCCTTCTTTGCACACTGCTCCTGTTTTCAACTGTGTGTTCAATTGGCTAAAAATTGCCCATGTAGCTGTCTTCTGAGGACCTCGTGGACCCAATTTGTGGAATTGTCATGCACACAAGGGCCTGATCTGCGCACTCCCTCATGCAAAGTTTCTGCTCGCTCCCTCTGAGTTTAATTTGGCGCATATCGTCTTTGCAGTTGTCCAAGAAGCTCGTGGACCCAAAGTATGGCATTGTCGTGCACACGGGGCCTGTTCTGCGCACTTCCTCACACACACGGCTCCTATGTTGATCTCTGTGTTTACTTTGGCGCATTTGCAGTTGTCCAAGGAGCTCGTGGACCCAAACTATGGTATTGTCGTGCACACGGGGCCTGATCTGCGTATCATCCACCCTTCCCCTGCAGCCGTGCTGGTGCATGGGAAGGATCTGTCAAAGATCATGCAGTCAGCAGGCATGGTGTTAGGTGCGTGTGTCGCTATGTGTGCGTGTGTGTGTGTTTGCATGCCAGCAGGCATGGTGTTAGATGCAGTCAGCAGGCATGGTGTTAGGTGCGTGTGTCGCTATGTGTGCGTGTGTGTGTGTGTTTGCATGCCAGCAGGCATGGTGTTAGATGCAGTCAGCAGGCATGGTGTTAGGTGCGTGTGTCGCTATGTGTGCGTGTGTGCGTGCATGTGTGTGTTTGCATGCCAGCAGGCATTGTGTTAAATGCAGTCAGCAGGCATGGTGTTAGGTGCGTGTGTCGCTATGTGTGCGTGTGTGTGTGTGTTTGCATGCCAGCAGGCAAGGTGTTAGGTGCAGTCAGCAGGCATGGTGTTAGGTGCGTGTGTCGCTATATGTGCGTGTGTGTGTTTGCATGCCAGCAGGCATGGTGTTAGATGCAGTCAGCAGGCATGGTGTTAGGTGCGTGTGTCGCTATGTGTGCGTGTGTGTGTGCGTGTGTGTGTTTGCATGCCAGCAGGCATTGTGTTAGGTGCAGTCAGCAGGCACAGTGTTAAGTGCGTGTGTCGCTATGTGTGTGTGCCTGTGTTAGCATGTGCAAGTTTGACCTAGTTCTATCGCTTTCGTTGTGTGATTTGTGTTTAGCCTTCTTCTCACCGTGCAAGGAGCAGTATGCTTCTGGCTTGCTTGACACTGTGATAGCTCCCCCGCCTGTCGTCACCCAGCACGACGATTCTCTTTTTGTGATAGCTCTCCCGCCTGTTGTCACCCAGCACAACAACTCTCTTTGAACGCTGTGAGAACCTGCTCTTTAACCATTGCCATCGGTATGCTCACAACGAAACTGAGTTTTTGTGCAATACCCAAGGGGTGAAATGAGCAAAACCACATGCACCCATGGTGTGTGTGCATTGTGTGTAAGAGTGACAGTGCGTTGAAACGCGTGTGTACATATGTGCGTGTGTGCTACTCAGAAGAGCATACGGATGTGGTCAACGACACATGTATACACACACGCACCGTGCCAATTGCAAATGCCAACAGGTCTGGCCATGGCAATGCGAGTACCTCTGGGGGTGCAGCTATCTGCAGCTGCTGTTGACATTGCGTTAGGGAGGTCTTTGACCCTGGCTCATCTCGAGGAGCTGGACAAGGAGGTGAGGTGGCTGGGTTGTGCACGTGCCGATTGGCATGGAAGATGCCTTTTTGCTTGTGTGCGTGTGTGTGTGTGTGAGCTGTGCATGTATTATGCAAAGGAGCTGAACATCAGAGTAGAATAAGGTGTTTTACATCGTGGACAGTGCAGTTTGCATGCATTTTTGTTCATTGTCATTTAAGTAAGATCGTACTCACACACACAAACACACACACAAACACATATATACACACTCATTTACACACGAACGTTGTGGAGTGGCATCTTGACAAGGCGCTGGGCCTGTCTTGTTTGCTCCCTTATGTCTTTGCTTGCATCAGAAAAAAAGCCGCTTGTGTTTGTCCCGTAGTATGATAAAAATCAATTTCCCTACACACACACACAGCTTCTCTCTTAGGTTGTGTCACACTCTGATTATTACGATTCTTGAGCTGCGTCACGCAATACACACATGCACACACACGCACACGGCGGCTTCCTTTTGTTTCCCTTTCCTGCAGCTTGCTGACAGCTGCCGAGCTGTCTTGTCCGCGCCTCGCGACAGTGTGGAGGCCATGGGCCTTTACTTTGTGGCCTCCAACCACAGCGTACTGGGAGGTGTGTGTGTGCGTGTGTGTGTATGTGCTTCCTGTTGCCTTGGTGTTGTGTGTGTGCAGGCTGTCGCCTTGGTGCTGAATTTGAAGGCTGTTGCCTTGATGTCGTGTGTGTTCAATGTCTTGGCAAAGCGAGAGCGCGAGACGAGTTGGTTTGTTTGGATCGAGACAAAGCTAATGCAAGCTATTTACAAGCTTGCTTTCTTGACCTTTTGCCCCCTAGACTGTTTTCTAAATTTTTCGGAACACCTTGAAATTGTCCTTATCAGCCCTAGATCTCTACCCACCTATTCCTTTTGTTCAGCTCTAGCTCTCATCTGAATGTGTCCTTTGCCCGTTGCCTCGTGCTCCAACCCAGCTTGCACGCTTGCCCCTTGAGCACCAAAGGTGATGCTGAAGCGTGTCATATACATAAAAATAAACAAACTGACAAGTAAGCAGGCAATGAAAAACCACTATTCACTTGGATTAAGGAAGAGGAGCCACTCGGTACTGACTACCTTGAAAATCCTCCACCATAGAAAAAGAAAACCAACAGGTATGTGCATGCCATGTACCACCATGCATACGCAAACAGTAAGCAGTGAAAGCCGTTCTGACTCCGCTCCTAATGTGTGGGTGTGATTGCTGAACCCCCTTGCTTCTGAAACTTATTGATTTGTTCCAGAGTCCGTGGATAGCAAAGCAGAAGTGGCCTTATCGCCTGGAGGAGAAAGCAAAGCGGTGACTGCAGAGAATCGCAAGGAGTACGTACAGCTGTTGGCCACGTTTTGCTGCAGTCGAGGCTGCACGGTGGACGTGGTGGGTGGTGATTATTGTGTGTATGTGTGTAAGTGTGTGCGCGTATGTTTGTGTGGTGTGCTTGTAGGGTGTGAGGGCTAAGTTGAATTGTTGGCCATAGTTTGCTGTAATTAAGGTTGCACAATGGACGCGAATTACTGGAAGGGTAGGTCAGCTTGGTTTAGTTTCGGATTACAAAGGCATTCGACCTGGGATGTCTATTCAAGCTGCGAGGACGAGGTATACCTCGAAACAGAAAGGGTAGCCGAGACTTAGTGCTGACTGCCATTTCTGGGTAGAGAGCACAACGCTTAAGTGGCAGCAGCTCCTATTTCTCCTGGACTAAGGGGTTGGGCGGCAAAAAGAGGCGCTGCTTCCTGATGCTTGAGGTGGTGGTAGACCCTTGCTCATTCTTGCTTTGCACCTGCGCTTGCCCTTCTTCAGGCTTCTGCGCTTTTGGGGGGCCTGCTGAGCGTGTCCCCTTGCTTCCATCATCGCTACCACGCAAATCCGGTGAGCAACGCAGATGTGCATCCACGTCCAATTCCTTGCATCCACGTCCAGCTCGTTGCATCATGTCCTACTCATTGCATCATGTCCAGCTCTTTGCATCATATCCTACTCATTGCATCATGTCCTACACGTTGCATCATGTCCTATGCATCATGTCCAGCTCGTTGCATCATGTCCTACACGTTGCATCATGTCCTTCGTATCATGTCCTACTCATTGCATCATGTCCTACACGTTGCATCATGTCCTATGCATCATGTCCAGCTCGTTGCATCATGTCCTACTCATTGCATCATGTCCAGCTCTTTGCATCATATCCTACTCGTTCCATCATGTCCTCATTGCATCATGTCCAGCTCTTTGCATCATATCCTACTCCTTGCTTCATGTCCTACACGTTGCATCATGTCCTTCGTATCATGTCCTACTCATTGCATCACGTCCTACACGTTGCATCATGTCCTTCGTATCATCTCCTACTCATTGCATCATGTCCTATGCATCATGTCCTACTCGTTGCATCAAGGCCCTTTGTATCATGTCCTTCTTGTTGGACCCTTTGTACTCTATCCTCAATCGTGACCCTCCGTGCAAAGGTTTGCCTGCATGTGCTCTCTTGGAGGCACCATGGTGAGAAGCACGCACACGCGTTCACTGTACACTCACAAACACTGTCATGCACACACACATACATGCGTACAGCAAACACACTTATTTATACACTTTTTGGGTGTCCCAGCTAGCTTGAGCACTTTCGTCTTTAAAGCGCGACTCTTCACCCTTTTCCTTGTGCTTTTACTTAGGTATACACACCTACACTCACTCACACATGCACGCACGCACACAAACAGACGCACACACACACTCGTACATGCGCGCATACACACAGATTGAAATGATGGCTGGGATACGTGCTCCAGACATTGCCCTGCTGCTGCGAGGCGTCGGTGCCAGTGAAGCTGGGGGCAGTGAGAAAGCACAGGGGACTTTGAGCGTGGAAGAGTGGCAGCAAGAGACCTGCAGTCATGGGTTTGGCTCAGGCGGAGAGGTATAACCTTTGCTGTGGTACATCTAATTAGATTTCCTGTTACGTTCACATGTACATGTAGAAGTCTGCAGTTCATTGTTTTTGTAGAAGGTGCCCACGGAGTCGGTGTTCAGGAGAACAGTACCTTCCATAACACGGATCCAAGGTTGCCATATCCTCCATCTTAGCATCCTCCTTTGTTTAAAGCACGCACACACACACACGCAAGCCCCTGCACCTCCTATTCTCCTTGCAGGCCTACGTGTCGATGTTCTTTGACGTCCTTAGGCAAGACCTGAGTGCCACAGAGCAGCAGGAGCTTTTGGTTTTCTGGACGGGCCTGGCTAATTTGCCTTTGGGCGGCTTTGCAAGCCTGCATTCCAAGCCTCAGCTGTGGTGCGCTAATGAAGGAGCAGGTAAGGTTGCAGAGACTGACTCGACTCATTGTTTTCTTGTTTACATATGGGGAGTGGTCGACACTACAGCCTGCTTCGTTACTTTCTTTGTAGTGGTACCGTGTGCCTGATGTGAAGATGCAGGGCATGTTGATGGTGCTCTTGCAAAATCGAACTCCCAATTATTTTAATTTAAATAGTGGGCACCACCTACACCGACAGATCCCCTTCAGGTCTAGGACTGGATGCCACAAAGGAACTGCACTCTGTCAATCAGGGTGCCCCCTGTACTTTAATTCTAATAGACTTGCTCGAGGCAAAAGACACGCTCTTCAAAGCAACGATAGTGAGAATATGCTAATAATACCTTTTCCCCTTTTCTCTTTTCACAAGAGAAATGGAAGCATTCAGTGTAACACCACTGCCACGGACAAGGAAAAGGTGCCTTTTGTGCTTTGCATAGCTTGAGGGATGCAGAGTCACACTTTTTCAGGTGTTTGGTCTGGTTTGTATGATGTTTGTTGCGTACCTGATGGGATGCATACTCGATTTTGTCTTGAGGGTCGTGGCATTCAGAACAGTGACGCAGAGGCCGGTAAAACAGTACTATATTGTCACAGAGGTTTCAAGATAAACGTACAAGAAATCCAGGTTTGCACAAGTCACTTCAAAAATGTGTTCAAAGCAAGCAAATTAGACGTAAAGGAATGTAAGATAAAACATTGCTTGCGCATGCCTGTGATCTCTGTTTGTGAAAGAACAGGGCTCCTGCCTCGTAAATGTGTTGTTTTACTGCTCATGCTCGCTGAGATTCACGACCAGCAGAGTTGTAAAACCCTAATAGTAGCTGCTTGCTGCGCCTTATTGCAACACATTTAATGCCCTTACGCAGAGGATGGCGTGTCTGCAGAGTATCTCCCCCAAGCCCACACGTGCTTCATGCAGCTGACCCTACCCCGATACAAGAGCCGCCATGATCTTCTTCTTGCACTGCGAACTGCCCTACAGCATGCTGAAAAGTTTGATATGTCATAGCAGGGTGTTTTGGTGCAGGCGTTCAGTTTTTAGTTTGTCTGCTGGCCTGATGTGCTTTTGAACTTCCCCAAAAAGATCCTTTTCCAGGGGAGCAACACCTGTCTACTCCTGACATTTTTGCTGAGACCAGCTTATTTACTTCTTTTTTTTAACCGAGGACTTTGAAATCATTGTAATATGTATTGGCTGTTCCAATGCTTTTACTTTTGCGCATGGCAACTAACAACCAACACACTTTCCTTGTCGAACTTTATATGACAAGGCTAGCTGCTGGTCTATTGCCAGAACTGAAGGCCGCTCTCCACTGTAATTTTTTGACCTTTTAACTTTCAATCATGCCAGCTTGCAAGCTTCCTGCTGTCACCTTGAAGTCTGCTAGCTGTGTAATCATTGGTCATCGGGGGTTCTCCAGCAGATGGACACCACTTCCTAAATTTCTAATTGAAAGCGAGCAGAAGCTAATTTGGCATACATTGGGTAGTATCGTCATGGTGAAACTCATCTTCTACAGGAAAGAAACTACAATTCATTAAGTAAGACCAGGAGAGCTGCAGGCTTGGCCTGAAACCGGCTCCTGCAGAGAGGCGTGATTATGGTTTTGTGGAAGGCACAACCAGTATGGACAGTTTTTGCAGCATTTGTTTTCCTTTGGAGGAAGCTCTCCGAGAACCACGACCCAAGTCTTTCTTGTCAGGCTCCATCATGAATGTCGTGGTACCCAGTGTGAAACGTTGCTTAAAAGGGTAATCTGACAGATGCCATTTCTATGCTTTGTGCGATTTTTATATCCATGTAACACAGTGGGTACTGCTTACGCCAAAGAAGATGATGTGGGTGCCAACGGAAGCTCCTTGACGCTGCTGGACAAATTATTATAAAAGCGGTCCAACAAGGTGCGCAGGGTGCCTGCCTGCTTGCACAAGCAGATGTAGGGAGTCGTGCAACAGCAGTACAACAACAAGGCATTATATGCCCTTCCGAGGAGACACGCACAGACAGGAATGATTTCAACCTGGCTCTTTCCTTCCAATCTCAATGCACAATAGTGGCGGAAATTTAGCAAGCCAGATGCAATCACAGTTACTGTGACCCAGCAACTACACCCCAAACGACACCCAACAAACACATGCCAAACTAGGTCTGCCATTAATGCAAGAAGAGTTGCCCGCCCGTGATAATCAACCTAGCAGATGGCGCTGCCAATCCACACCTCCTGGCTATGAAACCCAGAGACATACGACCAAACAAACGCGATATACATCTGCTGGTCTATAGCCACAGCACTCATAAAAACATTAAGCCTACATGCAATCAGATTCGCAACAAATACAGATGAGACGAGACATTGAATACAACCCCCACAACTATTTGAGCAATACTCCTTGTGGTGTGCAGGCTTCTGCATTCCAATCACCCGACCCCCACTGGAAAACACCTTATATATATATTCTCCAGGTGGGATGTTGTGTGTCTCTGCATCCATTGGGTGGTGCAGAACACAAAACATCCTTTCCTAATCTATGCCGGTAGTGTTTACACTACCTGCGTTCTTTTTCTTTTCTTTTCCTGAGTGCAGCGCATGGTCCCTTTTGTAGGGCTTAGACTATCAGGACACTTGCCGTAGCATGTCGTTTTATAATCATATTCCTCATTTTATTTTGTTGGCAACCAGAGAGTAATATGTGAAGCGCACGCACTGTCAGTGCAGCGGCAGATGGGGCAATTTGCATTGGGGGAAAAGCCGTGTCGAAAGGCGTGCTCTTGATTGAAAATTTTACCAATGTGGTACCTCATATCATTACGCTTTTTGTAGAACTTGAGGTTCCTATCCTCGTTACAGAAAGCAGTCGTAGCTGGATTATTGACCAGTGGTCTTTATTGACCAGTGGTTTGAGATCCTTCCAATAGGTGTAGTACCTTGTGTCTGTTTTTGCAGTCCCCAGTCTGTGTGATGTACATATTAATGTTTTCAGCTAGGCTTTTATACCAGAGAGTGCACGAAGCCTATGTGTACTTACCCCTCTTCTTTGGCTGGGCTCCTCATCAGTGACTTTAGCCACAAGCCAGTAGAGGCAGGTGCATGCAAGTAAGCCTTTTTGGAGCTGGAGGCTTAAAGTGCACGTCATGACCACCGTCGTGTAAGGCAGAGTGTTTGGCAATTGCGTCTGTGCATTCATTTCCAGCAATGCCGCATGGGCTTTTACTTTGTAGGAGCAGATAGGTTTTGGTGAAGCATGAATCATGGATTCAATTTGTTCTGGCAGATAGAGTGTATATGGGCTTGTTGCAATTCAGGGAAGTATTTGTTTTCTAATCTGACTTAGGGAGCATGCGACTGTCACAGACGGTCTGTTGCAATCTTCGTACACTTGTTGGTAAGTGCTGCTGCAATCCCTGTGAGCTCTGATCCATTTATGGTGTTAGTCAATCCCAAGCTTCCTGAGTTCACATAACTTTCAACTTTGGTTAGAGGCAGTATACCCCTGTGCCTATATAGTTTTCGGTCGTCTTGCCTATGCAGCTTCCGTCAGTGTAGGCCCATATCCTTTAGTTGGGGCACTTTTAAATCAAACTGCTTGTCATCCCATGGTTGGAGGTGGACATTTGAGTGATGGCCTCTTTCCTGGCTAGTGACGTCCTCTCTTTTTGACTTTAGGTATTGGGGGCAAACATGGTTGGTGGTATGATCCATGTCCTGTTTCGTGAAATCATTATTTCTCAAAATGCTTCTGGGATACTCCTTTGCAGTTTTTGCAGCCAAGAATCCTGCAAGCCATCAATCAAATACAGTGTTGCTTCATTATTCCTGACAGCAACAATATCCAAGCTCCAGGTGTGGTTGGAGAGTTCATGCTGTACACCCTTCCACGAGGTTGGCCTTGCATGTGTGAGTTTTGTCTTGGGGATGCCAAGCATGGCTGGTGCAGTATTTGGGATTATCTCACACCAATGCTCTGTAAGCAGTGATGCTCTTGTTTTCCCAATTGGGTGGAAATAGGAAGGTGGAAGTTGGTAGCTCGCTACACATTGCGGATTGTAGGGAGTGTTGCACACACTTAAGCATGTTTGTGTCATCATACACTGGGTGGCAAGCTGAGAAACTTGAAAACTTGGTGGCATATGCATTATAGTTGGCACCAAAGACTATTTCATGATACCATGAAAACTTGGTGGCATATGCATTATAGTTGGCACCAAAGACTATTTCATGATATCATCCTTTCCTCCGAAGTATAAGGATTATTCAGGTTCAAAATCCAGGGCACATGCCATTCCTCTTTCAAAACCATGGCCCACTGTTGTAGTGCTGCACTGATGTGTTGGTATAGGATGTGGGAGTACAATTTAATGTAAGTTGGCTTACTGAAGGGGTTTTGGGGCGTGCTTGTTTTTTTTAAAGCAGACCTGCAAGTTCGGAGGCAAGCCATTGGGCCAAAGGCATTCAGCCAAACTACCAAATAAGGAAATAAGCGTAAGACTGTAGCTCGCATGCTAAATCCCAGGGGGAAATCTTCCATCTGCAGATCCACCTACCCCAGACAGCACCGTCTCAAAGATCTCAGTTTTCTTCAACGTGACATCCACCTCATTGATACCGAGAACTGTGAGGACACTAGGCCTCAGAACCAGCTGAGCACCGTGCAGGAACAGCACAACGGCCTCCAAACAATCCTTTAAGGAGCCTCTGTTACCCTCCACGCCATCCTTTTGGGAGCGGGTGGCACTATCTACAACAATCACACACCGGAGCCTTTTAAGGAGCTCGGTCTTGACTCTCGAATTTCCTCTGTTTCCCCAAACAGGAGCTCATGATGTGTCTTATTTATAAATCAGAACAACAATAAGCTTTATTGTTCCTTCATGGATTACTGGCCTTCTATTAGAGGCTAGCAGTCGCACTTCTTTACTGAAGGCCTTTCTTTGTAAACATTGCAAAGAGCTAAAAATCTTGCTTCCAAGCTTCACTTACATTTTGTCAACTGCGCTGCCAAACTTGTCCACACCAGGCACATACTTTCTAAATTGAATTAAATTATACGCAAGGGGTGATAACACCACAAGCATGGTTTAAGGGAACGGAGGAGGAGCTAGCTGTCGGACAGCGAAGTACTCACGCTACCAGGCAGATTCGAACCCGCGACCCAGAAGAGTCTGGCCTGACCACGGGCCACTAGGCTTTCAGGGCAGCTACCCAAGCTACTTTCTAATACTATTATCTAATCTCAACAGGAGCCGGTTTCAAGTAAGCTGCAACCCTTCTGATTCCCATGGACCTCAGGACCTTTTTTTTTTTTTGTGGAGGAGTTTTGTGGTACCCGTTACCAGTTACCAAAGTGGTTTTCCTTATTTAATGTGGGGAGCGGTTTACACTGCTGGTGCAATGTTTTCTTGGGTACAGAGTACACTCGCTGTCTACGCTTCATTTGCACTTTTTGAAGGGCACGTTAAGTGTGAAGCGGTCTATCACTAACTGGGCTGTACTCCGAGAATGTGGACAAAAACCGTTGCAGCCAGTTTTACTGGTTTCGGTCAGCTATCAAGCTTTTCAACAGTATGCTTGATACCAATAGTGTTGCTTTGCGGAAGGTGGTCCATGCTGATCTCAATTTACAGCCTCATTTAAACGCCTTGTTACGTGTGTACACGTCCCTTGAGAAAAGGTGTATAACTAACTGGAGGTTAGTCCAACGGTGACCAGTGAAGCTGGTTCGACTCCAGAAGGCAGTTCTTAATATAAGTAGTAATATACACCCACCCTACTGCCTTAGCCGTTGGTCAACCATAGTACGCTAGGCACTTCGTAACACGCCTGCTCAATTGCTGAGCGCTTTTCAAGGACTGCGTGGGTGTGAGTCATATGTACGAGCTGTTCAAACTGGGCGTGCCGCGGCCATTCCCAAGCAAGAATTTACTGCAAACTTGAAGCATAGGATGAGAGGCGTTTGCAGAGACGCTGAGTTGGTGGACTCCAAACTCACAACAAACTAGCCACTTATCATTCTTAATCTGCCATCCCTTTTTCTAGTAATGAGCGTATGCCGACTACTGTACCACATTATCTTCATCTTCACCTGTTTAAACATATTATGCGCAATGCCAGTAAGCTCCGCTTGCGTGCACATACTTTAAAAGTTGAGGCAGCAGCGTGGCTTGAAGGTTACTCTCGCGTATGTGACCAGTGTTCTGGTGAAGATGTGAACATGTTCAGAGCAAGGTGTATGCTCATTTACTTTGCTAACTAAATATTCTATGTCAAATTAGCAAGCTTCCCTAGTTTTTTATGTTGAGTGCCTTGCGGTGGTAGCTAGATCGGCCCGTTGCCTTCTATGCTACAGTTCGCTATCTCCCCTGGACCTATGTAATACACCATCATCATCATCATCATCATCTATTGATTAAGATGCATCATAGGATTTTGGAACAGCTTACTCTCTTCAAACAATCCTTTCTTGTGAAAGTTCTGCAGGCTGACCTTCTTAACATATTGCAAATAGAAGCGATACATGGACCTATCAGGTTTTGCACGCACTCCAAGATTTCCCTACATCTCCTCAGCAATTTTTGGATGCCATTCGATCTCACGAGTCTATCAATCTAAAATAATTTGAGCTAACTCTGCGTCAATATATCATTGGGGGCTGGAGAGAGCTTGACAATTTAACACCACATGATAATCACCATTCCAGCAGAATTATGAGGACTTATCATACACATTTCGGTGTACCTTTGGGGATTGTTCCTGGCTGGTGGGATAACAGAAAAAGAAATCAAAAGCCTGTGTTACCTATCTACCTTAGCTTGGATATCTTCAACGTTCTCAGCCGTGCACTTTCTAGCCTTCGCCATTCTGGCCATAACTTTCTGGTCCAAAGAATGCATCATAACAGGAATAGAAGGCCTTATGAGCTCAGGGTCTGTGACAAATGTGACTGGCACTCTGTTCTGGATGAGGAACACAATTTGCTGGACTGTCCGCATGAACATCTTGTTAGCATTCGCACACAGCACCGCCAGCTGGTCTTCCCACCTCAGTATGAGGATAGCCCAACTTGTTTGAGGACTTTTTTGAACCAACCATATATATTTGTGGTGTAGTCTCTTTTGTGGCTGAGTGCCTAGCCCATTCCCTTGATTTTTTCTGGTGCCTTTTTGGTTTGGTTTCAAGCCTTTTCCAAGCTTCCGCTCAAAAGCCCCCCAGAGGCATATATAGCGATATAACCTTACCTTATTTTGCCAACTTGTTACTGATTTCCTTTCTCAGCAGAAGTGTAGCGTAGTGGCCCAAAATGGTTAACCGGATGAATGAGCGATAAGTAAATCTTACTTTACTTATGCATGTTACAAGAACAATAGACTTTTTCTTTCTGAGCTTATTATGGATTTATTTGTGGCTGGCCGAGACCAGTCAGCAGCCGATCAGCCAAACAACCTGGCTGAAGGTCACCCCCCATTGTAACCATTGTAACCATTATTTTGCTAAGACCGTCGGGTTTATGAATCGAGAAAACATGTTCCCTTTTTGTTTATGCCTTTTTTGAGGACTTTTCAGCAGCCCAACCCTTTTTGCTGCAACAGGTCAACAACCAATTTGTTCGTAATTTCCTTTTTCAGCAACACTTGACATTTTCTCCTTATTTCTAAGCTTCTGGATTTACTTGTGGATGGCCGAAACCAGTCAGCAGCTGATCAGCCAAACAACCTGGCTGAAGGTCACCCCCCAATGTATCCATTGAAAAGATCACAGCTCCATAGATGCCCGATCTAAGTTCTTCAATTGGAAGATAACGGTTATTCGAAGTAAGGTGTAGATATTTTCGTGTTGTAGATCCTTTACGACTTTCAGCTGGTTCTGGTCCAGAGTGCTCACTCTATGTACAGCTGTTCTAATGAAGCATTGTAAAAGCATTGGAAAACTGGCGCACATTGCAGCCGCTACCTGCAACAAATTAGAAAAATGACTTCTGCGTTGCACTAAAATATCCATAAAATTATATAAGCAACTCTTCAACCAGGGTGCGTTGTAAATGAACAGGTTTGTCAACATATTAGGCCGACACATTATGGCACAAAATTTCAACCTTAAACAAACCGACGTGCTTGTGAAGGGGCGGGCCAAAAAAAAACTAAACAGCATAATGAACTGTCAGGTCAGTGCTGTTTTTTCCATGTAGTTGACTCTCGACTGTTCTCCAGCTTCGTAGGACGTCCACCTGCTGGGCTAGGGCGTTCGCCAGATGGACTGTCTGGCCAATCAAATGGGGGTTCTTTTGACAGAGTTTCAAAACAATCGACAAAGACTTCGGTGGCCCCTCATCTAGCAGGGTGTGTGCAACACATGCTGGGAGTGTTTGACGAGCTAGGCGATAGAACAGCTGCATGAACTTTGGGGAGTCAGAAAGAGTGATTTTTGATAGGGTGACGTCACCTTCTTCTTTAACATGTGTGACCTTCAATCCATAATCAGCAACATCTATGTCAAAATCTAATCTCTTCAGCCTCTTGAACCTCGTCACAATTTGTAAGATAAAACTGGTTCCCTGATTCAGAACAGCTGCAGGTCCTAAACAAAGATACTCTACGTTTGGAAATGTACGTGCAACCCTGCTTATGTTCTCCTCTCCCAAATCTTTCACATTCAGAGCCAGTACCTTCAAGCTCCCAGCTAGGTAAGCGTTATGCCACATTGGATTATCTAACAGAAAGGAGCAAGGATGTGAGTGAGTCTGGGAGATAAATGTGAACGGATGATATGGGGAAACAAACCTTTGTACTTCAATCTGAACAGTAGGACAAAGGCGCTCAGCCACACGACTGGCTTTCTCAAGTGCATTTTCATCAGCTAGTCCCATCAACGTGCCAATCCTGATGTGTCGTAATGCACTGAGGTGTGACTCAGCCAGACTGCTTAAAACCGAGAGCTCCACATCACCTAGGTTTAAGGTCTGCAGGGACGAAGAGCACCACGAAGGAGGGTCATAACCTAGGATTTCATTTAATTCATGTGCAAGGGAAAAAGCAAGCGTTTGCAGATTGCCCAAGCAACGCAGAGTATCTGAAAATAAAGCTCCTTGACGTGCAGTCATGGTATCAAAAAAGGTCTCAAAATCATCATCACTTTCATCCAGATCAGCCTCGTTTACTTCCACCATTTCATGCATTGTAATATGAATGTGCAAATTGAAAACCTTTGGGGAAAGCAACGCCAACCAGGATACCTCATACCGAGTGCCAAATATCTTGAGGGTCGTAAGGGAGGGCAAGGCGGACAGGATCAGATGAGCCAGGGAAGCAGGAGCTCCCTTGAGGTCGCAATCCTGCAATAATCACAAAGTGACAAAGGCTGACATCTAATTCTTGCTCTTCGTTGAAACAAGAATGCAGGATAATGAGTGCACGTGCTGGCATGCCTTTTTTGATCGGTCTCAGAATTAGGTTTCATAGTCTGCTGGCAACGTCTGCATTGCAACGTACACGTGCACATCCTTCACATATCAATCTCACCCTGAAGACGAGAGTCTGGACATCCTTCAGTGCAACAGAGGGATCTTTGCTGCTGTTTTTGAGAAGCAACATGAGGCGCATGCTGTCTATTGGATTGTCGTGGCCCTCTATCTCCAAGATATGCAGGAGAGCTCCAGGTGGGTGACATATTTTGCGACCAGGCGGCCCGTGCGGGTGCCAGGGCGTTGCTCCCTCACGCAGCAACAGCACCTGGGAGGTGATTTGCTGGAGCACGCTGGGGGCCGAGCGTATGAACTTAGCACTGTTGAAGAAGTTGTGGGTGCTGGTGGGATGCCCCAAAGACTCATCCTCTTGCTTCAAGAAGCTGAAGATGTGCCCCAGCTGCACGGGTGCAGAAAAGAACAGTGCGCAGCGGTTGCAGAAGAGCAAAATAGTGAGCTGCAAATCACGAAGCGTGCACGACTCTCCAGCAACTGCATGGTCAGGACGTGCCTAGTGCCTGTAGTATGCATGCCTTACTGCAACCACACACAATTTGCAGTGCCGAACTATTGTGTGTATATGTGTGTGTGTGTGTGTGTGTGTGTCTGTGTGTGTGTGTGTGTGTGTGTGTGTGTGTGTGTGTGTGTGTGTGTGTGTGTGTG
>Ga0307947_1000764_pt1 | contig 23820 bp, 27 predicted proteins | sample OrgLakmetagen232_FD_201840 | JGI IMG/M metagenome (GOLD analysis project Ga0307947, IMG submission 201840) | Saline water microbial communities from Organic Lake, Antarctica - #232 | ecosystem: Environmental > Aquatic > Non-marine Saline and Alkaline > Saline | place: Antarctica: Organic Lake...
AATTGCATAATTCTCATGTGAGTGGACTCTAAATAACCCTGATATGCTCACCTCTGCCTGGGCTGCCAACAGCTCTTGTTCTGCAGTCTCAACAGCTTGCAGCTGTGAATTGCTCTGCTCACGCAAGCTCTCCACTTCTGCCTGAGATGCCACCAGCTGAGCAGCTGCCGCCTCAGCTGCCTGAAGAGCCTGGGCTTGTGTTGCTCCTTGCTCCCTGAGCTTCTCAACCTGAAAGGTCAGGGACGCAGCAAAAAAGTCAACCAAACGCTGGAAGCAACGTTCCAAAAATTCAGGAGAATTGCATAATTCTCATGTGAGTGGACTCTAAATAACCCTGATATGCTCACCTCTGCCTGGGCTGCCAACAGCTCTTGTTCTGCAGTCTCAACAGCTTGCAGCTGTGAATTGCTCTGCTCACGCAAGGTCTCCACTTCTGCCTGAGATGCCACCAGCTGAGCAGCTGCCGCCTCAGCTGCCTGAAGAGCCTGGGCTTGTGTTGCTCCTTGCTCCCTGAGCTTCTCAACCTGCAGGGTTGTTTCGATGTTGGCAAAAATGATGACCAAATTTATGGAGTAGATGTAGGAGAAGCAGCCTTCAGCTGAATTTCCACCCTACCTCTGCAACAGCAGCTGCCAGTTCTTCGGCTGCAGCTTGAGTTTTTGCGGCCATTCTTTTCTCCATCTTAGCCACGGTAGCAGACAGCTCCTCTTCTAGGCTCATGGTTCTCTCGGTCTCTGAGGCTGCTGCTGCTCCTGCTGCAAGCTCATCCTTGGGGCTCACCATTCTGCTTGCCTACATTGACAAGAGGGCTTTGATATGTGGGCACGCGACTTCACTTGTAGCCTCACTGCAGCACATCAGTACCACTCTCAATCCACCTACTTCTGGCAGATGCTTTTGAAACGGCGTCTGCACACACACCAGGACACACACGAGCAAATGTGGAGTGCACACGCACGCCAGAACACACACGCAAGCACATGTGGAGTGCACACGCACACCAGGACACACACACACACAAGCACTTGTGTAGTGCACACACACCAGGACACACACGAGCAACTGTGGAGTGCACACGCACGCCAGGACACACACGCAAGCACATGTGGAGTACACACGCACACCAGGACACACACACACAAGCACTTGTGTAGTGCACACACACCAGGACACACACAAGCATATGTGTAACGCACGCACACCAGGGCACACACACACAAGCACTTGTGCAGCGCGCACGCACACCAGGACACCCACACACACACACACAAGCACATGTGTAGTGCACACGCATGCACACGCACAAGCACATGTGTAGTGCATTAAGCACACGTGCAGTGCGTACACATACACACACACACACACACCACACCTGTGTAGAGGCCTGCGCTAGACGTTCTTCCAGGTCTGCCACTCTTCCAGCCTCAGCAGAAGCCTCTGCCAGCTGTAGCTCCAGATCAGACACACGAGCTGCCTGTGCCTGGAGGTCCGACAGCTGACCTTCAAGGACAAACACCCTGCGGCGGCAAGTGAAAGGTGTTGCATCGTACATTAAGTCCAGAGAATAATCTGCTTATTTAAAATTGTGCTCTGAGCACAGTACCAGATGCCAGGAATCTGTGGTAATTGTTTTTGGGCTGGACAAGGCGCAACGACTCTTGGTGTGTGTGGAACTTTTTGAGTCCTTAGCGCGAATCAAAGGCAGGTGGAGAAATGTGTTTGAAAATTACACATTCACAAGCAAGTAATGACGAGACAACATTTGTCACAACGGATTCGGCCCAAACTGGATCGGCTAGTTCTGTGTGCAGCTGCCCTCACATACTGTAATGCTTACATGTGCGACACAAATATGCATGCACACACCCACGCACGCAAACACACTCAAACCTGTTGGAGCGGACAGCTAGTTCAGCGTGCAGCTGCTGCAGTTCTGCCTCCTTATCTGCTTTAAGCTGAGCAATCTCTGCATGAGCAGCATGGAGGCTCTTCCTCAGTTCTTCAATCTGCAAGCGTAGAAGCGCACAATGGACCTCATAACATTGATCGCTACATTTAAGCTCATAAACATCACAACATGTCCTTGAGCTTGCGCTAGAGTTTGTGGAGGCTGTTGTGGGCATCAAGCAAGAAGAGGGACTCGCAGCCTGCAGCACTAACGTCTTATTACCAGCAAGCTTGTGTGTAATGTTCGCCCCCTCATGATGACCTTCTTCATTTATGATTATCAGGCTAACTACTTGCTTGAACGCCAGAACTTCCTTTCTAGTAACGTTGCAGTTCGCAAATCTTTTGACAAATTTCCTACGAGTCCGAAACTTGAGCGCACCTCTTGCTGCTGGTCTTGCAGTTGGGCCTTTAGGACATCGACCTCTTGAGAGCTTTGCAGCAAGGCCTGCCTGGCCAAAGTTAGCTCAGCCTGTGAAAGCAGGGATTATCACTAACAGCATAGGATGACAGGTTCCACCATGTTGGTGCAAGAGTAAAAACATGTGTTCAGTTTGGCAAGAATGAGAAAGCGAAGCTCCCAGGTCTAGCTATGACAGTACGGCGTCATTGCTTTTGAAGACACCTGGTCTAAACAAGGAGGTTCACACACACACACACACATACACACACACACGCACAAACACACACACACACACACGCACACACGCACAAACATACACATCAAACACCAACACGTACACACAGGCCCAAGGGTTACTCCCAATACCCCTACAGTTGTAACGCAATACAAGCAAATACCGGTTGCTGGTCTGTTGCCAGCTAACCGTGCACTCCTACGAGAGATACCACTTGGGAAACCTTGATGCGCTGCTGAACGCAAAACCCATTTTGGCAGGACACGTGCGCTGGGTACTGTATGGCTCACCTCAAGACCACCTACGAGCTCCTGCTGCAGCTTCAGAGATGTTCGCAGCTTTTGTACATCTTTAGGACTCAGCTTGGCCTTCTTTGATGCCTGTGCATGGATAATGTGTAGACATATGTGTGAATCTGTGTACCTAGATCCCTTCGTTCACGTGTAAGTGTGCCCTTGCATGTGCAAACTGCTGCTTCTGCACAAACTTTGTCATGAACAGGAGACAACACACTCATGCTGACACCAAATGCTTGTATGTTTTGGGGACATGTGAAGCCCAAAAGGGAGCAAAGGGCATTGGAATACACGCCAAAGCAGTCTTTAGGATGTCATTTGCAGGAGGAGTGGCCATGAGACACCGCATTCCTCCTCTGATTTGCAACTCATTATTTAATGTGCCACTGGCGGACAGAGACCAACAAATAGGTCGTGAGCCCCCTCTGTTTGGATACTGTGAAAGAAGGTACTGTTGCTGCTCGGAATAGTTCAAAGGGAGGTGTGGATCATCGTCTTTCAGCATACAAACTGAGCAAAAACAGCACTGCGCACATCCTGAGGATATGCACTGCTTGCTACAAACTTCTGACAGACAGACGGTGAGAATGGGAGCAGATGGTGCAAATATTTGGAGCGAAAGGAGCCAGCCAGCAGCAAATGAAGGGCTCAGGCTCATGCCTGTGGCCTAACAATGTTTGAGCACACTGCAGAACAAACCAGTACCTTGCCCTCTGGTGAGGCCCTCTCCATGGCTGACTGCGCTTCCGATGCCACAGAGGCCAGCTCTGCCTTAGCCGCCTGCACAATGACACACGCAGGTGCCTCTCATCACTCAACCCCTGGACACTTCAAATAAAAGCAGACGGACAAAACTTACTTACGCAAATTATAAAAAGCTCATCGTGGAACAGAAGCACGGACATACACATGCACATACATTTGCATAGGCACACACATGCACACATACACAAGCACACACACACACACCTGCACAACTACTTCAGCGACCTTGAGTTTGTCCATCAGCTCAGCTCGAACCTCTTGAGGGGCCAGTCCACCAACTGCAGCAGCACTTGCTTGCAGCAGTTCAACAGGAGCATTGCCTGCCTCAGTAGCGATGACAGCCTCAAGCTGCTGTGCAGCAGCCTGAGCAGCCTGAAGGGCTTGCAGCTGTGAGGTGCTCTGCTCACGCAAGCTCTCCACTTCTGCCTGAGATGCCTTCATTTGTGCAGCTGCAGCCTCAGCTGCCTGAAGAGCCTGGACTTGAGCTGCACCTTGTTTTTGAAGCTTCTCGACCTGAGCAGCAAGAAACGCAATCAAGCATGGTAAATCCTTGGGAAATATTGCACAAGCAGAGGGCAGTCAAGGCATTGATGCACATTCGCATCATCGCGAGACTTGCTCCTTGCTCCTTGACCTTTCAGCCTGAGAGTATACAAGTGCGACCCCACGGTTTGAGTTTGTTAAAGACTCCAAGCTTGTAAAGAAACAGCCCTCACAGTGTCGTCTCACAAAAGAATCTTTGACATTTGTTTTTGCAATTGGCAATTGCATCAAGATGTAACCTCCGCCACCTCCGTTCCTCCTGTCCAGCTGAGATCAGTACATTTTAAGCCTACATGCATCAATCTGCTACCATGCATCGAGCCACTGCTTTGCACTTGCGCCCTGACAACGGTCTAAAATGCTTCGTGCTTCAAATTCAGCATACTCCTACCACAAGTTTAGAAACGGACCTACACTTGAAGTGTGAGTCACTGTCGTTGATGCACACCTGTTTTTGTGCTGCTAATAACTCTTGTGCCGCGGCTTCAAGCGCGGCAGTCTTGTCCGCCCGTGCGGCCTGCTGATCACGACTACCTTCTGCTTGCAGCATAGCCACGCTCCGCCTCTGTTCGTCTGCAGTCCTCTCTGCAACCTCAAGCTGCAAAGCAGGTTCACCAAAAGAGCAATTGGTGCTTGTTTAATTGAGCCGCTGCACCTTGAACAATGAACAAGCACCGACCCAGCAATGTTTAAAGCGCGTTACTCTTTGCCCAAACAAGCTTTTGAATTGTATTGCCCCAATATTTTAGAGGTATCTACACACTTGCATGGCACGTCAACTTATAGGCAAATGCACACACCTGGACTGCCAGCTCAGCTACCCTAGTCCCAGCTGCATAGCACGTCAACTTGAAGGCAAATGCACACACCTGGGCTGCCAGCTCAGCAACCCTAGTCCCAGCTGCTTCCTGCGCCGCCTCCACACCCACGGATTGTTCAATGACAGCTTGCTCAGCCACCTCCAGTTGTGCCGCTAACTGAGCAGCACGCGTCTCAGCTGCTGCTTTTGCTGCCTCTTCTGCTTTCAGTTGTGCTGCCATCTGCGCAGTACGCGTCTCAGCCGCTGCTTGTGTTGTTTCTGCAGCCTCCAACTGTGCTGCTATCTCTGCCACACGCTCCTCTGCTGCTGCTTGAGCCGCTGTAGCCGCCTCCACTCGTGCCGCCAGCTCAGCAGCAAGCTCTTTGGCGGCTGCCTGAGCTGCCTCTGTTGCCTCAACTCCCACAACCGGCTTCATGGCTGCTTGCTCAGCAACATCCAATTGTGCTTTGGCAGCAGCTGCTGCAGTCTCTGCCTGCTTGACCCTCTGAGACCCCTCAATTGTCTCCTGTGTGAGTTAGGGCGCAAACATGTTTGAGCATGTCAACAGAAAAGTCAGTGTGCATAGTGTACAGAGTATATTTGAACACAGCAGCATTATGGATTTGTCGACCAGTTCAATCACAGTACATTTATCAGTACCTGCACCAGTGTTTCACAGTATGTGCATCCTCAATTCCTCAATTCAATACTTACTGACATATGTGAACATAAACATGTTACGCAGCAGCGGCGGCATGTGACTCACCTTCTCTATTTGAGCCTCCAGTTCCCTCACTCTCTCACGTGCATCCTGCTCTGAGGTGGTCAAGTCACCCAGCCCCCCCGCCTGCTCAAGCATAGTCTGCTCTGCTGTCTCGAGCTGCTCTACCAACTCAGCTATGCGCTCCTCAGACGCTGCCTGTGCTGCATCAGTCCTTGCTTCCTGCTCGACAACAGCCCACTCTGCAGCCTCCAGCTGAGCTGCCAACTCAGCAATACGCTCACTTGCTGCTGCATCATTCTGTGCTTCCTGGTCACTGACAGCCTGCTCTGCTGCCTTGAGCTGGGCTGAAAGCTCAGCAACTCGCTCTTCTGCTGCTGCCTGAGCTGCCTCTTTCTGTGCTTCCTGGTCGCTCACAGCCTGCTCTGCTGCCTTCAGCTGGGCCGACAGCTCAGCAACTCGCTTATCTGCTGCTGCCTTTGTCTGCACATCTTGGTCACTGGCAGCCTGCTCTGCTGCCTTGAGCTGGGCTGACAGCTCGGCTACACGCTCATCTGCTGCTGCCTGTGCTGCCTCTTTCTGTGCTTCTTGGTCGCTGGCAGCCTGCTCTGCTGCCTTGAGCTGGGCTGACAGCTCGGCTACACGATCATCTGCTGCTGCTTGTGCTGCCTCTTTCTGTGTTTCCTGGTCACTGGCAGCCTGCTCTGCTGCCTTCAGTTGGGCGGACAGCTCAGCAACACGCTGATCTGCTGCTGCCTCTTTCTGTGCTTCTTGGTCGCTGGCAGCCTGCTCTGCTGCCTTGAGCTGGGCTGACAGCTCAGCTACACGCTCATCTGCTGCTGCCTGTGCTGCCTCTTTCTGTGCTTCTTGGTCGCTGGCAGCCTGCTCTGCTGCCTTGAGCTGGGCTGACAGATCAGCAACACGATCACCTGCTGCTGCTTGTGCTGCCTCTTTCTGTGCTTCCTGGACACTGGCAGCCTGCTCTGCTGCCTTGAGCTGGGCTGAAAGCTCAGCAACACGCTCTTCTGCTGCTGCCTGTGCTGCCTCTTTCTGTGCTTCCTGGTCGCTGACAGCCTGCTCTGCTGCAATGAGCTGGGCTGAAAGCTCAGCAACTCGCTCTTCTGCTGCTGCCTGTGCTGCCTCTTTCTGTGCTTCCTGGTCGCTCACAGCCTGCTCTGCTGCCTTCAGCTGGGCCGACAGCTCAGCAACTCGCTTATCTGCTGCTGCCTTTGTCTGCACATCTTGGTCACTGGCAGCCTGCTCTGCTGCCTTCAGCTGGGCTGACAGCTCAGCAACTCGCTTATCTGCTGCTGCCTTTGTCTGCACATCTTGGTCACTGGCAGCCTGCTCTGCTGCCTTCAGCTGGGCGGACAGCTCAGCAACTCGCTTATCTGCTGCTGCCTGTGCTGCCTCTTTCTGTGCTTCCTGGTCACTGGCAGCCTGCTCTGCTGCCTTGAGCTGGGCGGACAGCTCAGCAACACGCTCATTTGCTGCTGCCTGTGCTGCCTCTTTCTGTGCTTCCTGGTCACTGGCAGCTTGCTCTGCTGCCTTGAGCTGGTCTGACAGCACAGCAACACGCTTCTCTGACGCTGCTTGTGCTGCTTCTGTTTTGGCAGCGTTGTCGACCACTGCCTCTTCTGCATTTTTCAACTGGGCAGCCAATGCAGCAGCACGTGCCTCAGCTGCTGCTTGCACTGCTTCTGTCTGTGCGGCCTGCTTGATGGCTGCCTGCTCAGCCACTTCCAACTGCAAAGTAGATGGTCAGTTTATGAGCATTTTGTTTAAATGGTTAATAAAACCTGGGGCACATTCACGCTGGATAATGTCGTGACACATACACACGCATGGAGACACATGCACATGCACACACACACAAAGAGACACACAGATACGGATACACAAAAACACACATGCTCAGCTGTGCTGCTCCAGCCCCATGCTTCTCTGGGTTGCAGGATGGCAGTAAGGCATGATTTCCGACCATGGAATGGTAACAAACAAGGTGGCGCACCTGTGCAGCCATCTCAGCAACACCATTTCCGGGTTGAGCTTGCACTGCCTGTGCCACTGCTTCCTGCCCCACTGCCTGCTCAATTGCAGCATACTCAGCGGCCTCCAACTGCATATCGGGCAGAGGTAGGCACAAGCAAAGTCTTATCTGACGTATCTGCTGAGGCTCTTGCCTTTTCCTGCTCTCCTGGCTACGCTGTGGTTAATGAATCAGAGCACGCTCAGCAGCCTCCAGCTTAAGGTTGGAAAGAGACAAGAGAAGCACAGTCAGCAGCAGCAGGGTAGACAGGAGTAGCAGAGTGAGAGATCTCGTCACATTGGCCAACGTTTGCGCTGCCTGCTCGGTAGCCTCCAGTTGTAGGTTAATGCACAGAAAGCAGCGCGTTGCTATGAGCCCCTAACGCCGTTCTTCTCGTCTCATGTATATCATGATACACAGGAACAAAGAAGAAGGGGGGCTTCACTTAACATGGGTGCGCAAAACGTGCACCCCTGCATTACACACAGCAAAGCTGCATGCACACTGACAGAACACACCTGTTCTGTGAGGCTGCTGGCTTGGGTGCGGGCTTCATCCAAGGCCTTGCGCAGGGCGGTGGTTTCTCTGGCCGCGGATACGTTGCTCTTGCGGGCAGCGTCCATGGCAGCCTGCAGTTCGAATTCTTGACCGTTAATGTGCAATGGACACGTCATTGATAAGAGCTTGCATTTGAACACACTCTCTAGAGTTCACCCTGCGCTGTAAGATTTGCACTTGACCGAATGAAAAGCACTTGTTCACAGACCCTGCAAACTCGAGTTCACATCCGTGCATTGCATTGGACACGTCATCAATCAGAGCTTGCGCTTGAACACACTCTGTAGGGTTCACCCTGCGCTGTAAGATTTGCACTTGACTGAATGAAAAGCATTTGTTCACAGACCCTGCAAACTCGAGTTCATGATCGTGCATTGCATTGGACACGTCATCAATCAGAGCTTGCACTTGAACACACTCTGTAGGGTTCACCCTGCGCTGTAACATTTGCACTTGACCGAATGAAAAGCATCTGATCAAAGAATCTGCAAACTCGAGTTCATGACCGTGCATTGCATTGGACACGTCAACAATCAGAGCTTGCACTTGAACACACTCTTTAGGGTTCACCCTGCGCTGTAAGATTTGCACTTGACCGAATGAAAAGCATTGTTCACAGACCCTGCAAACTTGAGTTCACGACCGTGCATTGTATCGGACACGTCATCAATCAGAGCTTGCACTTGAACACACTCTCTAGGGTTCACCCTGCGCTGTAACATTTGCACTTGACCGAATGAAAATCATCTGATCAAAGAATCTGCAGAACTCATAGTACCCCTAACACTTACATGCAAACAAAACACCCATGCAAAAGGCCGCTGGTTTTGTATTAACATACCATGCAGACAAAACACACTAATAACCTTGAGTCGCACATACACACACATACACACAAACACACACCTGTAGCGTACATGCACCCTCCTCCTTTGCTGCTAGCTCTGCCCGCAGGCCCTCCTCGGCGAGGCTTGCTGCCTGTGCTACCTGCTCAGCTGCAAGTGCACGTGCCTCTGCCTCGCTCTGCTCACCCTCTAGCTGCTTCCCAAGAGCTTCTGCTGCAGCCAGCTCCTGCTGCAGCTGCACTACCTGTGAGGTGGGGTCAAATAAATCAAATAACAAAATGAGATCAAATCTAGCGAGCAGATGACGTGGTGTCTCAATCCGTGCCCCGACTTTGCAGCACATCGAACAGAGGCTTACAAGGAGTGACACAGGGAATGAATACAGGAGTGACACAGGAGAGACACAGGAAATGAACACAGGAGTCCCACAGGAAATAAACACAGGAGTGACACAGGAAATTAACACAGGAGTGACACAGGAGTGACACAGAAATTGAACACAGGAGTGACACAGGAAATGAACACAGGAGTGACACAAGAAATTAACACAGGAGTGACACAGGAGTGACACAGGAAATGAACACAGGAGTGACACAGGAAATGAACACAGGAGTCCCACAGGAAATAAACACAGGAGTGACACAGGAAATAAACACAGAAGTGACACAGGAAATAAACACAGGAGTGACACAGGAGTGACACAGGAAATGAACACAGGAGTGACACAGGAGTGACACAGAAATTGAACACAGGAGTGACACATGAGTGACACAGGAAATGAACACAGGAGTGACACAGGAAATGAAGTTGGGCACGAGCAAAGCGTTTGACATCCAAGTGCCTTCTGATTGCAAAGCAAAGTTGGCTGTGACTTTGTCTTCTCGTCTCGACTAGGGATGGCCAGAACCATACATCTACGGTGTATATACAGTGTTTTCGGCAGGGAAATCACCAATTGAACGGTCATATACGGTGTATAAATATATATATATACGGTTCTGGCCGACCCTACTCAAAACACACACTACAGCACACCCACAACATATACAAGCATACGCAAGGGGGTGGATGCACAGCATCGCAACGCACCTGCGCTTTTGCATGCTGCAACTCAACCTCTGCCTTTGCCACCGCTTCAGCTGCCACTGCCTGCAGCTCTGCCTTGCTATCCGTCAGTCGGTCTACCTGGAACTGCAGCTGCAACTGCTGCTGCTGCTGCTCTTGTACGGTTGCTGCAGTGCCCGATGCGTTGCGCAGCTCAGCCCTCACCTGTATACGTATGTGTGTATGTGTACGTATGTGTGTGTACGTATGTATACGGATGTGTGTTTATGTGTACGTGTGTGTGCGTGTACGTATGTATACGTATATGTGTGTATGTGTACGTATGCGTGCGTGTACGTATGTGTACGTATGTGTGCATGTACGTATGTATACGTATGTGTGTGTACGTCTGTGTACTTGTGCATACATACGTGTGCACATGTCATGCGCGCTTACGCTGCCTGCACAAATTGGAACGCTGCTTTTTCCGTGCTCAATTTTGGAAGTGATGCCGGTGCATGCCCTTTTTAACAAGCACTCAAACTCACACTCACTTACACACACTCAAACACGCACGAAAGTCCCACCTGCTCGAGTTGCTTGCTCAACTCCAGCACCCGCTGTGCTGCCTCTCGGGCCTCCTCATCTGCTTGCTCCGCTGCTGCTGCTGCCTGCAAATTGCGTCAGTAAAATGGCAGGACAGAGTGACAAGGCAGCTGAACGTGCATCCTCATGCATTTTCTGCGTCAGAAAAGTGGCAGGACAGAGTGCCAAGGCAGCTGAACGTGCATCCTTATGCATTTCCTGCGTCAGTAAAGTGGCAGGACAGAGTACAAGGCAACTGCACGTGCGTCCTTATGCATTTCCTGCGTACGTGTGGATAGTGCGAGCGCTCACACCACCCACAAACTGCTCCTTTCTTTGCTGCTGTTTGTGCACGTGTGGCACCACACCTGGTTGGCATGCAGTTGGTGTACGTTTGTCAGTGCATTTCTGTGTGAGCTGGTGTGACCTGCCTTTTTACTCTCACTAGTTAGTAGGTGGTATGACATCATTTACGGCACTACAGGGTAAGCAGCCCAAAAGCTCACACTCTTGCCTCACCTGACAGTACCATAGCATGTACGCACCCCAACGCACATAGCTGTAATATTTTGCCTTGATCTGACGCCTACCCTGACAGATCTTTCAAAACACGTGAAGGCACGAGTGTTATGCCAATTGCTCCCATACCTCCAGCCACCCTCACCTATCTAACACCTATTCTATGTCTCTCTCTTACATGTGAAGCAGCCACTCGCTCCAGCTGGAGGTGTTTTCTGCCTCAGTCCAGCTGCTGCAAATAGACGCAAATCTACAGCCCACACACCTACGACCCCACCCCTACGACCCCACCTTTGACACTGTTACTGCAGGGCCAACTCAGTTACCACTCATTTGATTTTCAATGTTTGAGCTTAAATTTTAAGTTTTACTTCAGCTGCTGCACATTAGCTTAAATGTACACCCAATTCACACACCCATGCCCCCACCTGTGACGCTGCTACTACAGGGCCAACTCTGTTCTCATCACTGCAGCTGCTGCACATTTGCATAAATGTACACCCAATCCACACACCCATGCCCCCACCTGTGACGCTGCCACACGCTGCTGCTGTAGGGCTGCCTCTGCCTCCTGTGCCGTTTGTGCCTGAGCAACAAGGGCCTGCTCTTTCACAGCGAGGATCGCCTCAAGCTCAGCCACCTACAAATTGAGTGCAACACGTGGGCCAAAATGACACCTGAAACAAAATGACATCAGGCACACCTCATTGACAGCAAGCTACAGTACAAACGAGGGCATTAAGGACAAAAACAAGTTCCAAACTTTAAGGCATATCAAGAGCCTAGGGGCTAATCTAGAGCCTCCACTGTGAGTATAATGTGATAAATAATGAAAGGAGCACAATCGCATGGCTACGCATACATAGCTGGCTACCAGCTGCTCCACCTCAACTGATGCTGCTGCAGCCTGTGGATGTTGGTTATGGGAGCAAAACATATGGCCGTTCGTTCAGCTTGCACCCTCTCTATCTCTCTCTCACACACACACACACACACACACACACACACACACACACACACACACACACACACACACACACAAACACACACACACACAAACACACTCAAACACGCACAACAGCAATACGCACGCACACGCACGCACCCGTGCACGCAGCTGCTCCACTTCTGCTACTGCTGCAGCGGCGGCCTGAGACTGAGAGGCCAGAGCTTCATTTCGTGCAGTCAGGGTGGTATGCAGCTGAGCGGCCTGTTCACGCAACTGCTCTGCCATTGCCTTGCCTGCTTCTATAGCCTGAGTTTGGCTTGCAAGGACCTGTGTGGGAAGGGAGGCAAGCGAAATCACATGTGCTTGCTTCAGAATCAGATCGTGAGGCCCAAAGACCCAAACCTATCAACGAGTTTGTCCCAAGGGCGCATATTGCCGATTCATAGCCACACAGCACGTGACAACTGCACCACCAGGATTGGTTGGACTGTACTCATAACAATTGCACATGGGCGTGGTCCTAAACATTTTCCTGCCAAGTATACCGTGTTTACTCTGTACAGGCACAGTTTTGGATGAAGATAACATCTTATACGCGTGGATTTTGGCTGACCTACCGCATCACCACTTGCCACCCACCTTGTCTTTATTAATACGTACCTCACTCAGCTGGGTAGTCTGGGCATACAGCTACTTTGTCTTAAATCATCCCATTACTATTTGATCCCCACATCTAGCACCATACGTCACCACTGCTCTCGCCACCCATCTTATCCTTTGCAGCAAGTTCCCCTCCCAGCTGGGCATGCAGCTTCTCTTTCTTTACAGGTTATTGCCAAAACAATCCCCGCAGCTAGCAGCATACTCCATCTTTCTCCACCCACCTTATCCTTTGCAGCAAGTTCCCCTCCCAGCTGGGCAGCCTGGGCACGCAGCTTCTCTGTCTCTACAGCATCCGCAGCTGCTGTTGACGACTTCTGCGCCAGCTGTCGGTCGCGTGCTGCCAGAGTGGCATTCAGCTGCTCTGCCTCTCTGCGCAGCTGCTGGGTCTCTGCAGCAGCGGCAGCGGCGGCCTGCGCCTGGGATGCCAGCTCCTGAGTGCAAGCGGTGGTTTGTGAGTGTGTGTGTCTGTGTGAGTGTGTGTGTAATACAACTGTGTGTGTACGTCGGATGCACGTACAAGTGTGTGTGTTTGGGAAGGGAGAGAGGGAGGTAATAAAGGCCAGACGGGAAAATGGTTATGTTGCACACAGCAGCAGATGCCTTGCGTTTGAGAAGAAGGGGGAAGCAAAATAGCAGGGCTATACAGATGCAAGCCATTTGAGGTCGTCATCCAACTACCAACTATCTAAACCATACCACTACCTACACTAACACACGCACTACCTACACTAACTAAACCATCCAACTACCTACGTCACCTCAATTACAGTGCAGGCTGACTAACACATATTTGTTTAGGGGCAGGCTATGTTGATCAATACGTGACCGATACGTGATCAAGGATGCTTGCCAACAACATTGTGAGAGGATCCTTCAAGCAACGTTCATATGGAAAACTCGCACACGTTTTGTTGTGCAGAGTCACGTTCCTAGATACTTGCCCGTACGCACACACCAATTCAAATCCATCTAATCAGCACAGCGCCGTGTCACTGCCCACCTGATTTCTTGCACTCCATTTTTGTCAATCTGTCCCCCTTCAGGATTCAGGGACACAATGAACCCACACTCCAAGAACATGCGCTACGCACACAGCACACGACCTCCTCACCTCCTCCCTCGCCGCAAGAGCCGTTCTTAGCTCAACAGCAGCGGCTTGCATCTGCTCTACCTCCTCAGCCCCTACTTCTTTGCCTGTCTGCGGCCGGGTCCTGGCCATGGCAGCCTCACGGAGCGCCAGCACCGTTTCTATTTGTTTAACCTGTGTGCAGCCGTACACGCAGTGTGGTGCGTCGCCTCTCGTTCACACACTCACTGTGTCCACAGCCTGCTGTACTCTTACGGTTTAAAATGTAAGCAGCACACAAGGCATGCCCTTCAGAGCTTGCAGCAGCAAAATGTTTGGGAGCACTTAGGGTGCAAGACCAGGACCATTGGTTGCCAGTGCAGCCAACAAACTGACACACACACACACACACACACACACACACACACTTGCTTGGACTTTTAAGCTTCACAAAAATATGTTGGCAGCAATTGCTAAGCTCACCACATGTTGCATATGCTTAAATAACAGCTGACTCTCCAAGATAGCCGACGTAGCAATTTTAGTGCAGCCGTGCCACTGCCCAGCTTCCCACTCATTAGCACAGACACCACTAGAACTACTGTCTAATGACCTTGCCTTGTGCAGCCAACAAAGCTAAACCCTAAACCCTAAACCCTAAACCATAAACCATAAACCATAAACCGTAAGAGAGTAACTGGACTGTCCCATTTTATTTGCGCGCAAGTGTATTTACAGTGTCCGCTCCCGCGTTCACACACGTGTCAAAAATACAACTACTCCTGTGCCACATCCTCACACAACCCACCTGCTCTCGCAGCAACTCCGTCTCTGCTACAGCAGCCAGCGTGGCTTGCTCATGTGCCACCACCTCTCGGTCACGAGCAGCCAGTGTGACACTAAGTTGCTGCGCTTGCATGCGCAGCTGTTCAAGCTGAGCTTGCCCTGAGGCTGAATCGGCTACGTGACTGGCAAGGCTCTGCATCACAGGCACAGCAACAAATGCACACATTCAACAGGCACAACAAGTATATTCATTTGAAGTTGTCCATGCCCGGCTGAATTCGGCGCCTAGGCGTGCAAGCACCTGCACAGTATACGCTGTATGACAAATCACAAATGCACGAGTCAAACAGACAAGGTACACCCTTCCATGATGTTCCTCTGAGGCTGGTAATCGTAGATTAGCAAGCAACGGCCTTGGCAAGATGGGAAGCCTTTGCATGCATGAAGGATGTTACGACAAGGACTGTAACCAAGACGTGTGCTTTCAGCAGGTGGCAAGGAGGGACACTGCATGGTCAGAAATGCACAGGCTCTTGATGACATCTTGTGAACGTACACAGAGGCCACATACACAACAGGTGAGCACGCTAGCCTTAGTGCATACAAGTACCATACAAGTATCTACTTACTCCCCACTCGCACGTCCAGAGCACATTTCACTGCCACATGTGTATGGCTGGTCAAATACCATAGACGCACTGTGTGCACGCCACCTCCTTGCGGAGGAACATCAAACTGTTGAGTCATTTTTATTTTTTGGCCCAAACACAAACACACTGTTGGCAAAGCCTTCATGAAAGCAACAGCACTGCACGCACTTGGTCACGCTCCAGCAGTAGGGCACTGAGCTGCGTTGCTCGTGCGCGCAGCTCCTCTGCCTCTGCTTGAGCATGGACCACCTGCAGAGTGTTGTTGTTCAGGGCAGCATTTGTTTCAAAAAACGTAGAAAAAAGAAACAGAGAAGGACTGTGCAGGCAGTGAAAACTGCTTTTTACAATGTATAAGGTATAAGGAAGAGGAGCCACTTCGGCACCGAGGTATCGTTACAATCCTCTGCAAAGGTGTTGTACCAAGGCAGCCACCTGTTTCAGAAGCGACTGAAAGTATGCCTGATGTACTGATGTAGTACAATACAGTGCAACGGACAGAGATACTTGTTTTGTTGGGAACTTGCAGCACTCGTCATGCAAGGGTCTGATCCAGGATGGGTAAGGTCGGCCAGCACAATACATTTATACGTATATACGGTGTACTTACACGGTAATGTAAGTGGGTAATAACCATGCATACGGTCATAAATGGTGTGTATAAACAGTTCTGGCCAACCCTAAGGATGTGTATGAAAGCAGTTAAAGGACGGCTTTGGCCAAGTCGAATTTTAAATTTACTGGTTTAAGAGCATGACATGTAGGTAGGATAAGGCCGTCTGAATCCACCAACAAGAGTAAGAAAAACAGGTTTTGCAGGGGTCATGTGTACAGGAAATGAGTGCACGGTGCACGCTTGTTGAAAATTGAATCCACCAACAAAAGTAAGAAAGACAGGTTTAGCAGGGGTCATGTGTAAAGGAAATGAGTGCACGGTGCACGCTTGTTGAAAAATGAATCCACCAACAAAAGCAAGAAAGACAGGTTTTGCAGGGGTCATGTGTAACGGAAATGAGTGCACGGTGCACACTTGTTGAAATTTGAATCCACCAACAAGAGTATGAAAGACAGGTTTTGCAGGGGTCGTTTGTAAAGGAAATGAGTGCACAGTGCACGCTTGATGCAATCGGCCAAACGCTACGCGCCATAGACCAGTAGGTTGACCTAAACCTTCAGGATGAGGTACAACAATTAGGCCTGCCTGAGTGTGTGAGATGACAGATTTGATTCCCTGAAACACCAACACCAGCATGCGCCGCAGTTCCTTCCTGCGCTGCCTTTTCCAAGCTCAGACATGCTGCTGACTTGCAGCATGTGTCTTGGTTTGTAAGACATGAGCATGGGTGCGCATGGGCAGCCTTTGCTGCTACTCAGACAAGCTCCTCTACAGGTACCTCCATTTATTCGGCATCCCTATAAATTGACCAAAAGGGTGTTGACTAGGGTTGGCCAAAACTATACATATATACGTATTTACGGTGTATATACGGTATTTTTAGCAGGGGAATGACCATACATACGGTCATATACGGTGTACATATACGGTTCTGGCCAACCCTAGTGTTGACAAACAAGGACTCGCCTGCTGTGTGCGCATGGACAGCTCTTGCTCCTTCTCAGACAGAGAGGCACCCAACTCCACGGCACGCATGCGCAGCATGCGGGTGACGTTGGCTGCAGCAAACGCAACGTACGTGTGTGTTTTCGTGTTCAGGATATAATGTGTGCATGCGTATGTGCACGTGCTTGTGTGTTTATGTGCGCATATCTGTGTAAGAGGCTCTGTGCAATGGAAGGTACTCAGTTTGACATGCTTGCTGTTCCATTCCTCCAGTATTGCGAGTTAGACCTTAGATGCTTCCGCATGTTCATTAGTGTATACATATGCACATACACACACAGGCACACATATACACACAAACAAGCACACAGTTGATGTGTCACACACACACACCTATGTTCTCGTTTGCCTCCCCCTGTGTTGCCAGCTGCTGATCCCTAGCCGCCTCTGCCGCAGCCAAATCGGCTCGCAGCTTGGCCATCTCCAAGCTGTCAGCTGCCAGTCCAACCTCCTGCGCAAAGAGGGAGCGGTGTGCCATCGTTCTTGGTGGTGTGTGTTGACCTTTACGCTAGGGGTGTGTGTGTGTGTGCAAGTGTGCAAGTGCACAAGTGCACAACAGACACACCAAGTGGATGAGTTGCACTACCATGAGCAAAGTGTGCACCAACTCACACCCAGATACTGAAGCACTGTGCAGTCTTGTCTATTGAGCTGAGATGCAAGGCAAACGCACCATCCTTTGTGTGCAACCAACGCACACACCCCAACATTTTAGCAAATGCACACAAAACACATCCGCACACGCACCCATCCTTTGTGTGCACGCACACCACCGAACAAAACACATCCGCGCACACACCTGCTGCTGCCTGACTGAATTGGGCCCTGCAGGCGCTGCTGCTTTATTCAAGGCAGGGACGGAGCCTCTCTGTGTGAGGGCAGCCGGGGCAGCAACAGCACCCGCAGTAGGAGCAGCGGCGGCGACAGCAGCTGTAGCAGCAGCCTGGCCCAATGTATCAATGCCCACCTGTGAAGACATATAGATGATTTGCTAAAACGAAGGTGGCTTTGTGACTGGCATCAGCAGCAGGCAATTGAAGCAGCCTGGCCCAGTGTGTTGATGCCCACCCGCAAAGTTGTAGAGAGTGAAATTGACGGTGGCTTTGTGATTGGCATTCGCAGCAGGCCTGCTGCTTTGACGCAATTACAGTTGTGGATAGAAGGACAGGATAGGGGGAAATCAAGTGGCGCACATTTGTGTTGACAAAAGCAAGTAATGTAATTTTCTCTTTTAGCAGTGGAAGGAGGCACATGTGTAGGGTTGGCCAGAACCGTTTACATGCGCCGTATATGACCGTATATTTGGTGATTTCCCTGCAATAGTACCGTATATACACCGTACATATATGGCTGTGGCCGACCCTACACATATGTATATCATAACATGTATAGCATAATAAGCATGACTAGGGGAAATCAGGAGCGACAAACCTACACCCTATACATAGCACTGCCTGCATAGTTTTCCCCTCTTTTTCCGTCAATCTATCTTTGCAGACGCATTGGCACCCTTCCTCTTGCAATGCTCATATGTCTTTCTTTTTTTCTTACATGCGTGTGCTAACAGCCACAAGGTGCAAATTCTACACAGCTGTGATTTATGCAAGCACACAGCAACAACGTACAAGGACTTACTTTGCGCACACACACACACACACGTATGCACACACTATTCCACAAGTACACGCATACTCATACACAAATACATACGCATACATACCTCGTCGGGAGTTGCCAGGTTTAAGTTTTGGCCGAACGCCCCTGGGGCAAGCAGGCCTGGCAACGCAGGCCGTGGGATGAGGAGTATCGGGGAGGAAGGTGACCCCCACACACACGTCATGTAGCCATCAGTGTTGGGTCCACCCGCACCCTGTGTGTGCGTGTGTGTTTGTGTGTGTGTGTGTGTGTGTGTGTGTATGCGCACATCAAGATACAGGACACCAACAAAATGAGAACGTTTGCCGTGAAGAGTTGCAGGAACCTCAACTAAAAGACCCAAGGTCGCAGAGGGCTGGCGGTTTCCACCCATCAATGTTCTTCGCATGAACAAGACATGGCAATGTGTGCATATTGCCCTCCGCATAGTGCCGAGCACACGGTAGTCACTTTTGTGCGCACCCCATAGCTTGAGTTGGCTAAGCTATACATGTAAATGTGTATATGACGCATAGCCGGTATGTTTAGCAGGGTGTCCCATATATGCGGTCATGTATGCTGTGTGTATGTAACTCTGGCCAACTTTGCCCAGGAACGAGACAACGAACCAGCCAGATTGAAGGGTCAAGGATGAAACAAAAAGACGGATTGATTACATCTTTACTGGTAAAATACACTCTCCGCAGATGAGTACACCAGAAACTCTCAATTGATATCATGAACGTCAAAACGCAGGAAAATGCAGCACCTGCGTAGCCATTACAGTTTCAATGCCAAGACAGCAACAGGGTAGCAATGCCCCCTTTTGTAGGCAACAGGAGGAACCTACCACAGCAACATAGCCGTCTGCATCGATGCCAGCATCCCTGGCAGTCATGTAGCCCCCCAAGTGGCTCATCGCCCACCCAAAGTCCATGCCGCCCCCTTTTTTACCGTCCCTGCTGCCGTTGTTGCTGCTGTCGCTGCTGCTGCCAGCCCTCTGCTGACGCCTGCTCTGCCTGCTTGCTCCTTGCCTCTTTGTGTCTTGAGGCCCCTCAGGACGTCCAGGGGTCGCGCGTTGCAGGGAGGCCCCCTGCAGATTGACATTGCTCGCAGGCCTTCCCCCTGTGCTGCCATTGCTGCCGTTTGCAGGGGTACTTTGGGTATGTTGTGTGTGTGACTTGGGCAGGTACTGGGAGGCTTTGAATTTGCGGTTTGGCCCTGACTCCCAGGTCTGTTGGCCGTCCTCCTCCATGAGCACAACCTGTGTGCATCGTGCGGTGTGTGTGTGTGTGTGTGTGTGTGTGTGTGTGTGTGTGTGACGGTGTGTGTGTGTGACGGTGTGTGTGTATGTATGTGTGCACAGGATTCGCTCAATATTTCGAAAAGTGCGGTGCAGCCCAGACTGCTGGAAGAAGGCAACGGAATGCAAATCCACAACCACTCCTGTCATTAGCATTGGCATTAGCATATTAGCATGCTGCTAAGAAGCAGCAGCGATGCAACGGAGGCAGTCTGGACACCAGGGTTGGTAGCCCTCACACCCCAGTTCGAAGTTTATCGTGAGGAAATGTGAATGAGTGATGTGTTTTGTATGTGTGTATGTGTATGTGTTTCCGTGCGTGTGTGTGTTGTTGCAAAAGGTGCAGCGCAGCTCTGACCCCTATAAGCAGACAGACAACACAGCTCCAATCCCACCATTCCCTCTGCACCTCTGCATCCAACTTAATAAGGACCGAGTGACTTCAAAGTTTTGGTCTACGCCACAAATGCTGGCGTGAAAGGCAACACACTCGCTCTCAACCTAGCCATCATTTCAGTGTTGATGGGGAGCTCCAGGCCGTTGAACTTTGCCTCAAATCTTACCTCTGCCTCAATTTCAGTGTCAAGGGGTAGCTCTAAGTGCCCCTGCCAGGCATGACCTGGCTGCCACGTCATTCAAGGAAGACTCCAGGTCTTGGAACTTTGCCTCAAATCTTACCTTTGCCTCTATTTCAGTGTCAAGGGGTAGCTCTAAGTGCCCCTGCCATGCATGACCTGGCTGCCACGACATAGACAGACCATCCTCTGGGTCCCAGCAGCCAAGCTCAGGCTCGCTTCCCACCTGACACATCAAGCCGTGGGTGGTGCGTGTGTATATGTCTGTGTGTTTGTGTTTGCTTACTGTGTAGGATCTTTTAAAACTGTGCAGTGTCCGTACAATGCCTCTGCCACATGTTCTGAAGTTGGACCAAAGTAAACAGGGCTGCCAGAATCGTTTATATACACCGTACATAATCATGTATCTGGTGATTTCCCTGCCAACAATACCGTACATTCACCGTATATACTTGGTTCTGGCCAACCCTATATATACGTGTCAAGCACAATCGCGAAGGTTACAGGTGTTTCCACTCTCCATCATGCTTATCCCTCATCGACAGCCCTTAAGCTGCACAAGCAAGCACCCTTGGGCTGCTCAAGCAAGCGCACTTAGGCTGCACAAGCAAGCGCCCTTAGGCTGCACAAGCAAGCGCCCAAGCAAGCGCCCTTAAGCTGCACATGCAAGCGCCCTTAAGCTGCACAAGCAAGCGCCCTTAAGCTGCACAAGCAAGCGCCCTTAAGCTGCACAAGCAAGCGCCCTTAAGCTGCACAAGCAAGCACCCTTAGGCTGCACAAGCAAGCGCCCTTAAGCTGCACAAGCAAGCGCCCTTAAGCTGCACAAGCAAGCAATTTCATCGACAGCCCTTACGCATGTACGCATGAAGCAACAGCTCACCAGGACCAGCTCCTGCCCAGGATGTGTCTTGTACTCTGGGACAGTAAAGTGGCACATCACGCGCACGTCCGACTCCAAGCTTGACACCTCGCCTGAGAAGAACGTGGCGTAGAACATAGCGGCGCTGCCATTTGCACAGCGCATGCAACAATTATGGCGTCTACCCTTCTTGGTCGTGAAATGCTGGGGCACAAAGGTCTTCAGAAAGCATCCTCAAGGTCTGCTATGCCACCCCAGATGAATGTTGCTGACTTGAGGATGTTGACGCACTTTGAAATTTATTCTATAAAAGATTATGCTGGAGAACACAGGAGAGTTGCAATACAGATGCAACCAGGTCCGGACCAATGCATAGAGAACAGCACAGCGGTTGTAGCACTGAGAGAGACGCAACATTTTCTATCATAAGTGATACACCACTTACTATCTCCAAGTTTAAAACACAATACTACGGTCTGAACAACGTGAAGGAGGAGGTACCAGCTGACGGTGCTCGGAGGAACGGATTTGGTCAAACAGCTAGTCAAACAGCTAGTCAAATAGCAGCTGGTCAGCAGCAGCTAGTCAGTCAGTCAACAGCAGCTAGTCAAAAGACTATTTAAACAGCTAGTCAAATAGCAGCTAGTCAGCAGCAGCTACTCAGTCAGTCAACAGCAGCTAGTCAAAGAGCTAGTCAAACAGCTAGTCAAACAGCAGCTAGTCAGTCGGTCAATAGCAGCTAGTCAAACAGCTAGTCAAACAGCTAGATAGAAAGCGAGAGGGCAGTGACAGGACATAAGCTTGTTTCTTATATGTGAGGCATATGTTTACAGCACAGCAGGTTAGCAGCGCAACAAGCACCAAACACACACACACACACTTTAGAGGTACCCAGTAATGAAACCAGCTTGTACACACCTCCTAGCTGAGGACAGAACACGACTTGGCTGCCGCTGGTTATGTTGAATGGCAGCATCACAAGGTATCCACGGTCATCAATGGTGGGCGGCACTGTGAGTTGCCGGTTTGTGTGTGTTAGTGTGTGTACATGTGTGTGCTTGTGTGTGTAGTACGTGTGTGTGTATGTGTGTGTGTGCATCGTTGTGAGTACGTTTTCTGCGTGTGCTCGTGAGTGTATGCCTTCAGTACGTATGACAGCAGTGCATATGCATGAGAGCGACAGCTACAGCTACAGCTGCAGACCTGCGCTGCAATGCCCTTTTCTGGAGGGTGCTGCTCGGACAGAGCAGCGCCTGCCTGACTATGTTTGAAAGAGGACACGTGCAGGGTTGGCAAGAACCGTGTATTAGATGCACTGCACAAAATAGACATGCTGACTAATTGAGGCCTAGATGGGCGTGCTTTCGAACGTTTTGAAAGTATGTGATGCTCCCAATTGCTGCTTTCTAGGCCCAATACTGACTGCCCACATCGCGTGTGCTCTTCTTTAGACCCAAAACTGACTGTCTGAATGGTAGGCACTGCCTAAGTGCTCTTTCAGGCTCATTTGTTAGTTTTAAGGATCAGAAATAACTGCCCATATACCAGTTGAGCATGAAAGTAGAAATGGTAGGGCTTCGTTATGTACCTTGCCTTTTAAGTACACGTGTACTTACCCCACCAAACCACCAAATTCAGAAAGTGTTGATGTTGTGGAATCATTACTTTCAACAGATCATTGCAAAAGAGATGGAGTTAAACAACCATGCATGTGCTGAGATTCATGCCATTCTCCATGGGATGCACCAAAGTAGGGTACGCGTTATTAGTCCTGTCAATTTGTGCGCAGGGTGACTTATCAAGATCTGAGCACATGCCCTGGTAGGTCTTCATGTCAGCTTTGTGGTGGTCCCAACTTGCTGATGTGACGTGCACGTGGTTGCCTGTTGAACTTTAACAGCGACAATCAAAGGGCCTTTGCTCAGATAATCCCCTGTGTGATTTGACCACGTGTTTGGATGCTTTCCTGTAGATCATACAATACTAAGGATGTACAAACGCATGGTTCTTTACCTTTTAAATGCAATGACAGGACTGGTTGCTCATCTTGCTCACCGCCCCATGTTTCAATGCGTTTCCGCTTCAGCATGCCATACTTATGTGGCAACACGTGTGGTTCTGCACAAGCATGTAGCGACAGATGCCTGCTCACCTTGCTCACTGCCCCCACTGCCATTCTGCACCCCTGAGCCGCTCTCAATGCGTGCGATGCTGCTGCTCACAGGACTGCTGCCTGCGGTGCTGCCCCCATTGCTAGCGTTCTCTGTTCCTGGGCGTGCTGCTGGCATTGGTAGGGAGGCAAGCTCAATCACACGATCCCAGCCTATCTCCCAAGACACACGACCGTCTCGCTCCATTACAACGACCTGTGTGTGTGTGTATGTGTGTGTGTGTGTGGTGTGTGTGTGTGTGTGTGTGTGGAAGGGG
>Ga0307947_1000765_pt1 | contig 23803 bp, 26 predicted proteins | sample OrgLakmetagen232_FD_201840 | JGI IMG/M metagenome (GOLD analysis project Ga0307947, IMG submission 201840) | Saline water microbial communities from Organic Lake, Antarctica - #232 | ecosystem: Environmental > Aquatic > Non-marine Saline and Alkaline > Saline | place: Antarctica: Organic Lake...
CGCATGCACACACAATACGCACAGACCATTGTGGAAGTGCTGCGTGACCGAGTGAGCCATCCAATGACATGCACAAATACACACACGTACACGCATGCACACACAATACGCACAGGCCATTGTGGAAGTGCTGCGTGACCGAGTGAGCCATCGAATGGCATGCACAAATACACACACGTACACGCATGCACACACAATACATACAGGCCATTGTGGAAGTCCTGCGTGACCGAGTGAGCCATCCAATGGCATGCACAAACACACACACACGTACACGCATGCACACACAATACGCACAGGCCATTGTGGAAGTGCTGCGTGACCAAGTGAGCCATTCAATGGCATGCACAAATACACACACGTACACGCATGCACACACAATACACACAGGCCATTGTGGAAGTGCTGCGTGACCGAGTGAGCCATCCAATGACATGCACAAATACACACACGTACACGCATGCACACACAATACATACAGGCCATTGTGGAAGTGCTGCGTGACCGAGTGAGCCATCCAATGGCATGCACAAACACACACACACACACACACGTACACGCATGCACACACAATACGCACAGGCCATTGTGGAAGTGCTGCGTGACCAAGTGAGCCATCCAATGGCATGCACAAATACACACACGTACACGCATGCACACACAATACACACAGGCCATTGTGGAAATGCTGCGTGACCGAGTGAGCCATCCAATGACATGCACAAATACACACACGTACATGCATGCACACACAATACGCACAGGCCATTGTGGAAGTGCTGCGTGACCGAGTGAGCCATCCAATGACATGCACAAATACACACACGTACACGCATGCACACACAATACGCACAGGCCATTGTGGAAGTGCTGCGTGACCGAGTGAGCCATTGAATGGCATGCACAAATACACACACGTACACGCATGCACACACAATACATACAGGCCATTGTGGAAGTGCTGCGTGACCGAGTGAGCCATCCAATGGCACGGGCTGCTGGATTGAGCGTGCTGAACCAGGTGTGTGTGTGTGTGCACTTATGCTTTGCATTTTCTTTGTTACTTGTGTAATTGTTTTCCTGCAGGTCACTCAGTTGCCTGTGTTATGGAAGGCATACTAGAAGGGAAACGCCACACAGACACAGACACAGACACAGACACACACATGTACACACACACACACACACATACACACACATACAGCATACACACAAGGGCACACGGATATGGGCACGCCTCTTAAGCTGAAAATCTGACGGCAGTCCATGTTAAAAACATACCTGTTGCATAAACACAGGTCATGCATGAAACAAATGCATTTTAACATACAAAGCTGTAATCTGTACAAACAGATCATGCATGCTTCGTAACTTTTGTGTACACACACAAAACGTGCATGCAGGTACACACACAGATTGTGCATGCAGGTACACATAGACCGTACATGCAGGTACACACACAGATCGTGCATGCAGGTACACACACAGATCGTGCATGCAGGTACACACACAGACCGTGCATGCAGGTGCACACAGATCGTATATGCTGAATTGCATTTGGATTGAGAAAGTACGCCATTACATACGCAAGCCAAGTTGCACACACACACACACACACACACACACACACACACACACACACACACACACACGTACACACAGATCATGCGTCGCTCGCCTGCAAAAACGTGCCAGGAAGTGATGGTGGACGCAGGGGGCCTCGCACCTGTGGTTTCTCTGCTGAACCACACAGTTGTGCCACTCATGAACAAGGCGCATGCAGCAGGTGTGTGTACGCGTGTGCATGTGTGTGTATGTGTGTGTGTGTGTGTGCTTGAGAAAGAAAAAACGTCTGCACGCCACTGGTGTCTCTGTTGAATCACACAGTGCTGCCACCCATAAACAAGGTGCATGCAGCAGTGTGTGTACGTGCGTACATGTGCTTGTGTATGTGTTTTAACAGAAAGGAGAAGAGTCTGCACGCCTGTGGTGTCCTGCAGAACTGCACAGTGCTGCCACTCATGAACAAGGCGCACGTAGCAGGTGTGTGTACGCGTGTGCATGTGTGTGTGTACATGTGTACGCATGTCTGTGTACGTGCGCTATATCATCAGATCACTAGGATAATATTGAGTCCCATGTACTTAGGGTTGGCCATGTATTTGATGCAATCCCTGCCAACCCAACACATACTAAAATCCTACACACACTTAGAATCAGCTTGTTCATGATCTTCAACTGCGCATTTTTTTCGAACAACAATTCTACGCATCAGCCTGGCTGTCACACACTTTGTGGCTCCCCCTATATGTTAATGTAGGAATTTCTGTATTGTGCTCTTTGCCTTTTTGAACTGAGCAATGCAATGCCTAAAGGCAAAGCCAGTCAAAAGTGGTACCACAAAAACTGAACTCTACAACTCTACTGGGTAGCTGCCCTGAAAGCCTAGTGATCCGTGGTCAGGCCAGATTCTTTGGGGTCGCAGGTTCGAATCCTCCTGGTAGCGTGAGTACTTTGCTGTCTGACAGATCCGTCTCTGTTCCCTTCATCCATGCTTGTGGTGTTATCACCCCTTGCGTTTCCTTTTCCCCTCTAATGCTTAAAAGTGCTGCCTGATGCTTTACAACACAGAGCCACACGCACAATAACATGACTCACGTTCTAAGTGCTGCCTTTGCTTAGCTATAATCTCCCACACACTGGCGGCTGCTGCCTTTCGCTATTCCTGAACCCAAACACACACGTAAACATACACACGCAATAACGCGCACACCCAATAAAACAGGAAATACATGTGATCCTGCTTTATCGCACAAGTATGTACGCAGGCACAAACATGCAACAAAATCAAACACGCATGCTGGCCTGCTGTACCACACACTTGCGTAGACACAATCACACACACACACACGAACATACATACATACAACAACACAATTGACTCGTACACACACGCACACACACCGACACGCATCACACATGTACGCAGCCATCTTGCTGCGCTACATCATGCCTGACGCCCTGTGGGCTGACACATACACACACACGCACACATACACACACACCAACACGCACACACATGTACGCAGCCATTGTGCTGCGCTACATCATGCCTGACGCCCTGTGGACTGACACGTACACACACACATACGCACACCACGCATCACACATAAACGGAGCCATCGTGCTGCGCTACATCATGCCTGACGCCCTGTGGGCTGACACATACACACACACACACATACACACACACACCAACACGCATCACACATGTACGCAGCCATCTTGCTGCGCTACATCATGCCTGACGCCCTGTGGGCTGATGCCTCCAGTCTCAACGGCAAACCGCAAGCCAAGGCTTCCGCACACGCGGCGGCGGCAGCAGCAGCTGCATCAGACATGTCAGGCGCACCCCCCCCTGTGCCCTCCATAGCTGACGTGTCCATGGCCTCTCCCACCTCTCCAGACGCAACAGGTGGACCTTTTGCTCGTGTTGTGAAGTTTGTGTGTGCGCACGTGCACGTGCATGTGCCCATGGCCTCTCCCTCGTCTCCAGTTGCAACAGGCATTGTTTATTATTGTAAGCATTCAGCCGCTTGTGTTGTGAAGTATGTGTGCTGCAAGCGTATCCCCCCCCCTCCCTAAGCCCTCCTCAGCTTACGTGTCCATGGCCTCTCCCACCTCTCCAGACGCAACAGGTGGACATTTTGCTCGTGTTGTAGAGTTTGTGTGCACGTGCATGTGCCCGTCGCCTCTCCCTCGTCTTCAAAGGCAACAGGTGGACCTTTTGCTCGTGTTGTGAAGTGTGTGTGCATGTGCATGTGCATGTGTCCATGGCCTCTCCCTTGTCTTCAGACGCAACAGACATACCAGCTGTGTGTCACACTTACTCAGCCGCATACTCAACTGCTCGTGTAATAAAGTATGCGTGTGTGTGTGCGTGTGCGTGTGCGTGCGTGCTTGCATGTGCATGTACGCGTGCGTTTGTTTGCATGTGCGCACATTTGTTTGCATGTGCGGAAACGGCATACTCCAATAGTATTGGACCAATACACGTGCAGAGTGTCTATAGGCTGGAATTTAATTGTGCATTAGATTTGATGGGACCAAGGAGCACCTGAGATTGCAATAATTTTTACGGAACCAAGGAGAGCATGTGCTTGTTGGGAGGAACCAAGGAAAGCACATGTTTGTTGAAATTGCATTGAGCCTGATGGAACCGTGGAGAGCATGACTGTGCTTGTTGCCAGAATACTATGTGGTACTATTAGGGTTGGCCAGCACCCTTTACACGGTGTACATACGGTGATTTAAGCAGGGAAATCACCAAGTATACGGTCATATACGGTGCATATGTACGGTTCTGGCCAACCCTGAATACTGTTGATGTAAATGTGGATGTGTACAGGCTCGAGAGAAAAGGTGGAGGTACCCTACGCGGTGGGCAAGGAGCGGCTTGATGCATTGAAGCTTCAGGTCAGTCTTGCTATAGGATACACATGCTCACACACATAGGGTGGCCAAAACCATACATACATACGTATATACGGTGTATTTACGGTACTTTTGGCAGGGAATTTACCAGAGGGGGGCGACGGAGCAAATGTCCTGAAACGTGACTTTTTTGATGCAGACCATGATTGATGAACATAACTAGAGGTCCACAAAGTTTGGGGTCCACAAAGTTTGGGGTCAATCGGACCACCCCAGTGGTCTGGGTGGGCTTCCGTTCAAATTTTGGCACTGAGTTTTCACATTTTAGGCCACCACTCCCCAACCAGAGCCTCCTTTCATCCCAAAACAAGATGGCAACACTTCCTTTAATCATCCTGGGTTTAAAAGAGTAGATTTGGTGAAGCTTGGTTTTCGACCTTTTTGGCACCCCTTTTGTTAATTTCTCTAAGGAGAATGAGCCAAAATGGAGTCACAGTCCCCACGCTTGGTAAACCCCCGGCAAAAAAGTGACCCTGAAACTGTTCGATGTTCGTTCACCCCAAGGACTGCACCGTTTTGTACAATGAACACACCTTCGGACGCATATTGAATCCAGCTTTCTAACGCACTAACTTCCAGACTGTCCTTTTGAGAAACGGGGCAGCTGGACTTGTTTGAGTGGAAATAGGCGATGTTTGCAGGTTTCCGGACCGTTTGAGGACGCCTTACCCTGATATAAATTCATAGAAGTACTCAGTATAGTTTAAAACACAGGATGCTTTATTCCGGGGTCCCCTAGATACGCGAACTGGCAGGTCCAGGTTGCCCTCAACTGCCAACCAACATTTCACCCAAATGGAATGCTTCTTTTCAGGCAATGAGCACACTGTTGGACACGTATTGAAGCCAGCTTTCTAACGCACTAATTTCCAGACTGTCCTTTTGAGAAACGGGGCAGCTGGACTAGTTTGAGTGAAAAATAGGCTTTTTTGCAGGTTTCTGGACCGTTTGAGGACGCCTTACCCTGATATAAATTCATAGAAGTACTTGGTATAGTTTAAAACATAGGATGCTTTATTCCGGGGTCTCCTAGATACGCGAACTGGCAGGTCCAGGTTGCAAAACCCCTCAACTGCCAACCAAAATTTCACCCAAATGGAATGCTTCTTTTTAGGCAATGAGCACACTGTTGGACACGTATTGAAGCCAGCTTTCTAACGCACTAATTTCTAGACAGTCCTTTTGGGGATGGGGGCACGCAAAATTAGACATTGGTCCCCCAGCTGGCAACATTCAAGCTCAGGTGCTATCAGCAGCTACCTCTGGGTCCTGAGCTTGATTGTTGCCAGCTAAGGCGCCCATACTCAATTCACACTTCAAAAGCACCCCCATTGGGGGCATCCGTTGACCCCCTCTGGGAATCTACCATACATACGGTCATATATGGTGTGCATTTACGGTTCTGGCCAACCCTACACATATATAATATTTACACTCATGCACGCACATCATTCCTGTTGAGAACAAACAGACGCATGCTCTCACTAACACACACACACACACACATTTAAACACGCATGCATGCATCCTGATACTCTGAAGCATCAGATCAGTCCTGTCAAGAGGAAACAGACGCATGCTCACGCACACACATATATAAATATGCATACATGCATCCTGATGCTCTGAAGCTTAAAGTCAGTCCTGTCATCCGTACACACAGACACAGACACGTGCACACACACACACACACACACACACGCACGCACCCTATACATACACACAGACACGCTCTTCTTAAACTGCAGGTCAGCCATGGTCTTGAAGGGGACAGTAGACCTGGCACCTCCAATACACAACGACCAGGCAGCTCAGTGAGTGAGAATTAGGGTAGACGCTGCTGCCTCACGCTTAGTTCAAGTGCCTGTGTGTGTGCGTGTGTGTGTATGTGTGCAAAAGTGAGTAGCTCAGTGATTTATAACTGGGGTGGATTCTGCTGCTTCACGCTTGATTTCAAGTGCCGGTGTATGTATTTGTGTGTAAGTGTGTAGCTCAGTAAGTTACAACTGGGGTAGGGGCTGCTGCTTCACGCTTAGTTTCAAGTGCCCGTGTGTGCATGTGTGTGTGTGCGTGTGTGTGAGTGTGCAGGTGAAAGAGTGTGTGCGTCGCTGTGTTGATAACTCGGAGAGAGGCTTGCACCACCAACACTACCAACACTACCACCACCATACAGACTACGCCGTTCACCTGAGTATTAACTATATGTAGGGTTGGCCACACCCGTGAATGTGTAAATATACACCGTATATGACCGTACATTTGGTGATTTCCCTGCCAATAACACCGTACATACACCGTATATATAAATATGGTTCTGGCCGACTCTAAGTATATGTGCGGCACGCTTTGGCGTCCTGCAGGCAGCAGCCAGGCCTTCTGGTGACGGGGGCGCCGAGCCTGCAGTTCCTGATGACTACTTACTAGACGCCGAGACCAAGGCTGACATCGCAACACGTGCAAGCCTGGTCGGCGAGGTGCGAGGCGTGTGTGTATGTATGTGTGTGTGCTTACGCAGGCGCGTGCGCGCGCGTGTGTGTGTGTGTGTGTATGCACGTGCAAACGCGGTCGATGAGGTGCAATGCATGTGCGTGTATTTGTGTGCAAATACACGTGCGCACGTATGTATGTTTGTGCGATTGCACGTGCGCACGCATGTGTGTCTTTGTGTGTATACACGCACGTGTGTGTGTATATGTGTGTGAGCATCTGTGCGTATTTGTGTGTGTGAATGCAGGCAAGGGCGCTGCAGCAGCCAGTGTGTGTGTGTGTGCCTTTGTGTGCATGCACGTGCGCGTGTGTATATGCGTGCGAACATCTGTATTTATGTGTGTGTGCGTGTGTGTGTATGTAGGCAAGGGCGCTGCAGCACTTGGTGTTGCTCTGTGGAGGGTCTAAAGATCCCCTAATGTTTATTTAAGTGCAATTTATTGAGTTGCTCAAGTTCATCAGCTTTCTGTTGGTGTGTGTGTATCCATTTATTTGTATGGGGCAAGCAAGAGTGCTGCAGTGCCTGTTGCTGCTCTGCTTAGGGCCAAGACAGCCCCACGCACTCCGATGTTTTACTTAAGTTCTTCTTTCTGCTTGTGCCTCTGTGTGTGATCTTGTGACTCTGCAGGCAGGAGCGCTGCAGTGCCTGTTGCTGCTCTTCTCAGGGCCAAGACAGCCCCACGCACTCCGACATTTTGCTCAAGTTCTTCTTTCTGCTTGTGCCTCTGTGTGTGATCTTGTGACTCTGCAGGCAGGAGCGCTGCAGTGCCTGTTGTTGCTCTGTTTAGGCCCCATGCACTCCAACATTTTGCTCAAGTTCTACTTTCTGCTGGTGCCTGTGTGTGTGATCCTGCACGCAGGAGCGCTGCAGTGCCTGTTGCTGCTCTTCTCAGGGCCAAGACAGCCCCACGCACTCCGACATTTTGCTCAAGTTCTTCTTTCTGCTGGTGCCTTGGTGCCCTGCAGGCAGGAGCGCTGCAGTGCCTAGTGCTGCTCTGCTTGGGGCCAGAGGGGCCTTTAGCAGACTTAGAGGCTTCAGCTGAAAAAAGGGAAGAAGCCGAAGAGGCATCACGGCTTTTGGCCAAACGGGTGGGTGTATGTGGCTATGGCAGCTTAACTACGCGTTATGTTCTGTCTGTCTGTGGTGGTATGAGGGAATAGGCTGAAGTGTGTGAATTGCTTCCACCACGGCAAATGTTTTTCAACGTTCGCGTTGGTAGAAGGGTAGAAGCTGAAAAGGTGCACGACTTCTGACCAAGCGGGTTGGTCTGTGTGGCAGTTATGGGGTGCTCAGTACAATGCTTGTGTGGTGTGTACAATGCTTCCATGGGGTGCTCAGTGCAATGCTTGGGTTGTGTGTTATGAGGGGCTCAGTACAATGCTTGTGTGGTGTGGTGTGTACAATGCTTCTATGGGGTGCTCAGTACGATGCTTGTGTGGTGTGTACTATGCTTCTATGGGGTGCTCAGTACGATGCTTGTGTGGTGTGGTGTGTACAATGCTTCTATGGCGTGCTCAGTACAATGCTTGTGTGGTGTGTACAATGCTTCTATGGCGTGCTCAGTACAATGCTTGTGTGGTGTGTACAATGCTTCTATGAGGTGCTCAGTGCAATGCTTGTGTGGTGTGGTGTGTACAATGCTTCTATGGGGTGCTCAGTACAATGCTTGTGTTGTGTGTTATGAGGTGCTCAGTACGATGCTTGTGCACAATGCTTGTGTGGTATGGGGGAAGGAGCCAAAGAGGCGGTTCCTGGCCGAGTGTGGTGATATTGTGTTACTATGGCAGCTGAATAACACGTAATATAATGTCTGTCTTTGTTGGTATGAGGGAATAGGCTGACGAGTGGGCATGGCTTCTGGATGAGTGGGTGGGTTTGTGTGGCTGTTAAAGGTGTAGGCTGTACACGTGAAAGTTATATCAGTAATTGTTGACACGCCTCACAAACTGTCAACACGCATCACAAATAGTCAACACGCTTCTAAAACTATCAACTCGCGTCACAAAAGGTCAACACGCTTTTAAAACTGTTAGCACAAATCACAAAAAGTCGACACACTTCAAAAACTGTCAACACATATCACTAGCCTTCATAAACTGTCAGCACGCATCTTAAATTGTCAGCATGCATCACATCAAACTGTCAGCACGCATCACAAATTGTCAACACGCATCACTAGCCTTCATAAACCGTCAGCATGCATCACAAACAGTCAACACGCAACACAAACTGTCAACACTCTTCCCAAACTGTCAGCATGTATCACAAAAGTCGACACCCTTCACAAACTGTCAACACGCATCACTAGCCTTCATAAACCGTCAGCATGCATCACAAAAAGTCAACACGCAACACAAACTGTCAGCATGTATCACAAGCTGTCAACACGCAACACAAGCTGTCAGCACTCTTCCCAAACTGTCAGCATCCTAACCCTAACCCTTTCACAAGCTGTCAACACGTATCACAAAAAGTCAACACGCTTCATAAACCGTCAGCATGCATCACAAAAAGTCAACACGCAACACAAGCTGTCAGCACTCTTCCCAAACTGTCAGCATGTTTCACAAAAAGTCAACACACTTCACAATCCGTCAACACGCATCTTGCTATTCGCTGCTCCCGATGGACTGTAGAGCAAGAAGAGTAAAGGCAAAGGGAAGAAGAAGGCAAAGATGGAGCCGGGCACAGCTGAAGCGCAGACTTGGTCCAGTGCTGTCATCCGAATGATCAGGTTTGTGTGTGTGTTCATATTGAAGCGGACTATCATAGACAGGCACACCTACGCTGCTAATGAAGGGAGGGTCCAAATGATTACTGATGCTTACTGATCGAGGCGTCCTGATCAAGTGTGTGCCCAAATAATCAAACCATACTGAGGCATACTGAAGGCAGCCATCTTTTCCCTTACATGATCAGGACGCATAGGAATTTTTTGTCTTGCCTTCTGCACGCACGTGTGCACATTTCGGTGAGCAGTTGTATATCGAGGAAAAGATTTATGTGACATCTGACCACACTTAGTTGCTCATGCACCACAAGCTTGCATACGCACTATTACAAACATAAAAGGGTTTTGATGCATACTCAAATCCTTTCTGGCGCTGACTTTTACTCTGCAATGTATGCGTGTGTGTGCATGTGTGTGTGTGTGTGTGTTTGTGTGGTGTGTGTGTGTGTGTGTGTGTGTGTGTGCAGCCTGGACGCAAGATGGGGTGAGGCTGTGAAGAACGCCGGAGCCATCCGCTACTTGCTGCCTTTACTGGGCTCAAAAATCCACCCGGCAAGGTAGGTGCTTTCAATTTGTTGTCTGCTTGAGCCTTGCGTTCTTATTTGTTGCCTGTTTGAGCCTTGTATTCTTATTTGTTGCCTTGCGTTCTTATTTGTTGCCTTGCGTTCTTATTTGTTGCCTGCTTGAGCCTTTTGTTCTTAATGTTGCCTTGTGTTCTTATTTGTTGCCTGCTTGAGCCTTGCGTTCTTATTTGTTGCCTTGTGTTCTTATTTGTTGCCTGCTTGAGCCTTGCGTTCTACTTTGTTGCCTTGTGTTCCTATTTGTTGCCTGCTTGAGCCTTGCGTTCTACTTTGTTGCCTTGTGTTCCTATTTGTTGCCTGCTTGAGCCTTGTGTTCTTATTGTTGCCTTGTGTTCTTATTTGTTGCCTGCTTGAGCCTTGTGTTCTTATTGTTGCCTTGTGTTCTTATTTGTTGCCTGCTTGGGCCTTGGTTGAGCTGTCCAACATCCAATCCAATGTTCCAATCAGTTCCAATCAGTGTACCATCCATCAGTCAACTACCATTGGTAGAGCTATCCAACATAGGTGCTACCTCTGCTCAGATCATATTTGCAACGCACAGTAAAGAGCCATTACTACCAACATTGTTCTCCCGCACGCATGCGCACGCATACATACACACTCACACGCACATGCGCGCATGCTCACACCCTCACACGTAACTTGCTCCGCCCTGTCAGGTGGAATGCATACCAGACGCTCATCAAACACACACACACATACACACACATACATACACACACACGTGTAACTTGCTCCGCCCTGTCAGGTGGAATGCACGCCAGACGCTCATCAAACACACACACACGCATACACACACACACAAACACACACACACGCTCACACCCTCACACGTAACTTGCTCCGCCCTGTCAGGTGGAATGCATACCAGACGCTCATCAAACACACACACACACACACATACACACACGCGTAACTTGCTCCGCCCTGTCAGGTGGAATGCACGCCAGACGCTCATCAACCTCAGCATGTCCCCTCAGCTGCTGCCCTCCCTTCGGATATACAAAGTACCAGACTTCATCCACGGTGCAAATGTGCCCACGCATGTAAGTCTCTGTGCGTGTGTGTGTGTGTGTTTGTGATACAAGGTGAATGAATGGTGTATCACACATCTTTTCAGTCAGCCAGGACTGTGCACAATTGCTGAGTAGCCTATTGCCTCATATTTTGCACAAGACCCTATCTTTCAGGCAACAGCCATTATACACATTATTATCATTTCCTGCCACCAAGGCGCGGTTTTTTGCTTGCAGCGCTTTGAGCGACCCCCTCCTTCCGCTGGCAATGAAATGCAGGGGATCAAAACACGTTGTTGTTCTCTTCATCAGTGGGAATGTTCTCAAGTGTTCTTTTCTTCATCATGTTGCAAACACTTGTGTGTGTACACGCAGCACTTTGAGGGGCCCTTCCCCCCACCAGCACACCAGAAGGACAGAGGGAGCACAATTTTAAGTGTTCACTTTTTTGACGACGAGAGACATGCACCGATCTGTGAATGCGCTAGCATCATTTCACTCAATCCAGTCTTTGTGCCGACACGATCCTCATTGCCTACATTCTTAAGCAATTGCCACACACACACACACACACACACACACACACACACACACACACACACAGACACACACACATACTTACACACACACTCTTGTTATTGCTTGCAGCATTTTGAACGGCCCTTCCCTTCCACCGGCATCATAGAGGACGAGCTCACCCAGCTGCCTGCTCACTTAGCTGGACCAGCAGCCGCTGCACAGAAAGACATAAACAATCGTGAGTTTGTGCGAAAATTGCTCGTGCGCATGGGTGTCTGGGTGCACGCAGTGAATGTGGGGTCTGTTACGGACTAGCCTGCTCACTTAGCGGAACCAGCGGCCGCTGCACAGGAAGAGATAGATCAGAGTGAAACAGTGATCATGATATTGTGTGCATGGGTGTGTGGGTGGATTGCATTGAGGTGGTCTGAGGATGGCATCTACTTACCCACAGAGAAATACACAGAAATTCCATACGCGGTCCTCTACTGCAATGGCAGCAGCACATTTGGTCTACACAAGATCTTCACACTTAGGGTCGGCCAGGACCGCGTATGGAATTTCTGTGTATGTACAAATTTGTTGTATAAACTGTATGTATTCGTGTATGCCGTAAACTGTAGGAATATCGAAAACATGCCGTAACAAAATTTAAATAGTAGTGTACGGCCGTATATATGGTACGTCGTATGTATACTTATTGCTTAAATGGTTCTGGCCAACCCTACATATATTTGTAGGGTTGCACAGAACAATACATGTATAGGTAATTACGATGTATATACGGTATCTTTGGCGGGGAATTCACTATACATACGGTCATATACGGTGTGTATATACGGTTCTGGCCAACCCTCTAAATTTTTTTCGTTTACACTGCACATGACTGTGTGCTTTCATACACTGTGTGTCTACATGCACTGTGTGCCTTCATACGCTGTTTGCCTTCATACACTGTGTGCCTTCATACACTGTGTGCCTTCATACACTGTGTGCCTTCATACACTGTGTGCCTTCATACTTGTCTTGTTGTTATGATTTCTGCTAATTGCACCTCGTACGTATCGAATGTGCAGTGCGTCAGAGTCTAGGCGTACCTACCTACCTTGCTTTTAATCTGTTGTGGAACACAGCATAAGGCATAAGGCATAAGATAAGGGCTACTGGGTTAAAATTAGGAAAGAACCATATACCCAACAGCAAAAGATTACAGGGATGAAATTAGGTATATGTAACAGGATTGAAGTTAGGAGTGGGTTGCAGGATTGAAATTAGGAATAAGCCGTGTACCTGACACTCCAAAAGCATCCTCCCCTAATGTTCGGAATCAGTACCTTAAACAAGGGTGTTTGCTTGCGCGTTATTTCTGCAGATACACAGGTCAACAGCACCACAGGCAGCAAAACGCCAGCATTGAAAGCCACAGCGGCCGCTGCCAGGTAAGGATCACTGTGTGTGTGTAAGTGTGTTTTTATATGTATGTGCGTGTTTTGGGGGGGCCGTTCATTTGACAGCTGTCGACGCAGACTTGAATGCACTTTAAGGATAATGGCACTAATGTCAGATGCTTTTTTTTACATGATGCTGGCTTTTTGATTGGTGACCTCTTCTTCCTGCTATTACTCACTCATGTCTTGGCAGAGTGAAATGCGGTGGCTGCTTTTCCGTTTCACACCGACTCATATCTTGGCAGAGTGAAATGCAGTGGCTGCTTTTCCGTTTCACACCGACTCATATCTTGGCAGAGTGAAATGCAGTGGCTGCTTTTCTGTTTCACACCGACTCATATCTTGGCAGAGTGAAATGCAGTGGCTGCTTTTCCGTTTCACACCGACTCATATCTTGGCAGAGTGAAATGCAGTGGCTGCTTTTCCGTTTCACACCGACTCGTATCTTGGCAGAGTTAAATGCAGTGGCTGCTTTTCCGTTTCACACCGACTCGTATCTTGGCAGAGTGAAATGCAGTGGCTGCTTTTCCGTTTCACACCGACTCATATCTTGGCAGAATGAAATGCAGTGGCTGCTTTTCCGTTTCACACCGACTCATATCTTGGCAGAGTGAAATGCAGTGGCTGCTTTTCCGTTTGACACCGACTCATATCTTGGCAGAGTGAAATGCAGTGGCTGCTTTTCCGTTTCACACCGACTCATATCTTGGCAGAGTGAAATGCAGTGGCTGCTTTTCCGTTTCACACCGACTCATATCTTGGCAGAGTGAAATGCAGTGGCTGCTTTTCCGTTTCACACCGACTCATATCTTGGCAAAGTTAAATGCAGTGGCTGCTTTTCGGTTTCACACCGATGGTGGAAAAAAACAACTATGTGAGCAAAATAAGTGCTCCACACATCATCTAGAAAAAGCGTGCCTTTCAGGTACCGATTACCATGATGCTCCTCCACCACAAAACAAAATAAGAAACACGTGGAGATCAGGAGGCTTGGCCAGGGGCCTTGTTCCTGATGAGGGATATATAAACACTGCAGTGAGTGGTGCTTAATGATGTTGGACCCTAGGACACGAAGTGTCTAGGGCTTATGGATTGCTAGAGAAACTGAGGCCTTATAGCTTAGAAAATGTGACCTTTCTCCAAAAGCTTTTAACAGCCAAATCAAGTGACAAGGTCATGCTGAGAAGGATGGTGCTTTCCGGTTGTCGAACAGTGCCCTGGTTGGAGAGAGGCACCATTTTTTTAGCTACTGGACATAAGAACTAGATAAATGGAAAGAAGACTTAATTTTAAGACTTACTGGACCCTGCCCAAATCCATTGGCGATGCCGCGTAATGCAAATCTGTTTCTCGAGCGGATCTTGTTTTGCATGTTCGCGATGAGTAGGAAGTTAAACTTAATATCACTGGAGCACAATTGCATTCCAGCCACATGCTGTTGTGATGACGTGTCGCGCGGAGGGGGCACTACCCGGGTTGGAGAACGGCAGAGAGACTCAGAGTTTCAAAGTCTCAGCCCCGTAGAGCCTCCTCCACTACAGGCACAGGGCGGTTGCAACTCTTTACATGCATGATAGTGGGCACACACATCAGGTCAAACACAGGATTTTGAGGATGCAGGTATGCATTGAGCACCAGCATTGGGCAAACACACAGCTCATGCATTTGCACATGCAAGGCTAGCTGGGATGAGCAGGGACCTAGTTTTAAGAGCCCTCTCTTTGCACACAACTCTGCTTAAGGCAGCCAGAATTGCCAGGCATAGGTATAGGAGGCCATGCCATTTGGGAATTCAATAAAGGGCAAGAAAGCCCTTGCTCATCGCAGACCTTTGGCTGTCACGACAAGGTCATGGTATCCAGCTTAAGCATGATTGCAAGTATGGGCTATGAATCATAGCCTAGCTATGAATCATATCCTATGATGGATTGCAAATATGGGCTATGAATCTAAGGTCATTGACCTGTTCCTAGAGACCTTAAGCACAGCGCCAGAAAAACCTATGTAAATTGAATGGACCTAGGGTCCCCAAGCGCAGCGCCACTATTTTGTCTTGTGCAGGTCCCATGTCACACCGACAGCTTTGACTCTATTTTGTACCTAAGGTCATGGATTGTATTGTGACTGGCCTCTACCAGCCAGCAGCCGATCAGCCAAACAATCCGCCTGAAACTCTCAGATCCCCCAATGACCATCGCCGCTATTTTCTCTTGCAGAGCCCGGGTCAACAGCAACTCGGCAGCGGCGGATGCCGCCTCCTCACAAAAATCTGCGGAGGCGCAGAAGGCGGCAGCAGCAGCAGCAGAGGCACAAAAGGCCACTACCTCAGATGCTCAAAAAGCGGGGTCGTCGGCGGAGCCGATACCAGCATAGCATTGTCAGTTTGTTCTTTACATTTACCCCCTCCTCTATTTCTGGCTCCTTTTCCTCAGTTAATGCGGGGAGTGGTTTTCACTGCCTGCGTAGTGTTTCTTTACCTTCTTTAGCTGAACGTTTTGCTGAACACAACAGACCTTTTCTATGCAGAAACCGCTGGAATTTATTGGTGTAAAACACTGAACTCCAGGTCTTGCTTACAATGCAGCACTGATGAGGAGCAAAACATATACAGGCAGTAATTATTAAAAAAACCTTTTTGGTACCGAGGTTGGTCCTCCACCACAAATAAGGCAAGTGAGGGAGCAATGCACTGTAAATTTGGCAAAGCCCACCGCACGCTCCTGGTTATGAAACGTGTGCATGCATGGGGTTGTGTGGGTATTGTGTGTGTTTGTGTGCACGTGCGTGTGTATGTACGTCTATATGCCTGTGCATGTGCACACACGCCTTGCTGCCCCACGGATGCTGCAGTGCGCATTACGCTGTGCTGGAGCAGCCTTTGCCGAAGCAGGTATAAGATTTTTAAGCTAAACTGCTGCTCCTGTTACCTGTCTGTTGAGAGGGCAGGTGCGAGCGTTGTGCTCAAGCTGGCCACGATGTCTGAACACCGCTTCAACACACAGTGCGCAGTAAGCACCTGTACCGCGTGCTCCATGCGTTTATTCGAACAACCCACGAGCACTCCAAGCCAAACAGACCGCATCCCTGAAGGGTTCCGTCCAAGCAAACTGCCATTGCAGTCAGCAGAACACACCTGCGCCCCTGACGCAGTATCCGCAGCCAGGAAAGTGTGCTGATGGATAATGCACCAGTAGGAAGTAGTCTTGGGGTCAGCTGGCTGAGGGATCCTGGGCAGCTTTCTGCAGCTTCACAAATTGAATATGCTCTTAAGCTTTAAACAACGGTACACCAGGGCCCATAGAAATTTTCTGGCACGGTGCAAACTAGTTTTAGGAGCCTATTACGATTCTGAACCTGGGAGGTCCGATGGGTGAGCCTGGACAACCCAAACACAAATCTTCTCTAAAACTTTACAAACGGCACCCCAGGTCCCAACTGTGTCGGGCACAGAAAGGTTTGAGTTAGAAGCCTATATTGAGTTTCAGTCCAGGAAGTGCCCTGGGTGGGCCTGGAGAAGCTTGTGTGAAGTTGGGTAGGAAGGAGACAATGCTAGGGGCCCACGAGGGGGGCTTTGCCAAAAACTAGGACCGTCCGCATGCTTCATACATGACCGTTCAATTATTAGCAGGAAAAAGAAGACTACGCAGGCAGTGAAAACCACTCCCCACATTGATTAAGAAAAAGTAAGCCACTTTGGTACTGAGTACTGTAAAACTCCTTTACCAGCAGACAAAAAAGGCCCAGTCAGAGAGGTCCAACAGAGTACCAGAAGGAGGAAAAATGTCACAAAGAGACTGGAGTACCAGCCTCAAACAAGTAAAAGCACCAGGCACAGACACTGCAGAGCTAAGCTAAGGGTCTACCAGGGATGACCACCCATCTCGGCCACTGCCAATCAACTAAAACTACTGAGTCTCATAGCCAGCTTTACAGCATTGAACCTGCCGTGCTCTCCGCCACACAGTCAGTCAGTGCAAGCCTATAGAAAGGCTTTATTTACAGAATCCGTTACTCTCCACGTCATCCTTTTGGGTGTGGGCGGCACCATCTACAACACCCACATTCTGAACCCTCTCAAAGAACTGGGTCTCGATTCTCAAAGAGTTACGAAGCTTGCCTCCGAGCTCCATGTGCACTCTGTGAACCTTGCTGCTAAACTTGTCCATACTAGCCGTGCCCTTTCCAGTACTGTTATCAACTCTCATCAGGAGCCGGTTTCAGGCCAAGCCTGCAACCCTCCTGATCCCCATTGATTTTTCCTTTCCTTTTTGCGGTGGAGGAGCTTTATGGTACTCGGTACCAAAGTGGCTCCTTTTCCTTAACTAATGGCTTGGAGGCCACAAAAAGGCGCAAGGGGTTAGTAGGCTTCAATCTGAACAACCCATATAAAAAAACTTAGCAAAATGAATTGTTTTGTAGCGTGCTGCCAGTTTTTGTTATATTGCTTTGTCCATGCATTTTTACAACCTGTCGTTTTCATTGTTGATCTGGTGGCCTGTCAAAATGACATTCAGGATGATGAGGATGGGACTAATCAGCCTCCAACTGCTTGCTTTTGACGAATGGCTGGATGTGAGCAGATGGAGATGCTTGTTGCTTTGCAATTGTAGACTGAGAGTGACTCAGAGTATATGTGAATACAAACTGGCAGGATGACTTTCAGGAGCGGGGACACTGAGTGAAAGTCTGATGATGTTCTATTATTGCTGCAAAACATATACTGAATGATAAAAAGATGTAAGGCGGTTATATTTTATTTGCATCACTAGGTGGCGGTTAATTGTTAAAAGGAGATACAAAGCAAGAATAATGGTATGAGGGATGAGGGATATTACTTTATTACTTTGCTTCACTTCAAAATTTGAAGTTCAAATTTTGAAGTTCAAATGTTACACGTTACACATTGAACTCAGCATGCTGCGCAGTCTTTAGGCAGATTGGGGTGGTCTGTCCAGCCTCGTTTACTCGTTCAGATTATCCTGTCTTGCGCTTACTGTGTCCAAATGGGGGTCAAAAACCTCTTAACACTATGACATGATAGTTGCCTTCGAACCAAGAAAGGCCTCCAAGGTGGAAAAACCATCCAGCAGAGGAGTGAGTTCTTTGCATCGCGTGGTCCCTTTAGCTTCTACCAGTTCTCTGGCTCATGTCCTTGCGCTCTCTGCACACATGTATGTGTGTCTACTCAGCTTTGCGTGGCTGCCACACTGCTGCTCCTTCCCGGAGCTGGGACCCATGACTCAGATGGACCTCTCAGCCTCAATGTGGTTACATATTAACATCGCTAAACGAACGGACAATTAAAACCGGAGACCTTACACGGCACAGGTTCTCTTGAGGATCCCCGCTAATGGTACCTCTTAGAGTTCACATGTTGTCAATTGATAACCAAAACTATCAAATCCAGAAGATAAAGGTTGTCAATAAGACTGGCCATCCAGCTTATTGAACAAGACAAATAGAAACTCTCAACTGTCAACCACCTTAACTGCTCTGTCACACGATTTGTCACTGCCAACGATTGGGCGTGACAGCTGTCATATCAAATTACCGTCACTGCAAAGTATAAGACTCAGCACAAAGACCAATACCCCCCTAATCTGAGAGGTTTGTGAACAAGCTTAGAAGATTACGTGAAAAATGTGCAGAGGATGATGTTGTGCAGTATGATATCATGAAATTAGAAGGATCAGTCCATTTACTCCAGTGATGTAGGGAGCACATAAAACAGCCTCAAGAATAACAACCTCTGCTAGATTTAAATACCCAATTCCAGCTCCAAACACTATAAGTCCTTAACTTTGTAGGCCTCGAGAAATCTTAAATCACCAACTGCAATAAGAGCCACCGCAACATCCCACCATGCATTGCCAAATTCCCTACAAACCACCAAACTTCTCAACTTCACAACTTAAGAAGAACTAGCTGCTGTAAAAAGCCACTGCAAGAACCATGCCCTCTTTCAACCTTCCAGACAACGAGTCCAAACCCCATTCATCAACCAGACAACCAACCAGCTTTTCCTTAAAGCTTTTCCTCTCCAAACTCTGTCATTCAAGTCAGCCAGCATGTGGCTCGGACACATGATGGTCCTTTGTACACTGATACACACAGATCTTGTGTCATGTGCGTGGATGCAAGACGATATGGCTGCACAGCTGAGATGCAAGCCTATACTACACACTAACAACGTTACTTGGGTGATCAATCCAGAGCATGGTTGGAAGGTGGTCTTCATCACAAATCGAATCTCTGTTTCATGTGCGTTGCACACTTCCCTCCTACACTTCCCTCCTAACTCCTAACCCACAAGCTTTGCACTAACCGTTCATTCGTACTGCAACGGTAGTATGTCAAACTCTGGCTCGGCTAAGGAAGCCGGCATGCTCTGGCATGGGGGCCCCCGGGGGCTCACAATAAGACAACTGTCGTCCTTCCAAGCTCTCTGTGTGCTTCTTGCGGCTCTCTCTCTCTCTCTCTCTCACTCTCTCCTTCTATTCTCGAGCTCACTGTGCGCCTCTTGGCACGGCTCATCTCTCAAAACGGCGTACGTCGTACATTCTCTGCGCAGCATGTTTCTGCCTCTGGTCAGCGAAGCGAAGCGAACGAGTGCATTTAAAAGCCCCTGTCAGTCTTATTGATAAATGGTTGCATCCGCCAAGCCCCCCCATAAAGGAGAGTTTAACGTCTCCTCCCTCTCCACGCGAGAAGGAATCGAGACGGCTCAAGCAACGCCCCAAGGTGATGGTAGTACTCAGACTTTGCAGTCTGAGAAAAGAGCGAGTTTTTTACAAGAGGACCATCTAAACTGGCCAAACAACCAAATAACCGTAAGACCGTTGCTCACATTATAAATCCCAGGGAAATGCACACGATTTGTCCATGCCACTGATTTAGCATGACAGGCAAAGCATTTCTTATTCATGAGCAATTGTGGATGTGGAGCTGGTTTCAAGGGAGTCAGGTTCAGCTTATTCAGCGTCCTTTTCCTTTTAACTTTCCGTAAAGCAAAAGGCTGGAAATCGACACTTGACCAACCATTGAGTCAAACCACTTCAATTCGTGTGCAATGGTTTAAATCAAGAAGCTTCCGATCCAGAACACTAAAAACTACCCAATTAAGCGCGGTGTGTGGTCTGGTGTGTCTAGAAGCTGTGCAAAGAAGGCCCTCATGAGCAAGTGTTTCTACTGCTTATCATTAAAAATCGTGTTTTGTCAACAGCATTATTCTGCAATTTAGAGCTAGGGGAAGCGAGCAGCCTTCTTGCTGGATGATAATCTGAGGCACGAATGGCTTAATATGATAGTTTTGATGCTTTTCATCAAAAAATAAAAAGGTCAGTACTGCTTCCCTCATTTATTATCGATGCATCTTTTTCCAGACGCAGCAGGACCATATTGCATTTCTCAAGATCATCATATATATAGGCTGCACATTGCAAACAATCATAAATACTTGTTGTAGCATTCTTAACATGTAAAAGCCTGTTAGGTGCTTTAACATTTCATTGCAAACTATCAAAAGCAAACTATGCTATGTACATTTATACAACAATGTTGGCCTTGAAAAACGGCGTTGAAATTATGTGAATCGTTATGGTGCGTTCTATTTACTTTGCTATTCGCTGAGTAAGCTCGCCGTACAGCGTGATGAAATAGCTTTGCTTAAATAAGCAACAATATTCTGTCACCAGTAAATAGGTAGCCTTGATGCGAATAACATGGCATTGTTTTCTAAGGTGCAGGCCGAGCACAATACTGTGTTGCACTCGCGACCATAGCTTCTCTCGTCCCCAAACTCACACCAAATATGCTGGTCAGTATGCTTGATTGTTTCGACAGGTCGTGGATTGGCATACAGGTTGTGAAACGGGAGTCAATCTTCCAGGTGTCGTGTTTAAGCATCTAAGCATCTGCTGAATAAAAAGTCAGCTATCCCAATGCATGCCTCAGGTTACGGAATGGTGGAGTGGGTGCAGAGATATATGCTTGCACAAAGTTAATTGAGACTGTTTAGCTGGGGTGGTGGGAGGTGTTCGTGGGGGCGACCTGATACAATGTGTAATAAATCCGGCGGGTTTCAATTATGATTCCTTCCTCGCCATCTCAAAGAATAAAAAATTTGAATAACTGTTCATTTAAGCGCGTTGATAAGGCTGCGGGGTGTGTCGCTCAACAGCGATGCCATGGAGGCCGTGAATGGGCTATTGTTGCATGGGGGACGCGCAACATCAGCGAAGGCTTTGGGTGCATATTTTAGAAGTGTTTAATTTTCAAATATAATGAGGTGGGGAGAATTTACAATTGAAACCCACCATAATTGCGGCTTTCTTTATTGGAATATTCGAACCGGCTGTCAACCATCAATCTTCGAAAATTGACACAATTGAACGGACGACCGACCGTCAACCTGTCAATTATGTATATATGTTATCTTAAAATTATCCACATTCATTTCCATAATCTCCCCTCTCCTCACCACACAGCAATTGCCTGTTGTCGACCATGTGTCAGAGGGAATAGCTCAGGTATGTGACTTGCCTGATTTGATCCCGGAGTTCAACATTCTGCCATTCATCCCCGAGGGGTGATGGGCCATGTATGTACTCCATAACAACCATTTAGACAACGGAGGCGGAGGAATTCATGATCACACAAGGCCGCGACCCATTTGTAAAGTATTCAGTCTGCATTATAGCGAACCACCAACATTTTCCAATATCCCCCAATATTGTCTAAATGGTACTCCCATTCCATATTCGCTGGTCATGAAGAGAGGCCGAAGGTCCAAGACCCAGCAGACGAGCTTATCTGGACAACGTCACCACGGCATTGCAGCCAGGTAATCCCATAGATGCAATGTCACGGCTTATTAGATGCAGCGTCACCCCATAGATGCATAGATGCAATCACGGCATGCATAGATACAATGTGAAAAATGATGTGGCTAAAAGTAAGTTGTTGAAAAATATTGAAACACGTGCACAATTTTTATTCTTTCAGGCTTCAAGCCTGCGGCTCGTACAGGTGGCCTTCATATTAGGTTTGCAACAAGCGGCTTGATACATCAGATTTACGAGCCTGAGTTTTGCAACTAGATGACCCCCAAGATGCATTAGTTTGTGCTGGCATGTACAGTAACAGACACGCAACTAAGCAGTCATCCACCACTTCAATAGGTTTTTCATGTAAATTTAGACGTCTGTGTCTGAGGTACCGGTCTGGACATTTGGAGAGTATATGTATCGTTACACTTCAGGACCTGTGGAGGAGGAGAGGCAATTGCAAGTCGTCAAAAAATAATTTTGACAAGACCTCGATAAGCACCTCACACCCCGTTATGCAGAAGCTCTGTGTTTGCAGAATTGCAATTTTTGCTAGTGAGTTGCAATGAATGCTTAGGTTTTGGACAGTGTTTGCGCTCAAACTCAAGTAACTGGGAACCTATTCCCAACCAAAAAATTACCACCTTCTCTGCACTACGATGACTGCAGCTGGGTTGCAGACGAGGAGCACAGGCGGCTCAAGAGTACCAGGATCTCCAATAGATCTGCGACAAGCACGCCGGATCGATCAGTGGATGGAAGGGGGAAGCCTAGCTACATGTACCTGGTGTTCGTTCCCTACAACCCAGTGAGTGATTCTCAGTCTAGACACTTCTTTAAAGCGTTTGAATTTATAGATCTGCTCATACCTGAGTTTAGAAATCTGATCTTACGCTCATTTAGGGGTTAGGGGTTACAAGGGGTTACAAGGACGGCCTACAGCCCGAGACTCTGGCTGATGGCAATTGGCTGGTGAAACAAAATCAACCGTTGTCGAAAATTGAAACTAAATCTGACACAAGCTTGAGGAGTCTGTATGAGTCTTGATTCAGGAATGCATTGATCTCAAAATCAGTGATACTGTGATGACAAGCCAAGAAAGGAATAAATTTAGAGCTCGAAGGAGCAAACACACGCAGAGTCTTAAACATTCCTTCAAAGAGGTCTTTGTATCTCATGCGCAGCTTGCACACTTCAACACACTTGCAGAATAAAAGCACATGCTTCTCATCTTAAACTTCTCCACACTCACATTTATCACAACCCCCATGCCATTTGCAAGACTCCACTCTCAAATGGTGTGCACGCAATCTGAACCTGCTGAAATTCCTCAACACATGTTTGTCCAAATCCTTGTACAAATAGGAGGGGATAGAAAAAGGAGAACCTCTAGGACCACTCTCAGAACTCCCACACCACCTGAGATACGTGACTGCTTTCTTGTTTACTGCGCGAGGACATGAAAGATTAGCTTCCCTCCATACCTTCAAATGTCTGAAACGCAAATCGCAAATGAACTCTTGCATGGGAACCTGTGTGGCTCTCAGCATTTTCTGTTTGAACATTGCACTACCTTGCAGTCCATTGAACGCATTCGAGACTTGAGCAGACCAGCAAGAACTATCAAAAGAAGCAAGATACAAATCTGCCTTCAGCACACGACGTAGAGTCTCACTGTTGGAATCAAGCATGCTATTAAAA
>Ga0307947_1000766_pt1 | contig 23788 bp, 25 predicted proteins | sample OrgLakmetagen232_FD_201840 | JGI IMG/M metagenome (GOLD analysis project Ga0307947, IMG submission 201840) | Saline water microbial communities from Organic Lake, Antarctica - #232 | ecosystem: Environmental > Aquatic > Non-marine Saline and Alkaline > Saline | place: Antarctica: Organic Lake...
TGCAGCATGGGGAGTTCTAGACACACATACATACATACGTACATACATACATACATACATACATACATACATACATACATACATACATACATACATACATACATACATACATACATACATACATACATACATACATACATACATACATACACACACGCACAATCACAAACACATGCACACACACGCACAAACACAGGTGAAGAAGGCTGCCATGGCGGCCATGAGCACGTGCTTCAAGCTCCAGGGCAACCGCGACATCGAGCCCTGCGTGCCCGTCATGCTTGCCTGCATTGCCCGCCCCGCTGAGGCCAACAGCGCCATCACCAAGCTGTCCGCTACTACCTTTGTGCAGGTATGGGTGTGCAGCCGTGTATGTATGTGTGTTGTACGTTCAGTGTAGACCGTTTACAGTTCAGCTGCAAAGGCTTAACCGACCTGACAACTTGTGGAAAAGTATGAATACGTACACACAATACACAGTCACAGTCACATGCACACACACACTCGCACAATACACACATACTTACACATACACACACTTGCTTTGCAGCAAGTGGACAACCCTGCCCTTTCCATCATGGTTCCCCTTCTCATTCGTGGCCTGCGCTCTAACGAGACCCCCATCAAGCGAAAGACCGCCATCATTATTGCCAACATGAGCAAGCTGGTTAACAACCCGGCAGATGCAACCGTGTTCTTGCCACGGTAAGTGGACGCCTGGTTACCAGGGCTGTGCAGTGCATGCTTATGAGTGTTTTAACAACTCGTCAAATTGTAATGTTGTCATTATACCTAGTAGGGTTGGCCAGAACCTCTTACATGGTGTATTACATGGTATACAAATACATGTGGTGATTGTTACAGCGGTCTCAATCACTACCATGGTGTGTGTACAGACAATCTACACTGCCAGGAGTAGCTATGGTGCTCTGTTTTGCCTCCTTTGCGCATCACCAGCATATGTGGGCGACCTTCAGTTAACACCTGATTGATGTCCTTGCATAAGACACCTTCTACACACCTACACATACACGCACACACACATGCAGTCACACACACACTCACTCACACACATGCACAGTCTGCTGCCTGGCCTCAAGATCCTATCTGAAGAGGTGGCTGACCCTGAGTGCCGTCAGGTGGCGGCCATGGCTCACTCAACTCTGCTGCGCATTGAGACAGAGGCAGAGGAGGTGCAGAGCCATGCCAGCAAGTTTAAGCTGGAGCTGCAGGTGTGTATGTGTTTGTGCGTGCGTGTGCTTATAAGTACTAAGTGAGTGCAAATCTGCTTTAAATTTTCCAGCTGCCTCGTATTCTCTCCCCTGCTTTTCTGCTTTCTGCTCTTGAGCAGGTTAAGGTTACCATTTGCGTGTTATTTCATTATTGAGGCACTAGTGCTCACTATAGATGGATTATGAGTTGAGGCAAAGTACTTGTCGCAAATTACGTCCCATGACACGTTTTGCTCACACGTGTGCATGCTGTACAAACTCACACACATGCACACAATTTTGCACACACACGCAGGACGCCCTGCCCCTGCTAGCTGAGCTGACTGAGACGGTCACCAATGGCGCCGTGCACCTGGGCGGCTCAGGCCTGGCAGTGCAACAGCACATAGGCAAGCTGGCAGGGGGCATGGTCAGCGCACGCACCTTCAACGGGCAGCTGTGGCAGGTAGGGCACAGGTCCTGACATTTGACCAGGGGGTGCATGAAAACGAATAATGAATGGGGCAGGTGAGAAGCTGAGAAGCGATAACGTCGCTTTGGGCGATGAATGCGGATGTGGAAATTTGTTGCCAGGTACTGGGTAGGGGGAACACATGCAGCCTAGGCAGAAGCTACACTAGGTTGGAAGCGTGAGTACTCTGATCAATCCTCGCTCCATGCAGAGTTTCTCTGACTTCCAATCTCTAGGTCGGACGCTGTCGAGGGGAAACGCTGCTCCTGATGCCCCGGTGTAGAACAACACGGAAATCTTGTGTGTTGTGTAACAACATGATTCCTCATAAGTGCATCTGTTCCTGTACTGGATCACAAGGTCTCCTTCCAATGCACTCTTAAAATCACCTCCCTTAAACATCTCACCCATCTCTTCTCGTTTGTAGGAGGCACTGGTGCCTTACCTGGAGGTGCTGATGGGCCTTGAGGAGGCAGAGGAAGTGGCCAAGAAGATGTGTGACCGGTGCAAGGTCATGGGCCACAGGTGCGTGAATGTATGTATGCGTGTGCGGCAAAAGAAGGTGGCAAGGTGTGGTCAAGGCTAGGAGCCAAAGCTGCGTAAGGAATAAGGAGCCTCCACTCCTGCTGCAAAACTTGTGCTCTTGCTGTGCGCTGTTGGATCATGTGATGGTAGAGCGCGGTTTCAAGCAGAGTGCAGCGCACACACCGCCTTGTTTGTAGAGACGCAAAAGCGGGACCTGTGAGAATGTAAGCTGCAGCTCAAGATGCAAGCTTCAAGCTAAAGGTTACAGCCTACTTGAGCGAGTGGTTGTGTGCGCTGCATTTTGCGGCTGTCGTGCGTGTTAAAAAGCACAACACGCGCTCAAAGCGTGCAGCTACTCCCAGGGCAGTTAATACTCTGAGTCAAATGTTTTTGTAGAACTAGTGAACGTAGTAGGCCCGTTCGTTCGGTTGCAAGCAAAAAATGTAGTTCAAGCCTGCGGCACAGCTACGCCCAGGGTAGTTGGAACTCTCAGTCACAGGTTTCCTAGTTCATAGCGGAAGGGGTTTGCTGCGCGTCCAGCTATTGCTTTTGCCGGTAACTGCTTTTAATTTTTCCTCATACCACTCCCACCCATCATTTGTGGCACTTGCTGTCCCTGCCCAAACACACACCTGACTGACAGACTGCCTGCTCCTGCTGTCCTCGCCCACACACACCTGGCTGCTGTGCCTGCTCCCGTCCGTACTGCAGTGGCCAACAAGATGAGGACCTGCAAGAGGACGTCAACAGCGAGCTGCTGTGCAACTGCGAGTTCTCCCTTGCATACGGTGAGTGCGCACACGTGCATGAGCAAACACACACGTACGCACACATACATACATATACATACGCGCGTACAAGCACTTGCTCTTCGTACGGTGTGTGTATTGCTCGTGTCGATGGCGCCTTCTCTTGTGTTAAGCTTTCTGTTGTGTGTGAGTGTTCACATGAGCACGGCGTAGCGCATAAGTTAAAACGGCTAATAGCTTGACCCACTCGCACAACACTTCAATTGGTCATCACCACTTCAGTGTAGGACAACGCAATTGCCCTCGCCTGCAGGTGGAAAGATTTTGCTGAACGGCACCAAACTGGTGCTACGCAGAGGACGCAGATACGGGCTTTGTGGTGCCAACGGTGAGCGAGCTCTTACTCCCTTTTTTTTCTTTTTGGAGTGCGCTTTTGACGGTGTGGGAGTTCAGGCATACACCAGGCAGCAATCCTCCTGCAAGATCGCCTGGTCTTCAATCTTGCTCGTTGCATGTGTGGACTCTCCAGAGTGCACATATTAAGACAGATACACACACTTACACACACATGCGGACACACGTTCACATTCATGCACGCATCCTCGACAGGTGTGGGCAAGTCCACGCTGATGCGCGCCATTGCCGCCAACAAGGTGGACGGCTTCCCACCTCCTGAGCAGCTGCGCACTGTGTACGTGGAGCACGACATTCAGGTAGGGCTGGAGGCACTGCTGCATACGCTTAAAGCCCTAGCAAGCATTATGGTCTACACCACAAGTGAGCTCTCCCTTCATTGCCTTGAAGGTAGCTAGAAAGGAAGTGCGTAGCAGTGCATGTTGATTTCACATTATGATGACCGACGCACGCTCACGCTCACACATCCTCAGGGCTCCCTTGAGGACCTGTGTGTGGTCGACTACATCCTGGCTGACCCGCTGCTTAAAGATTTGCCTCGTGGAGACGTGGTGCACGCCCTGGACGTGGTGGGCTTCACAGATCAAATGAAGGAGGGCTCCATCACGAGCCTGTCTGGAGGTGAGATGTGTGTGTGTTAACAATCTCAACGTGTGTATGCTTGTGTGTACGCGTGCTTGTACGTGAGTTAGTGTGTTTTTGCAAGCAACCAAATAATGAACCCCACCAGCATGCATTTCTCTTTTTAATATGCACTTCAGGAGTGGATGATGACACTACAGTGTATGGAAAGTTTTGCAAGTAGAAGAATTTGTTAGATGTTATATTCAGTTGAAACGGTCATCTTCCTACTTTTGAAGAGGCTTGCCGCTCTGAACTTCATCTAACAATTCCTCACCAAGGGGAGAGTGCTCAAACACAAATTTGTACGAGTGTTTGGCTTATGCATCCCAACAATACTGCCAATCTACTAACCTCACACTGGAACGCACAACGCACACGCACGCGCACAAACACACGGAAACACATGCTGAAACTCACCTACACACACACGCACAGGCTGGAAGATGAAGCTAGCCCTCGCGCGTGCCATGCTGTTGCAAGCTGACATCCTGCTGCTCGATGAGCCCACCAACCACTTGGACACCACAAACGTCGCCTGGCTGATAAACTACCTCAAGACTCAGGTGTGTGTGTGTTCTTTCCTCAGTCACAGTTGGAGTGTGTTGCCTCAGGAGAGGGTGTTTGCCTCGCGTGCATGCCTCTCCTACACCTGCGTATCTCATGTACTCAGGAGAGGGTGCATGCCTCCCCTAAACATTGAATACCTGCGAGGTTCGTATGCACCTCTTGGGTACCGGCAACAAATGCTGCCAAACAGTTTGCATCTTTGCTATCAGACGCCATCTTGTACAGAATATCTTTAAGAATGTGACAGCTGCCATAATAGGCCAAAGCAAAGGATTTCCTCTGCAGCGCAGTACGGTACTTTCACTCTCATTTGTACCACACACGCGCGCACGCGCACACACACACACACACACGTACACACAACATGCCACACAGCCCGGCATCACAGCCATGGTGGTCAGCCACGACTCAGCTTTCCTGGACCATGTGTGCACGGACATCTTTCACTACGAGTCACGCAAGCTCAAGCGCTACAAAGGCAACATCAGCGAGTTTGTCAAGGTACGTCCGGGCATTGTAGAAACTGAAATCCCTATTAATTTGAGGAAGGTGCGTTGTAAGTACCAGCCTGTCACTCTACGCTCTCTTCCTTTTGCCTTACTGTGTTTGTGGTGTCATTTAGCCAGCTCTCCTGTATCTGATGTATTTGGGTGTGGGTGTGGTCATGTGTGTATGTGCGTGTAGCCTTATCTTTGGCGTGCCCTGCTCCCGTGCATGCATGGGTTAAAACCGCTCTACCCTGCACTCGCTATTTCACACCACACACACACACACACACACACACACACACACACACGCGCGCTCAAGCCTTCACACCCCTCATGCCCGCATGCGACACATTCGCAGATGAAGCCAGAGGCGCAGTCTTACTACGAGCTGGGTGCTGCCACCCTCAAGTTCACGTTCCCAGACCCTGCCCCCCTGGATGGCGTGACCAGCAGGCAGAAGTCGATCCTGAACATGAAGAAGGTGCGCTTGTGAGGCTGTGTGCGCGGATCTACCTCAAGCTCAGGAAAAGTGAGGGGTTAGAAACGCGCAAGTTGAAATTTGTTCTGACAAACTTACACGCTCTAGTCCACTAACACTTAGCACTCACACTCCCCCATGGCACACCTTATATCAGCATGCACACATACGCACACTTACACACACACTCCATACCTCACATGCAGGTGTGGTTCCAATATCCCAACGCCAACAAGAAAGCCTTGACAAACATTACCTGCCACGTGCGCCTGGACTCCCGAGTAGCTGTGTTGGGCCGAAACGGCGCTGGCAAGGTGCGCGTCCTTGTATCATGAGAAGCATGTTCTTTGTGGGCTTCCGTACCATTTATTGACCTGGACTCCTAGGTGCTGCTCATTCGTCTGTGTGGCAGATGGTGGTGGTCGCTTTTGTCCCCTCCTTGTGCTACTCATATATGCTTGCACCGGAAATGACAGGATGTGCTTTTGTGGGTTTTAACGCGCTGTGGGTACAAGCTCTGACCCCAACAAGCCTTGACTTGTCTGTCGCTGTTTCCTTCTGCCTGCTCATAACAGTGAACGCGCTTGACTCGCAGCCAAGATGCTGTTTTAACACCTCCATAGCAGCACACGCACACACACACACACACCAAACTCGCGTGTGTTTGCAGAGTACGCTCATCAAAATCCTGACTTCCGAGCTCAAGCCCAACGACGGAGGTGTCACCAGACACCCCAACCTGCGTGTGGCCTACGTGGCACAGGTAAGAATAAGAGCTTGCATGGCCTACGTAAAAATTGAGCGTGTGATGCTGGATGAGTACGTCAACATGTGCCTGAGCTGATATGGGCCGCACACAGCTGCTGTGGGTCACAGGAGACACAAGTTTGCTTGGAGGCACTCAATTTGGACCCTCTGCACACACACACACACATACACACACACACAAGCACGCACGCACGCACACACTCACGCACACACATCACACTGTGCCACACAGCACGCCTTCCACCACTTGGAGGAGTGCCAGGACATCTCACCCGCCCGCTACATCCTACGCCGTTACTCCGGGGGAGAGGACAAGTGAGTGATTACGGGAAGGGTGGAGCATGTTGTTGTGTCTGTGTCTGTTGTTGAAAGACTATTTACGTTGGCTTACAGTATCATTAAATTTGGTAGTGAGCAACCGATGAACTGATCACAGTGTGCTTGATCGAATGAGAGACTGAGTGCCTCACCTTGACGATGGCATGGTTTGTTGGCAAGAGTTCTGGGAAGTGACAATGCAAAGTCACAGCACACAATTCACTCCATTTACTTATAATGTCATCAAGCCAACAAGCTTTCAGGGCACGCAACGAAACCTTGGAATCCAAGCATAGAAATGAAACAACGAGTGTGTAGTTGCAACTATAAAGCTTTCATGGAGGTGGCAACCATTGTAAGAACAAGGTTACTCTAACGCTACGCTGCCTTAACCAAAAATGACGTTTGAGGTTGTTCAGATTGCAGGGAGGAGGCGACCATTGTAAGCACAGCTGAACCTGTTTGAAAAGGTGTTTGATGTTGTTATGAATCATAACTCATGTTTGCAGGGAGGAGGCGACCAAGGTGCATCGCCAGATGAATGGCGAGGAGTGGGACAAGATAAAAAAGCAGGTAGGCACTTCTTTATAATTGCTTGGTTAGCCAAGTAAGCCCTTGTTTCTTGTGAAGAAACTGCTCAAATGCTAAAAGCGAGGCCCTTCAGGCCCTCGCTGGGCCATCAAGTTGGTACAGCCATCTGAGCCCTGTCACTGACCCGTGTTGTCTCTGTGTATGCGTCTTACTTTTTGTTACTCGTTCTTCCATACGTGCCCTGTCTCAGCCTGCGTATGTACCTGCACCTTCACCTGTCCCTCACAGATCTGGATGATTGATGGCCAGCCACGGCAATTAGACAAGATTGCAGGGCGACGCAAGAAGAAGAGGTCCTACGAGTACGAGGTCACGTGGGTAGGCCTCTCCTCCTTAGCCTTCAACCGCTGGATCACGCGTGAGGTGCGCGGCAGGTGTATGTGTGTGTGTTTGTGCACGTGTGTGTGTGTGTGTGTGTAAGCGAGTGTATATTTAGGCGCTCGTGAGGATGCTGAAATTGTGTATTTCTGTACAGAAGGGAACTTTTGTGTGGCTTATGCCAGGTTCGCGTCTTGTAACTTGCTTTCTTTTAAAGGCATTTCAAAATGCTGTTTGCAGCAATAAACGCCCTCCCTTGCAATTTGGCTTCATTCCTGCTCAAACCTGCTGTGTGCTCATAACAAAGCGAGGTTGCAAAAAGGCAGCTGTTGCTGTTCTTGTGCACACATGCCCCTACATGTGGCTTCTCTCATTTCGCGGTGGACGACAACCTTGTCTTGATGATTTGCACATCCTTGTGGACATTCGCCTAAACATCCTCTCTTGTTTATACACTCGTAAACATCCTCTTTTGATGGTTTGCACACGTTCTTGATGGCACTCGCTTGAACATCCTCTTTACGCCCACAGGAGCTGGTGGAGCGAGGCTTTGAGCGGCTCATCAATGACGTGGACGGCAAGTCAGCAGCACAGCAAAAGGTGTGTTGCAGCGGCTACAAGGATCGCATAAGTGCCTGAGCAAGCTGAGAGCACTGGCTTGCAGGGGTATTAAGCACTGTTATTGCAGAATGCTGCTTCACATTTTACAGTGCACACACACGCGCACACACACAAACACACACACGCACACAGGTTGGTGAGCAGACGCGTCCGCTGACCATGGTGGCCATCGAGGAGTTCTGCCGTGACTTTGGCCTGGACCCTGAGTTCTCCATGCACTCCAACATCAGGGGCCTGTCTGGTGGACAGAAGGTGAGCCGGCAAGCTTTGGAATCTTTGTCGTTTTGTTCTGCCCCTGCTTTCTGAATATATGTGTCCCTTGATCACCGGAAGAAATCATGATGATGATGACCCCTCCCATGTCTTTCTGCTATCTAAAATTATTTGTAGGCCCTCACCCCCCTTTCACTTTGGGCATGTTCTTACACGGTCCTCCAGACAACTAACACCCAACACCCAACATCAACAACTAACACGACAGGTGAAGCTTGTGCTGGCCGCTGCCATGTGGCAGAACCCACACATGCTCATCATGGACGAGCCTACAAACTACTTGGACAGGTGGGGCGCTGTGCTGGCTGATAGATTCAACCCATTGGATGCTCGTTGCTGCTGTTTGCCAAAAGATATAAGAGTTGCCGCAGTGTTCAGAGCACTTTGTGCAGCGCAATTTCCAGTGTTGAAAGTGACTCAAGAGCTCAAGGGCTGCAGCAGAATGCATTGCTTAACATACGTTTGGTACCTTGAAGGCCCACATCCAGCAGCTCCTAGGGAAAATTGGCTTGCTAATTTATTAGTGCTGTTACTCACTACCCCTTGTGACCTTGCCGCGCCTTCTTTTGCAGGGAGGCTTTGGGTGCTTTGGCCGATGCCATCAAGCGCTGGACCGGGGGTGTGGTGGTCATTAGCCATCACCAGGAGTTCATCGGTGCCGTGTGTGGAGAGGTGAGGAGGCGTGTGTGTTTGTGTGCGTGTGTGTAGGTGTGTGTTGGCCGCTGGTCACCAAAAGGATTTTATTCGGTTTATTTAGTGTGTGGCGAGGTGTGTGGATGAAAGGGATGTGTGTGGCGTTGGGTTTAGGAGGGGGAGAGAAGCACCTTTTTTTAGTAGACCTGAATAATAGGCCGGGCTTGTTATCTTCGTGTTTTTCTGTTTGAACTAGTTTTAGGTGAAGTATATGCATGCATGGCTCTGTACTGGCTTTAAAAGCACAGTTCTTCTCGTCTGATGGATGACCTCCGACCTGAAATGTTCATCTGACCTGTTCTTGTACTGAGAACTACAACGCCCAGTGCCGTAGCATAAGCTGATGGAATGCCAGGTGCTAGATGCAGGAGGGGCAACACTGAACACCTACAACTGTGCCTTTGCCATGCATGTCACACATCTTTGTTCCTCTTGTGTATCATATAAGCCTGGAGCATGTTGCCTTCTCCTTTTATCTAAGGTTGCCAAGCCATTAGTCAGGATTAGATGTGTGTGAACCTTCAGACCTGGTCAGACCTGCTCTTTGTATTTTTACATAAAACTGTTGTGATATCAAGCAAGCTTGAGGAAGCTAGGGACTTCAGTACCTTCTCTAGACACAGTAGAGATCAGTAGACAGGCAAGAGCAATTAAATTAATTTGCCGTTTTGTTTCTCTGTTGCAGGTTTGGCACGTGGCTGATGGACAGCTTACCGCCACGACAATGGAGGAGCACCAGGTAAGGGTGCGGTCCACATTTGTACACATGTATGCACATCTACACATTCACACACATACACACAGGCACGCGCACACACACACACATACACACACACATGTATGCATACATACATGCTCGCACATCTACACATTCACACACACACACACGCACACACACACACACACACACACACACACACACACACACACACACACACACACACACACACACACACACACACACACACACACACACACACACAGAAATCAAAAGTAGGAGCAGAGCTCACGAAGGAGGATGAGGCAGCGGCAGCAGCAGCGCTGACAGAGTCAAAGCAGTGACTTGTGCCCCAGAGAGGCACTTCTTAATGAGAGGGAGGGTGATACTGTGTCCTGAACGCGAGGCAATAGTTGTGCGGGTTATGGCACTGGTTGATGGAACAAGCTGCAGAGGGCGACCCTGTTGTCGGGATTCGTGTGTATGAGAGTGTGAAAACTGCTGCGTGTTTCCTCAATTGTCGTGCCTTGTGTGCACGCTCAATATACTCCTGAAACATTTGCTGCTGACCGTTGTAGCAGCATAGGGGAAATGGTTTGCGGGCTGGTTTGTAAATTATGCAAGTGAACAAGTGGAAACACCACATATGAATTCAAGTAGTCGTGGGTCTGCATGTAGGTGCACCCGCGTCCCTCCTGCTTTGCTGCTGCTACTACTACGTCGTGTGCGTCTCGCTGCATTGATGAGGGAACAATATAAATGTTAACAGCTTGGCTTTGTGTTTCTGCTTCAGTGTTTTGCCATGTTATTGAAAAGGAAAGGGGGGTTCAAGCATTGCTGGTGTTTGAATGACTTTTGAATCCAATTATTTGCTCCGCTTCTTTTCATCTCTTTCTGCTCATTTTTTTATAAGCTGCGCAGTGCCGAAACGGGCAAGGCTGTCAAGCTGCTGACTAATTACATTGTGTCTAATTGCCTTGATTAGTGCAACTGTTTATACCATGATTATTGGACTCAGTTTGTAATACTGGACAATGATATTTGCACCAGGCTGGGGGGACCATCAGCCAAAATCTCATCGTGAATGCGCAATAACCATAGTTAAACTAATGGAACAAAAAGGTCCCGTCTTGTACAAAAACAGGCTTATAAATCGTTGAACGCTACGACCACCCCGCCACTTCTACGACTAAATCCACAGGAATTGGGATCAATGTATCAAACAACAATGCCAAACCAGGATAAGTATTCCGGGCATGTGCTTAACGTCGTTGGGTTTCCGGCGCACCACGATGTCCGCCAAGCACTCACCATGAAGGCACCCTCTTTGAGTATCGGGTAGAAGAGGGAGTCTGTGGACATTTCCAAAAGTCAGAAGCATCCACTCGGTGCAGGCCGCGGGGTGAGTCAAGCCAATGAAGCAGCAATTAACCCCAAACTTACAGGATTGTGCCAGCATGAGATAGTCAGTGAAATTCTGAAGAAATAGAAGCAATGTGGGACTGTGCAAGCCAGTCATGGGTGCCTGGTAGGTCACGTGTAGTGCATGGGCGTCCGCATCTCAATTTTTGCCCCATAACTCTGCGGCATTATAGTTTCAAGTATTGATGAGTATCCAGATGGATGCAGAATTCCAAAAGGAGCAGAATGGTACCCTTTTTTGTCTGGTGGGGGCACTGGAGGGGGGGGTTGGGGGGTGGGTGGTCTTGGATGTCCCAAAAAGTATACGTGTCGTCCGGAAAAAATAAAATAACACCCTCCTGCTTCGGGAGTGATAATTAATAATAAGTAGCTGATCACCGGGCCTAAACTGTGAGTCACTGCTGCCTGATGGCAAAGGGCCGGGACTTCACTCCGGCGTGAGAGGTATTTAACTCAAAACAGTTATGTCTAAAAATGTCTGCTTCGCAGCCTCGCTGGGCGAGTACAAAGGAAATGTGAATCACACAAAAAAATTACCGTGTGTTATTTGAAATTATTCTTATATTATTAAAATTGTTTATAGTTTACTGACGACTTGGACGCAAATCCCCGCAAAGTGAGTTGCGTTTTGCCTGTCATGGCGTACATATACCTTGGCATATTGCCTGGCAAATTCCTGATTGCATCAAGTCGTGATGCAGCATTATCACGGTCATTTCTACACCTGTGTAGATCACTGCTCTTTTCCTGTCCCATTTCCTGCCCTGCAACCTGAACACACGCGCAAGCATAACGAATACACAATTAAACACGCACACACACACACATATCAATGCATCTCAACTAGACAATCACACGCATATAATCTACAACACGCACAGATGGTGGCAAGCGAATTGGCTGCCGAAGGAGCACGTGAGAGCACAATAGCCTCTCACCCACAAGGCACACAGGCCACGAAAGGTTGGCTGAGCGTGGAGCGTCATCTTCAGGTGCAGGAAGCAAGCCTGTTTGCCAGATCTTCCACTGCTTGAACGCAAACGGCACTGTTGTCATTGGTATCATTCATTCAATGCTTGCTCAATTATCTGTTAACATGACAATTGACGACCAGGGCGTCGAGGAGCCTGCCACACAACTGAAGCTGCAAGTGTTCAAGAGGCAGCTGCTGGTGACTGTGAAGGAGAACACAGAGTAATGACTTGATTGGAGCGGGTGCATGTGGTTCATTGCACAGCTGCAGCGTTGTGCTTGACCAGCCCTTTTGGAAGCCTACGTAGTCTGGAGTGTACATGCTCTAAACTGTTACCACACTCTTCTGCTCAGGACGATCGATTTACCAAAAGATGCATTCACCGACCAAATCCATGCAAAATACCAACGTGGAACACTGAAGGTAAGCTTTCAAGCCCGTGCATTTCCTGTTGTGTGCTGCTTGCTACTTGCATTTTCCTTGTTGGTGCTGAGAACCTTTTTAGTTATTTTCAAATTCTGTGTGTGAGCCTTCACGTACTGCAGCATGCATTTTATCAGGTTGATACTCTGCCGCAATGCCTGCAGATTGACATCATGCGCAAGGACCCTGACTCCCCTGCACAACAAGAGAAAGAGGTTTGTTTAAGCGTACTTTTGCGCCACACTTTAGACTTGCCCACTTTCAACAAACTGTAAGTAACATGCTGCCCAAATCACCATCCTCCTCCAATGAATGTTATAAAAATTATCCAGGGCATGCAGTTCTAGTCGAGTCACTCGAATGTGGGTGTGCTGAATGGCGTGGGATTAGCAGAATCACATTGAGAGCCACACACTAACACAAGACTCGCACACTCAAGCATACAAGCATACAAGCATAACAGGTGTGCTGACCAGGCTGACAAAGCTTTTGTCTGAAATTTGCACACATAAGGTGTTTGACCCAGATCGCCAGCGCCCAAGAGACTTGGACATTGAGATGCCGAGGGAGCGGCCAAGTGCCCGCACTGCATTTGGGCAGGGAGAGACGCCTGCCCACCCTCGTGACGCGCTGGGGTGAGGAAGTGGTTTGTTACAACGTGAAACGTGCGCATATTTATGTATTAACATTCTGCTTGGCTTTTTGTGCGTGAGATCTGTGTGCATGATGAAGGTGCTTCCATGTGCAGCAACTACAAATTGCAAGGGAATGTAAATGTTAATGTCCACAGTAGGCTTGTGCTCGTCGTGTTTGCCTCTGTTGATGATGAAGGTGCTACCCACGTACAGCAACTACAAATTGCAAGGGAATGTAAATGTCCACAGCAGTTATCCCTCAACGTATGCTGTGCATTTACTGACCTACATCCCCCCTCAGGCATGGAGAGCCAACCCCAGCACAGGCCTCCATGGCTGCTGGACCCCCTCAGAGGCCAGAGGGCTTGGAGGTATGGCATGGGTGTACGCAAAAGATTGAGCCAAGAACAAAAGCAGGAAGATTGTCTTTCTGAATTACGATTAAGGTTTGGGCAATACCCTGATTTTGGGCGCCAACCAGCAGAGAAGAAACGCAGGGACGCTGGTTAATTTTTTGCATTGTTTTGAGGCAGGCATTATTACAACGTCCTGCCCATTACTAAACACACACTCCCAATGCTATCATACTTTCAGGGGCCTGTGGATCCATCTGTGAAAGTGCCACCAGTAGGCCTTGCTGCCACAACGTGAGTGTTTCGTCATGAGACTTTCATGTTTTTTGCTGCCTTGCACTCGCTTGGCATGCAATAGGGATAGTGCTGTTCACAATAAGATTGTTTTTTTGTATGTAATATGCACATGTGCACATGGCGATCAGTAAGTGTGTATGCAGCTGGGATGGATGCTACCTCAGCAAACACTTGAATTGATACCAGTGTTAGCTATGAGCTTGTACACACTGCTTTTGACTTTCAGGGCCTCCGATAACCCAGTGGTGGTGCACAAAGGAGGGGCCATGGAGGTGTGTGTTGTATGAGCAGAAAAACGAGGAGCAAATGTTCTAAATAACTGTGACACAAACTCAAAGCTCAGAAAAGCACATAGCCAACCAGATTTATTTCTTATTAATCTTCGTCTAGTTGCACACTTCTTATATTTATTTGCAGATCACCTTCTACAACAGAGAATAAGCACTGTTAGTGCTGAACAAGTCAGAACTTGATCCTTCAAATCTACACAATTTCTCTCACAGGCGTTTGGTGGTGGAGAGACCGTGGTACCAGATCGCACGCAGGCCGACACCAAGATGATGGTGCCTGGAGAGCTTTCACAGACTGTGGATCAGGCAAGCTGTCCCTGGTAGACCAGTGTCACATCCCATGACCTGATCAGCCACTTTTTTGCACAGTGCTCTATTCGTAAAAGCTGTTAAAACTACCGACAAATCACCAAGCAACGCCTTGATAACCAATCAGAGGTACACACAGCATGCATACAGGTTCTTTCCTTTGGCACAGACGACAAACTGTCTGCTGCACATGTGCATTCCTTCCTTAAAAATACATTGAAAATCACTTGTTGCACTCAGGTGACAAAGGATCTGCAGCAAGCCAGGCTGGGACCAGGCCCCGGCAACCAAGCTCAAGGCGCAGCAGTGAGTAGCCTGGGAGGTGGCGACGTCAGCAAAGCTGGGCGTGGTTCTGAGGAAGCACAGAAGCTGCAAGCAGGCACTGAGTGAGTGGGACGGAATAAATTTGCACTATTGCTGTTCAGGACGTGGCTCTGTTTCTGAAATCTACAGATTGAGTGCATGAAATATACATTCTTTCTCTTTGCCTTTTCCGTGATGCACACTCACACGCAGCTCTTGTCCATTTGCTTAAGTATCAAACCTGTGTGTTGAACATCAATATCTAGGCGTGGCTGGACACCAGAGGGTACCACAGTCATGTTTGGGCGTAGGGACAAGGCCTTAGAAGAGGAGTACGGCACTGCTAGCAAGCCATATGTTGATGCTGCTTTCCAGGCACAGCACCACGCAGCACCTGGTAAGGGAGCACAAGAGGTTCAGGCAGAATAAGCAGGCACTATAACCAAGTGTATTTCAGGCACTAAGAAATTACAGGCAGACGAAGGGCGAATTCCTCGTGTTAAAAAGGCAAAGAAGTCATTGTGCATATTGTGACGCGCATTTCATTTGCTGGACGTTGCCAGGAAAGGTCAGGCTCATAACTCACCGGTTTTAGATTCCTGCATAACTTGCAGCGTATACCCTTGTCTGAGTCACCCGTGGAGTATTTTTACATGGATCATACTAAACAAAACATCATTTTTGTTGAATCTCCTGCTGATATCCCTGGTTAACATCAATTACTGACGGCGCAACATGCCTGGCAATAAGTGGGTGTACTACACAAAATTTTGTAAGAACGGTTAAAATTATTGGGCCCAAAGAAGACAACGAGGCTAGGTAGGCCTCAAAATAGCCTGCACATGCATAGAATATGCCATAAAGTCATGCTACCTGTCTGAACTATCGGTTTGTGGTGATTATGCATGTATGTAAGTGAGTAAAAGGCCGATTCATCTGTGCTGCACTCATGAGCATTCCGCAGGTTCTACTGCTCCTCCCAGCGAGGGGGCTGAGTCGGAGAATGAGTGGGTCGAGTCTTACAGCTCTGAGGAGGAGCAGCAGGGGCAGCACGTGCAGCATCAGCCGTGAGTTTATAACAACCTGCATTTGCCAGTTCAATACTGGCAATGCTACGTCCCTTACAGCCTTGTCCTTCCAAGATGTGATGTGTATAGGTCTCATCAAGGAGGTTTTAGGCACTCTGAACTTATAATTTTGCATGTTAAGAACCCACAAATACACACACACACACATTCACAGAGTGGACTGGGCGTCAGAGAAAGTTGGAATGGCCACTCGCGAGAAGACTGCCGCCGATTACTGTGAGTCAAATGAAGTCATATTTTCCTGCCCAATACTTCTGATTGAACTCTGAAAGTCTATTAACCAGATAAGAGCTTGAAATATCTTTTCCGAAGCCAACAAAATGAAGCTTTGTTGCCGTGTTTCTTGCAGACCCACGATCAGATGACAAGGCTTACCGCCCAATGAGCACGCTCAAGGACCAGGTAGAGAACGGGATATATGTGAGCTGTACACAATGCTTGGTCATTTTTTTAAATTGACAAAGGCTGCAAAAAGGTGCTTTGTGCGTGTGTTGGGCTCAGATGTAAATGCTACTCGTCTAAGGATTGCTGTATCAGCTCCTTGGACTACCTTGAGCACAGGCATGAAGTACGAATCAGAAATGGACTCTATGTGGCCTTCTCTAAAAATTACAGTTACAGTCTATTGTATACACACCCCTGACACAGATTGAAGCAGCAGAGGCTGGAGAGCGGGTGCCAGGCATGAAGGCCACCTACGCGTATGAGGTAATATGGTTGAATTATAGTAAATGGATTTGGCCAGGTCAGCCTTTCCACAGAGCCATTTCTGAGACGCACTTTTTTTACAAGTCTTAAGGGACGGTACAATTATGACGGGGGTGCGGTAAAATTGTGAGGGCCGTTCAGAAGCTATGCAGCATCTATTTGCAGAACCATGCAGCTTGATTGGAAAGGTCTGTAACAAGCAAAGCAATGGTGGTAGGCCTGCTTACTAACTTACTTGTGTAAACCCCGTCAGAACCTACTTCAATTATGCTGCAACATGTTAGTTTAAACGCCTGGGAAATATGAAAGCAAGCATCACTTGAGATGGGTTTCGCTACCAGGAGATGATGGACTGCATATACTGATAAAACCCAATGTGAGAATTAAGAGTTACAAACAGTGCTTGAGATACCAAATCTGCAGTGAGTTTTATCATTGGGATATTTGTCAAATCAAACGGCCTGCACACAGCGCATATTGCGTGCATTCATCAGCATTCAAACGTGTGCTACTTTCTGGCATTATGCTCATTTCAGATCAAAACAAAGTACTAGAGGTGCTTGTTTTGAGCGCTCAACCCCACAATTCTTTTCATCTGTAAAATTGAACGTGCTTCTGACCTTTCCTTCCAATTGCACAGCTCACTCCTGCCCAGACCAAGCGAGCTGGCAAGCCCAAGCTGAAGAAGATTCGCAAGCCTGTCACCGGTTCTAACTCCCACGCAGCCAGGGACTTTAGGTGCGTCAAACTCTTTTGGCTACCTAAGAACGAATCTAAGTCTTAAGACCGAACCTAGGGATCAATTTCACATTCACCATAAGCAACGTGCATACATGAATTTCATTTGGCAATGTTTGCAACGTATGTGTTTTGAGTCCTGTGGCCTTAGCAGCTCAATTTATTGCTTTATGCGTTAGTCATCTTGGGCATAAGAAGCAGCAGCCAAGTCTTTATTTCTCTTTTAGCAATTACCCATCATATTGTTGGCAAACAGGATGCACGCCAAGCCACATTCAGAGGAGAAAGCGCGTGCTGCTGCTCGCTCTGCTGGCCCCACTGACAACTATGAGTACTCAGACGAGAAGGTAGACATAATCGGAGCTGCGGCCTTGTTTTGTGAGTACCTTGGTTGTTAAAACTCTGATCTTGAGGGGAGCTGCGTGCTAGCAGGTTCCTGAAAAAAAGAAAAAAGAACGCAGATAATGTAAACACTACCGGCATGGATTAGGAATCATGTTGTTTTGTGTTCTGCACCACCCGAAGGATGCAAAGACCCACCTGGAGAATAAAAATAAGAAAATAAGAGAAGCTTTTCAGTGGAGTGGGATTAGGTGGTTGGGAGGCAGAGGCCTGCACACCACCAGGAGTATTGCTCAGATGTTTTTGGGGGTATCTTGTCTCATCTGTTTGGTTTATGTTGCGGACGTAACTGCATGACTGCATGTATGTAGGCTTATTTTTTCATGCATGCTGCGGCATGTAGACTAGTAAATCCAAGGCTGTGGAGTGGGTTCAACATCTACAGCAGCCACACAAGGAAAATCCTTGTGTGGCTGCTGTAGATGGTGCCTGTTGCTCCTAGTAGGATGGTGTGAAGGGTTTTACGATGCCTGAGTGAGTGAGGCATTAGCAGCTTATGTTGTTGTCTCATCTGTTTGGTTTATGTTGCGGACGTGACTGCACGACTGCATGTACGTAGGCTTATTTTTTCATGCATGCTGCGGCATGTAGATTAGTAAATCCAAGGCTGTGGAGTGGGTTCAACATCTACGGCAGCCACACAAGGAAAATCCTTGTGTGGCTGCTGTAGATGGTGCCTGTTGCTCCTAGTAGGATGGTGTGAAGGGTTTTACGATGCCCGAGTGAGTGAGGCATTAGCAGCTTATGTTGTTGTCGTGCCTTTTCTTCTTGTTGGGTAGGGGAAGTGTCTTAGCAGTACTTCAATTTGATAAGATTATTGCGTTTGTTTGGTTGTATGTCTCTTGGTGTCATAGCCAGGGGGTATGGATTGGCGGCGCCACCTGCTATGTTATTACGGGCAACTTTCTTGCATTATTGGCAGACCTCGCTGATACGTGCTTGTTGGGTTTCATTTAGGACTCTCTTGGTGTCATTTCAGCCACCTTTTTGTCTCATCTGTTTGGTTTATGTTGCGGACGTGACTGCACGACTGCATGTACGTAGGCTTATTTTTTCATGCATGCTGCGGCATGTAGACTAGTAAATCCAAGGCTGTGGAGTGGGTTCAACATCTACAGCAGCCACACAAGGAAAATCCTTGTGTGGCTGCTGTAGATGGTGCCTGGCTCCTAGTAGGATGGTGTGAAGGGTTTTACGATGCCTGAGTGAGTGAGGCATTAGCAGCTTATGTTGTTGTCTCATCTGTTTGCTTTATGTTGCGGACGTGACTGCACGACTGCATGTACGTAGGCTTATTTTTTCATGCATGCTGCGGCATGTAGAGCAGTAAATCCAAGGCTGTGGAGTGGGTTCAACATCTACAGCAGCCACACAAGGAAAATCCTTGTGTGGCTGCTGTAGATGGTGCCTGTTGCTCCTAGTAGGATGGTGTGAAGGGTTTTACGATGCCCGAGTGAGTGAGGCATTAGCAGTTTATGTTGTGCTTGTCCCTTTCTTCTCGTTGGGTAGGGGAAGTGTCTTAGCAGTACTTAATTTTGATCAGATTATTGCGTTTGTTTGGTTGTATGTCTCTTGGTGTCATAGCCAGGGGGTATCAATTGGCGGCGCCACCTGCTATGTTTTTACGGGCAACTTTTTTTGCATTATTGGCAGACCTCGTTTGATACGTGCTTGTTGTGTTTCATTTGGACTCTCTTGGTGTCATTCAGCCACCTTTTTGTTTGAAAATGATACTTCAGTATCCGTTACGTTTGCATAATTTGCACTGCAGGTGTCCATTGCCCGTGTGGAAGAGGAAGCACGTCATGGTGGAATTAGCTTGCGCACGTAAGATCAACTTCTTTGTGTGGTTACCAACCTTCTAGAGTCTGCTTGTTCTTAGCAAGTAAAACAGTCCCACTGGCACCAGTTTTGCTTGTATCCAATTTTACAAGTTAAACCACAAATTCAACTGAACAACTGTTGCATACTTGCATGCAGGCCACAGAAGGCTGCTGCACGCGCAGAGAAGGTGAGGAATTGAGTTGCTGAAAGTCTTGGATACTTTTCACAATGGTCCAAGCAAGAATCATGGTGTGAGTCCATCCACAGGCTTTGGAATCTCTACATTTAGTAAGCGCTTGATCGGCTGAAATTGAGGAATTTTGCCTGTAGAAAGGGAGCATGGGCTTCACTTTAGCAAAGAATGCATGTTGCTCTACCCTAGAACATTTAATCATACATCTATGCGCCTCAGGTGGCAGAGGAGATGAAGGGCGAGCCGTCCGCATGGCACAACACATATACAGGCGGCCGCAACATTTCAAGCTTCACACCTGGAGAGGGCAACAAGGTGCACTTGGGCAGCGGCAAGCACGAGGTGTGTGTTGTATGGAAAAAGATGCGTAACTGATGTGTGTTTGTCCTTTGGGTTTCTACCCCCACTGTAACCTGCCAGGTTCACTCATAGACATATTGAGGCGCAGATAATAAACTATTGCAAGGGGTTTGTTTTTGACTGAAAACCTATTTAGCACAAAGACAGATAGCCCTTCATCTTCCATGCCACCTATTTGCAGAAGCCACATACGCTTGGCTGAAGCAAGGAGCTGTCTCGTTCAAGTTCTGATTTAAATCACCAGTTTATTGTCTTGAGATTCCCTTTTTTGCTAATTAGAAAGGTACTTTTAAATATGGCAAGAGTCCCAACCATCTGTTTTGCTGTTTTTCATTCTGCTGTAATTGTCTTTGAAGTGCTTTACAAGCCACATGGAGAACCCTGCCAGGGATGCTGACGCAGTAATCAAAAAACTATTCCCAGATCCTCTATATTAACTCATGACCATGTCTATTTCCTGCTTGATTTCTATGTCCAGTCCATATGTGTGTGTATGTTTTTTGTGTATCGCAAGATCGCAAGAGTACCTAGGGGAAAAGGAATTTTACAGTATTCGGTATCAATGTGGCTTCCTTTTCCTTATCTTCATGTGGGGAGTGGTTTTCACTGCCTGCGTAGTTTTTCTTTTCTTTTCCAAATGAATCTACCCACCGTGGGTGACCCCGCTTCCCAGATAAAGACAGATTCACCTCCAGCCGCCCAGATTTTGTGCTGGTCACTCCCATCACTGCAAAAACACAAAAACTACAAACTACATACTAATGTAGGGGGGTGGGTTCTTTGAAGTGGCAGGGAGCAATTGAGGGAGACTGGGAGCACCTCAGCAGCACCGCCAGCCACCAGCCACCAGTATAGCCACCAACCCCAGACAGCACCAACCTAAAGACCTCGACAAACCTCGGCGTGACATACACCTTGTCAAGATCAAGTACTGTGAGGACACCAGACCTCAGAACAAGCCAAACGCCGCAAAGGAACAGCACAAAGACCTTTGCAACATTGTCCAAGGAGCCTCCGTTACTCTCCACATCATCCTCTTGGGTGTGGGTGGCACCACCTACAACACTCACACTCTGAATCCTTTCAAAGAACTGGGTCTCGATCCTCAAAGAGTTAAGAAGCTTGTTGCCTCCAAGCTCCAAGTGCACTCTGTGAACTCTGCTGCTAAACTCTTCCATACCAGACGTGCCCTTTCCAGTACTGTTATCAACTCTCATTAGGAGCCGGTTTCAGGTCAAGCCTGCAACCCTCCTGATCCCCATTGATTTTTCCTTTCCTTTTCGCGGTGGAGGAGCTTTACGGTGCTCAGTACCAAAGTGGCTCCTTTTTTTTATTTGATGTGGGGAGTGGCTTTTGCTGCCTGCGTAGCTTTTTCTTTTATTGGAAATTTATTAGCCGTATCCGGGGGCTTCACCAAACCACCGTGTGACTGGGGTAATTATTGAGCATTTGAGGACCGAGTCACAGGGTCCACCTGAGGTATCGGGGCTTCTGTATTATTTCTTCATTTGTTGACAATGCGTTTATAGTTTATAGTAAATTGATAAATGTATGTGATCGCATTACAGCTGATCACCCCTGAATTAGTCACCTTGCGTATACAATTGACCCAGCAGAATCAGATCGTGGCCTGAAGGAGGTTATAGCTTGGAAGGAAGGTCGATGGCTGAAAGTCCAGAAATACTTGCAACCCGTGTGCGCGCACTGAGAGCGCTGGCATGCTTTGTGAACCAAAACGCGGTTAAAAAGCGGATAGAAAACGAACGAGAATCATCGTGTAATCATTAATTTTTAACCACCTAAACGCACCGTGCTTTTAACAGAATAAGAAGCTGAAGCTGAGGTGGGAAGCGCACTCAGGATTTGTCTGACAATCGGTTGTGAAGAAACTAATAATAACAGTCCCCACGCTTGGTTGCAAAAAAGTCCGCAAACTGTTCGATGTTCGTCCACCCAAAGTACTGCACCGTTTTGTACAGTGAGCACACCGTTGGACACGTATTGAAGCCAGCTTTCTAACGCACTGATTTCCAGACTATTCTTTAGAGAATCGGGGCAGCTAGACTTGTTTTGAGTGGAAGAGAGGCAATATTTTATAGGGAGTCGACGGAGGCCCCAAACAGGGGTACTTTAGAAATGTGAACTGAGTATGGGCACCCATGTTTGCAAATTCTAAGCTTAGGACCCAAGGGTACTCGTAACACCTGAGCTTTATTGTTGCAAACATGGGTGCACATGTCTAATTGTCCGCGGCGTGAACCCTACTGCCAATCCGCCAGAACTCACCACCTGCTGCACCAATCTGGGTCATTTTTAAATATATGGCGATCTTTTGATAAATAAATATCATTGCAACAAAAATGGAGTAAAACGACCCAGTAGTTGGTCAGATACTCCATTTTGGCCCATTTCCCTTGAAAAATAAGCAAAAGGTGGAAAACCAACCTTCATCAAATCTGCTCTTCAAAATCCAGGATGATTTGGTATCATACAAGTCCTCTCCTTGTCTTGTTTTGGGATGAAAAGAGGTCCTGCTTGGGGCGTGGTGGCCTGTTATGTGGAAACTCGGTGCCAAAATTTTAACTGGATTTCTGTCCAGACCACTGGGGTGGTCCTTTTGTCCCCAAACTTCAAACTTCATGAACCATGTAGTTATATCATTCAAACATGATTTGTTTCAAAAAAGTCACATTTCAGGACATTTGCTCCGTTGTCCCCCTCTGGCAATATTTGCAGGTTTCCAGACCGTTTGAGGACGCCTTACCCTGATTTAAATTAATAGATTTACTCAGTATAATTATAACACAGGTTGCTAAATTCCGGGATCCCCTTGATACGCTCGCGCAGGTCCAGGTTGCCCTCAACTGCCAACCAACATTTCACCCAAATGGACAGCTTCTTTTCAGGCAATGAGCACACCGTTGGACGCGTATTGAAGCCAGCTTTCTAACGCACTAATTTTGGACAGTCTTTTTGAGAAATGGGGCAGCTAGACGTGATTGATTGGAAGGGGTGGTCTTGGAGGTACTGCTGGTTGCTCTTCTCCCTTCCGCAAATGCGACTATCTACCAGCCTCATTTCACAAAAGGACAGTCAGGAAAAAAGTGCGTGGGACTGGATAATAACAATAATACAGCTCAAATTGCAGAAGCTGTGGGTGGAATTAAAATAATTAATAACCTGTAATAACAATGGCTGCTTTGTTTCCATCGTTCTCGAGTTTGTGCCCCAGCAGAAGCAGGCCTTGTTTTGCGGTTGCTCGTGTGCCAACAGGCTTTAAAATCCCCAGACACCACCCAATAAGACAGGTTCAGGCACCGTATAACTTGAGGAGAGGAAGAGCTCAAGTTGTGAATGCAAGTTCTGCAGAGGCCTCGCCAACAGAGACGCTCATTGGAGAGCAGGGGGCTGTGTGGTCTGCATCTGTTCAGGTTTGTGTGTGTCACCCTCCTCGGCTGTGCACGTGGCTTTAGCCACTGTTCCAACCACACACACGCCCTCACTCACCACACAATTGTACCCACGCGCACCCACAACAACTTGCTCACACACACACACACACACACACACACACACACACACACACACACACACACACACACAAACACACACACACACACACACACACACAAACACACACAC
>Ga0307947_1000767_pt1 | contig 23772 bp, 26 predicted proteins | sample OrgLakmetagen232_FD_201840 | JGI IMG/M metagenome (GOLD analysis project Ga0307947, IMG submission 201840) | Saline water microbial communities from Organic Lake, Antarctica - #232 | ecosystem: Environmental > Aquatic > Non-marine Saline and Alkaline > Saline | place: Antarctica: Organic Lake...
CATTTTCCAGTTGCGTCACAGCCCTTTTTTTACTTGGTTTGTTTTGAGGTTTACCTCGTTCTCATAGGTTGAGCAGCCATTCCAGGTTGAATGCCTTTGTAATCCAAACTAAACTAAACTAAACTTGTTTCCTGTTTCTGACTGAGGCTTCTTACACGTCCTGAGACATATGAAAAGCTAATTCTCGTACTCTTTGATGCTTCTCTCCGCGCTTCTTCAAAACAAACGTTCTCTTTCTCTATACACTTTCTTTTCTACATACATCTGTTTCATGTTTCCTCTACCTACTGTTTCTTATATTTGGCCAGGCGTGGTTTTAGACTTTTGCCAAGCTTCCGCTGGGATACCCTTTGAGGCATATTTAGTGATGTAACCTTACCTTATACACACACATCCTGAGACATATCGACAGCTTTGTTCTCGTTCTCCTTAATGCTTTCTCTTCGCGCTTCTTCAAAACAAACATTCTCTTTCTCTGTACACTTTTCTCTTCTTCATACATCAGTTTCCTCTATATCTTTTGTTTAGCCAGGTGTAGTTTCAGGCTTTTTCCAAACTTCCGCTGAGATGCCCTTTGAGGCATACATAGTGATGTAACCTTACCTTACCTTATCACAACCGGTTTGCTTTCCCTGAGAGACCGGTTGCTGATGCACGTGCACCATTTGTCTTACCGGTATTTGAAGATGGCTCTGAGCAAAAGTGCCATGAGGAACGTAGCTCGATTCAGGATTCGAGGACATGGGTTGAAGTGTGAAACAGATTTATATGGCAGGAGTGCATGTGTTTACAATTTGTGTGAAAACGGGGATTATATTCAAGATGAGAAACACGTTATTTTTTCATGCATTGGTACCGAACATTTTCGGCACCAGTTCATCCATTTATTTGATAATATTTTTGAAGGTGATATCAAAGGTTTTGTTTTTCAACATAACTCAATTTATTAGTGCAGCTGTCGATCTTTTTGATTTATTAAATTGTTGGGACCTTTAGGTTGAGCAGCCATGCCAGGCTGGAGGCCTTTGTAATCCAAACTAAACTAGTTGAGCTCAGGAAAGACTCAAACCAACTTAGAGTGGCAGACCCTGTTTCACTTTGAGGTTTTTACCTTCCCAAAAGGCCGGGGGGCAGAGCCATCCCAGGCCGAATGCTTTTGTAAACCCTGTCAGCAACCTTGCCTAGTACATCATTCTTAGCCTCCTTGTACTGTCACATAAGTGCTAAAAAGAAGTCATCTGGTGCCTGATCAAAAATACCCCTCCTTGAAGTGCAAAATCACAGCTATTAAAAGTAATACAATAAGTTATGCAGCCCCCTATGAAATTTGGCGCACGGAGATGTCCCTCACAGTCTACGCCAAAGAGTTCCTGCCGCCTGCTGTATGTGGGTATTCAGGGCCTCAGGGGAGGGGTTAGCTTGGAAGGAGCCTCTGCACAGAGCAAAAGCACCCTGTCAAACCCGTCGACCCCATACACAGCAAAGCAGCGGCAGAATGAAAACACAGCACACCTGACATGGGGGTCTCATGTGCCTCAGGGGAGGGGACAGTTTGGGAGGAGCCTTTCAATCTTGAAAGGCACCCTGTAGACACACCAGCCCCCACATCCAGGCGGCACCACACATACACACACACACCGGTTCGTCCCTGCGACGGACGTGTAAACTAAAGAGCAACCCCCAGGAGCAGAATGCGCATGTGCAGCGATTCCTTAGCTGCCTTCGCCTGACTAGACAATACATGACTTGCACACTTAGTTCAATTGTTACAGGATTGCACGGATAGATGTTGTGTCTGCAGACACCTCCAACGCCCGCAACCTTCATGCCTGGCGGCTCATCAGAAGATGCCGCCCTGTGCCTTCTCCTTCTCGTACCTGTGTGTGTTTGTAAGTGGATGTGTATGCGTGTGCGTGTGTGTGTATGTGTTTGTGTGTATGTGTGTATGCATGTGTCAAATTTGTGTGTGCGTCCTGAACCCTTGCATTCACGTAAAGAAGGTTGTGGGGGACGGGGAGGTTAGGCTGGAGGAGAACAAGGGGACACTTTCTAGTCTCAAAGCATCACCAGGAGCAACCACGACAGGCAAACAGGAGCTGCTGAGACATTTCACATCTTGGTGGCTTCAGACCCCAACTCTAAATGCCTCTGTTCCCACGAGTCAGATCGTGAGGACAGCTGAGGGCACTTTTTTCTCCAGGCACAAAGGACTGAGTCTCAGAGACGAGAATGGCTGCGTGCTGCCCCATATTACGGCAATGACATGAGAGCAGCAAGGAAACCATGCCTGCAACAGCCCTACTGCACACTTAACGCGTCTCTCCCCCACCCCCCATTGGCACTTGTGCAGCCAGGGAACCACTCACGTTTCAAAGTACTGGTAGATGATGGTGACGGCCAGCAAAATGCCTGTGCCTGAGCCGATGGCGCCCATAAAATCCGCAACGATGGTGAGGGCTCCGATGCACATGCCACCAAAAGCAGCGGCGGTGGGGATGTACCTGAGGTGCAAAGGAAGCATGCTCAAGGGTTAACTATTCACACATTCTTGAGGAGATAACTTGCTTGGAGGGTAGTTAAAGTCTAGGGTCTTGGTTGCTTCTGGGTTCGCGGTGTTTTGAGTTATCTGACTTGGGGGGTAGGTGCCCAAAGTCAGGGGTCGGAATCCTGACCCTAGCTCAGAGACATTCAGCAGTCAGCCATCAAAAAAGGAATTCAGATGCACGGACACATACACCACGTACCATCTCCAACATGCCTGAGACAACAGCGGAAGAAAGAGGAGCGTGCACAGAAGGGACACATACAGGAAAGACAGCGAACATTCCAGTTCTTCGATCAACTCCACACGCACCACAGGCGTAAATGATACAGCTTCAAATTACCCCATATGTCCTACTCTAAGTTATGTTTGCCACGTTAGCAATTTGTAATTGGCGAGTAGAAATTCGTCCTGTGACCAAGAGGCATGTTCTACCTGGCACAGTGATGACAAAATACAGCAAGCAAAGCTTGCCTGGGTGGCAGGTTCAACCTACCATACACATATCTATGACAGCAGACAGTCGCTTGCAGGCCTGCGCCTCATTCAGACAGCGCATTGCAGTTAGGGCTAAGTGCGCTCAAGCGAATCAAGCAACACCACTACAAAGCCCATGGTTGTTGAGAGAATGCATACCACTCGGCAGCAGGGTGCGTCGTTGCACAGCTAAATAAAAGAGTTCACCGACTAAATACACACACACACACCTGTTCAGCTCCTTTTTAAGAGACGCCTGTGTGTCTCGGTGCCCTTGGATGAACATATTCTGCTCCTTTAGCTGCTTAGCCACGTCGTTGGCAGAAGATCCGGACACCTCAATCCAGGTCTTAGAGAACAGCGCGCATGCTGAGAGCATGAACACGATGTAGAACAGGGCATGCAGGGGGTTGGCTGCCACCTGTGCGTGTATGTGTGTGTGAGTGTGTGTGCGTGTGCGCACGCATGCACGCACAAAAGTAAGGTGTGCGATGAACAAGAGTGCAAAGGAGTGCTTCGCAGTAGTTTATCGTGGAAGTGAGGGGGGGGCTCACCCGTGGGTGGAGAGGGGGCTCTACCATTGTGAGGGTAATTGCTTTGTGTGCCATCCTACTGCAGCCTTAAAACAGCCGGGTTTCGTCAAACCCTTCTTTTGTTTGCTACAAATAGGATGGCACGCAGGCATGCAAGCCAAACAAGCATTAAAAAATTTCCCTTCTGGTTTCCCATTAATGCCTGCAGATACCCCCCCTTCCTTCTGTATTTTAGCATTGCCTTTGCACATGCGCATACACGCATCCTTAAAGGCAGTAGATCCTGATGTGCCGCGTGCTGCTAGGAAGCCTAAGCATTTGTCATAAACTTAAGTGGCACAGAAACCCTAAGTGGTCTGTAGCACCCCCCCCTCCCCTGAGCGCGTGATCTCGTACTGCAGATTTCTTACACTTGCTGTGCCACAGGTTGTTGGGACGAGCCAAAGCATGAGACTCCCATTTTCGATCTCGAAACAGCACCTGAACCTGAGCACTTTCTGCTCAAGTCCAGGCCTGAGTCGATGGAGATCGAGCTCCCCGAGAAGTTTATAATTAAGTGATACTGGCACCTTGCAATAAATTCTTGCAGATGATTATAGACAAGTAGCGCTCTTCTTCAGGATTAAATGAGTGTACGTGTGTATCTGTCTTGCGGCAAATCATAGACGTGTGCAGCTGCACAATCGTCCACACGCGTACCAACCTCCTCATTTTTTGTAAAGGCTCGTTCAAACGAGCTTCAAAAGAGCTTGGTTTGTACACAGCTCTGGATTAAGGGTGCACTCTGTTTTGGCTTATCCCCTGCCCCCAGTCCGAGCCCTGGTCTTAAAATCACGCCTGGTCAGGACAGAAATGTATCTATAGAAGTACGGCATAGACAGCCAGCTGCAGAGACATCGATCCTATAGCAAGTGGAAGCAAAAACAAACATGCACGTACACGGGTGCAAAAGCTCACGTTTTCCAGTAAAAAAGCACCTGCAGAAAAGACCATGCACCTTATCTCAAGTACACGCATGCACGTATGTACGCACCTCTGTGAGACTCTGCGGCGGGGATATGTAGTACACAAGCCCACCCACAGGATGCATCTGTCCATTGTATTCCAGAGCTGACCATCGGCCTAACAGCTGCACTAGAAAGTTGGTGCTGCGTACAACGGAGAGTAACGTGGATGTGTGTACATGTGCTTTGTTAAAAACTGCTGCACTAAAGCTGCTGCATCATAAACCTTACTCCCGGCAGGGCTTTTGTCGACCTGGAGAGGCTCATGCCGAGCGCACCTCTGATTGACAGGGTTTCCTTCCAGCACAGCTCTTGTGAATTTTAAAATATGGTAAAGCAGTTTTGCACTAGCAGGGCTGCCAATGCTTAAGAGGTGCTTTTGTGCCAAGACATCTCTTTTAATGCCAGCTATCACCAGAAGCCTTGATCACACAACTGATTTTCGGAGTAGGCTTGGAGATTTTGTAACAAAGATTGGTTGTAGAAAAAAATACAAGCGACAAGCTCAAGCCGTCAAGCTGCCGTATCCAGTCATTGATGCAGCAAGGCTCTCCTTTCCTGTTTATGGCACCCAGTTTGTTGTTGCACTTGGGAGGAAACCACGGTGGAAGCAAGGGATCACCACCGCTTTGCAACTGAGCATCACTCACAAGTCTCAAAGCATGGCAGACTCAAATACAAGGTACCCCAAGCATACAAACAGAAATGGCTCACACGTGTGACAGGTTGGCACACACACACACACCTGTAACGCTTGTACAGGAGCTGGGAGATGAAGTACAGGTTGGACACAAGGGCGGACTGGAGGATGATGGGCATGTTGGAGGTGTAGAACAGTTTGATGGGGTAGCTGCCCTGCTGGCCACGGGCACGCTTGTTGCGCACCGGCAGGTCCACGCGGAAGCCTTGGAAGTAGATGACCTGTGTGTGTAAGAGTGTGTGTGAGTCTAAGAGTGTGTGTGTGTGTGTCTGTGTGTGTTCTTGAGTGTGTGTGTGTGTCAGTGTGTCATATGTGCTTGCGTGTGTGGGGTAGAGAAACACACTTGAATTTATTTACAGGGTGAACACACATAACCCCAGTGCTTGAAGTAAGCGAACGGAGAGTCGGACATGTCATATTTACCAAGTGACAGAATGAAGCTGATGTGTACGCGCCAGCTAACAGAGTTAATCGTGGGGGGAAATGCTACAAGTACACAACAAAAGGCGCACAGCCCCCTCTACACTAAAAACACACAAGCCAACTCACGCCTAAGAAGATGACAATAGTGGCCAGCAGCTGCATGACGTTGGGCATATTGTGGCGATAGAACGCCTCCTTCAGCGCACGCATTTTGTCGTTTCGTGTCAATAGCAGGTGGAACATGGCGATGACGGCGCCCTCAAACTCAGCACCTCGCCCGGTGGACACGGTGTATGGACTGCAGCGAAAGCAAAGCGCGCACGAGTAGCATGTCAGCAGCCGCTTACAATTTTGCGTTACGACTGCAGCTGGGGCCTGGGTGGTGGCGTTGCCCAAAGTCAGCACCTACTGCTTGGTATGATGGAAGGCTGCAATCCAAAGCAAGGACAGGCAAATAAGGGCACGGGAGCAGGAGACATTATGACAAAGTCCGCCCGCAAAGTGAGCATCCAGGCAGATCATTATGTGCTGGAAACAGCGCTGCAGATGAAGTTAAGTCATCACCTACTCGTGGATAGTAATACGAACAATGAAAGCGCAAAAAGAGGTGACTTATCGTACAAAGGCACAGCAACGCGTTCGCCCTCTCAATCCTTGTTCGTTATCAGCCCTCCCGGTGGCATTTACATCATAAAACCTGAAGGACAGTAAAAATCCCCTTCTGCTGCGATGGATCCCAGGATTGGAGGGCAGCTGCCGCTCCCTCAATGAAAAGACGAGACTGACAAACGGACCCTTGAACTCAAAGGTTCGCACAGAGACGGGGATTTTAGCTGCATCACAATCCTGCTCAGCAATCACTCTATTGGGCTGGTCACGTCTGCTTAGATGTAGACGTGAGTCAAATAGAATGATTATTGACGATCTAAAAGCTTGCACTCTGAGTTACCCATGGAATAACAATTGACATTTGAAAGTCTGAGCATACCAGAACAATTACTAGCCATCCTTACCCGCAAACCGTGTCACCAGTCTATCAAGGTTTGCTGCTGTGTGGCGACATTCTTGGATTTTCTGCAAAACCTTGCAGGGTTTGCTGCACTGCAAGGTTTGCTGCGCTGTGTGGTGACATTCTTAGATTTTCTGCAAAACATAAGTCTGTGTACCTGAGACACCCGCACAGACCTGGACTAACGGTCGAGGAGGAACAACAGGGTGAAGAAAAGCTACGTTACAGTTGGTATCGAAGCCTAAGGTCCTCAGTTTGTGTCGTCAGCTTGTCGACAGTGCATAAGTCCTCCGCTATAACAGTTTGAGTCCTTCGGCCCGCAAAAACAGTGTTTTTGTGCACGCATTACACTTTGCTGCTCCAAGTGGACTCTGTCTAAATCGCAAGCCACTATCATGTAAAAACCGTACAGGTGTAGGGGGTTGTGATATGCTTACGAGGATGCAAGCACTTGAGGGTGGGGCAAATGTAACATGCATACGCAAAGTACGATTTACTTATCGACGCTGCTTTGGAGCGGGCTGCCTAAAACTAAACCCCGACCTTGACTGGATGGGCATTCTCAATCACTGAGTGTACACCCAGCAATAAAAATGTGCACATGCGCAACACACGCATGTACGCACATGCACACACACACGCGCACACGCACGCACGCACACACACACACTCTACCTGAAAGCCTTCCAGATAATGGACTCGCAGATGTTGGTGGCGATGAACAGGGAGATACCGGAGCCCAGACCATAGCCCTTCTGCAGCAGCTCGTCCAGGCAGATGACGATAATCCCGGCGAAGAAGAGCTGGACGATGATCAGAATGGCGTTGGTCGGACCCAGCTCGCGCACGTCCCCGTACATGCCGGACACCACGTACGCCACGGCCTCCCCAATGGTGATCAGCACGCCCAGTAGCTTCTGCGCCCCGGCCAGCAGGTCCCTGTCCGCTTTGACGCTGTTGTCCACCTCGATGATCTTCGAGCCCGCTAACAGCTGCACCACGAGGCCCGAGGTCACGATGGGACTAATGCCCAGCTCCATGCAGGTCCCGCGGTTGGAGGCCATGATCACGCGCGCCCAGTAGAAGGGGTCCGTGCTGGAGTTGGTCTTGATGCCGTACAGGGGCAGCTGGGAGCACACTAAGAAGATGAAGAGCGTGATGCTGGTGTAGAGGAAGCGCTCCTGCACATTTGACGGGGGAATGAGGGGGATGGGAGGTGAGGGTGAGGTAAAAGGGGGGGGGTGTCCAGCCTTGTTTGACTGTGAGAAAATTTCCAATCGCAACATGCGTACAAGTATGCATGTACATAACACAGTACACAACACAGGGCACAGGGAACAGAGGTACGTGAGTAGGCGAGTGTGTGTGTGTATGTGTGTGTTTAAATACTCGAGGCCAGTTTGCCTGTGCGATAAGACCTGCATGCGCATGCATTGCTAGGACATGGGCATCAACAAACACTTGCCTTGAATGGCACGCGCCGGTCTGCCTGGGGCACATCCGGCAAAATGTGCAAAAAAGGCTTCACTAGGTGAAGCGGCCTGCAGGGAAAGAAAGTGGTCCCATAGGGTCATTGCAAGCAAACACATGCAAGGCCGTGTGATAGCCGTCTCAGCGACTGGCACATTATGCAACATGCTGATTGGTCACCTGAAGCCTCCCATGTTGGGTGTGTGAGGTAGCCTTCCAGCTGAAAAGGTGCAATACAGGTGAGGCTTGCGGCCTGTCTCACTGCGAGAATTTAATTGTTTATATTATAAGTAATGGGGTAAATGAAGATATCGAGGCAAAAGGCAAAAGTAGGCCCTTCCCATATATATGCGATGTGATGCAGTTTGATATGTAGCGCGGTCATGCACTCGTGTCGGCTGCCTAGCACATTGGTTGTGAGGGTGAGAATTTACACACTCACACACACACACACACACACACACACACACACACGCACACACATGTACACAAATGCACACACACACACGCACAAATACACAAACACACGCGCACACACACACACACACACACACACACACACACACACACACACACACCACTCACACACACGCACACACACATACATACACACACACATACATACGCACACATGTACACAAATACGTACACACGCACAAATACACAAACACGCGCACACACACACACACACACGCACACACACACACAAACACATACAAATATGAAATATAACACACATTCACATTTAAACATGCACATGCACATACACACAAACGCACACATGTACACGTGCACACACACACACACACACACACACTAACACACACAACACGCACACACACACACACACACATGCACACACATACATACGCACATGTGTACTCAAATACATACACACATGCGCAAATATACACAAACACGCACACACGCTCACACATACACACTCGTACATACACAAAATCGTACACACACGCACACACACACATCTACACACACGCACACTTGCACACGCACACGCACACACACGCACACACACCCACACGCATTACACACACACTGACACATGTACACACACGCACACGCACACACAAGGTGGTTGGGCACAGGTCTGGGTGGGCTACAGCTTGGAGGAGGTGCAGCACGGCTGCAGCTAAGGCAGCTTCTCCAACAGCCACGCAGCCCACGCAGGGTAGACGTCCTTTGGTGACCAACGAACAGCTAACCTCCGCATACTTGCACCTCCCGTTTTGCAAGAAAAAATGCTTCTACTGCGACTTCCCAGGTGCGCCTTGACACCTGAACGGACGCCGTAGCCTCTCTTGCTTCTCCTTTCTTCTTTGGGTTCACCTAGCACCGGCTCTAATTTGGAGTCCTGCTCTTCGCAGTGCAAACTAACTTCTTTGCCTTACACCCAATTATCTCTGCTTTCTGCAAGAAGCTGCTAACAAACACATATCTGCTCACCAGACTGTACCGGTCTTTCCCAATGCTTGCTCTTTCTCTGTTCACATGATCACGTGCAGTGGAAGCAGTAGGCATGAAGTCCCAAGCAACACGTACGTAATGGCTTTCGAATTCTGTAGAGTTGAGTACCATGTTGATTGCGTTAGGAAGAGAGCATACCTAATGCATACTAGTATATGGTATATACTCTGTGTTTGCTAAAATTGCAGCTTATACTTTGTGCACACTCACTTCAAGCCTTCATTTGAAGACTTGAACTCCTGAGGTGCAACCTGTACAACGCTCATACTCTTTCACACACGCAAAAACACACAATCGCACACACACGCACACCCGCACACCAGATGTCCAGCAGCGCATGCAGGACTACGTGGAGTTGCTGTGCTCCGAGATTCGAGCCACGGTGCCCGCCAATCTCGCTCCCCTGCAAACCGTGTATTTTGGTGGCGGGGTGGGTGGCCAGAATCATAGGGGTGAAACATGCGTACAGGAAATTTTTGGCAGGAAAGCCTCCTTAATTGTATTATATGCATCGGCCGACTATATTATAACTTTTAGTCTAGGTGCTGTTGGTCTAGAAGTAGCTACGTGTGTTGTGCAAGGTATGGAGTTTTGCAGGGAAGCCTCCAACACTGAGGTCATGTATGGATCAAAAGGCGCATGCGGTTCTGGCCATCCCTTTACACAGGTGTACCCAAGTAAAGTCGGGGTCCAAGATCTGTGTTGTTCAAGTTTTGTCTTGTCCATGTTGGCAACTTGAGATCGCATGGAAATGATACCGAAATCAATGGTTTATGATGCATCACAGCATAATGTATCTGCCTGCCATGTTCTTGGTGTACCTTACCCACGGTTAGATAAACTCAGATGGATGCCTTTTGCCCACGATTTGACAGATCTCGCAAACAATGCCCTTCCTGGGAGCAACTCGCTGCAGCTGCTGTGCTGAGAGTGTTCCAGCATCTCAAAACCTGAGATTCCATCGTGCGCCTCGCAGACGCCCTCACTGATACCACCCAAGTTGATGGAGAGGATTATGGGCACGCTCCACGAGCACGTCCGCATTGACACCCGGGCAGAGGTGGGCTGCTCCTTTTTAATTTCAAATTGGGTGCTCGTGATTGAGCTCCAGCAGCTGTAGTTGGAAGGGCCAAGATTGGGGTGAAGGCGTCCATCGTTCTCCTCTCTTGTGAACCAAGCTCTGACGGCTTCCTCAAAAGTAGCCGACAGCATTGCAAGCCAGCTTAAACACCAAGAACGGGAGCATGGAAAAGGCACTGCATTGCATTCTTCATAGAAAAGAGGCACCTCTGGTACAAGTAGCCCTCGGGTCACTCTTCCTGTTGGATGTGGCATCATCATAACTGCACGGCACCATCTTGTCCGTGCGGATAAGGTGCAATGAAACGGCCCCCCTTCCCCACACGCAGGCCTGCCTTTTCAAGTATTCAAATACACACATACACACACACAGACACGTATCACTCATTGTAAGTCACTCTAATTGAGGCGCCAGCCCACACGTCACACACATGGCCAATACTTCGTAAATTTATGTACTTGGAACAATGTTCTCGTGTACGTGTCAAGTGGATTGTGAGCCTGCTGCAAATATGTCCGTAGTATAATAGTATAATTGCACATTTACTCATACGCACGCGCAGTCAGAATAAATTGCACAATCACTCACTCACACGTACGCACACTCAAAGGCTCACTCACACGTGCGCACACTTAGAGTAAACTGCACATTCACTCACATACGCACTCAGAGTAAATTGCACAATTTCACACATGTATGCACACTCAGAGTAAACTGCACATCCACACACGTACACACACTCAGAGTAAAGTGCACATCCACTCACACGTACGCACACTCAGAAGAAACTGCACAATTACCCACATGAGCTGTGCGTGCTCCTTTTACGCTACCTTCGTCACTATTGGGGCAGGCTGGGTACAAACGAACGCAGTTTGTCTTACAAGCATAAACATGCTCACAAGCTTGCAGTTTCCTAACCCCTACAAAGGCCAGAAGGTGCTTGCTGCCAGCTGCTGGCTGGTCTCTGCCAGCTTCAATTGTACTCATGAGCTGAGGTAGATGTACCTACGTGTTTCCCTGTTCAATCCTCACTAGGTCACGTTAGAGGCAGACCCAGGCACGTTTGATGTGGCACGGCTGCGGGAGTACATGGGGCTGGGCATCAACCGCGTCAGCATGGGGGTTCAGTCTTTTGATGAGGTGTGTGCCTGTTCTCATGGGGGTGCACATGCAGAGCCCTCTAATAAATAAGTGTGTATATGTGCATATACCCTTGTGGGTGCACCTCTATTTAAAAAGTGTGTATATGTGCATATACTCTTGTGGGTGCATCAGGCCTGTGTGAAACATGGAGGGGCGGTCCTGCAGTGCGTGCTATCTTGTGGGCGTCTGTGAAAATGAGGTTGTTGCCTTGAGTCACGGCTGCGTTTTTCTTTGTGTTGTGCCCTTACAAAATGGAGCGTGTCCAAGTTTTGAGCACTCAGACTACTTTTTAAGCAATGCTTATTAACAGCTTTTTAAGCAACTAGAACCATTGCAGTGTTGCTCGTACCCATTCTCCCACGCGCGCATGCACACACATACACACAAACACACACACACACATGCTTTAGCGCTCACGCCACAGGAACTACTGAAAGCGTGCGGACGGTCACACAACTACAAAGAAGTGCTTGTGGCCATCGATGCTGTGCATGCCAGTGGCTTGTCGAGTTGGAGCCTGGACATCATTTCCGGGCTACCTAGGCTAACAATGGACAGTTGGCAGCACACGCTGAAGGAGGCAGTGGCTGCTCAGCCCACCCACATGTCGGTGTATGATCTGCAGGTGTGCTTGCGCGTACGGTATGAAGATCTATTTGGGATGTTAGCTTGCGTGTGCATTCGAATCTGTGTTTATTGATTTGTGTTTGTGTGCATATGTGTGTGCGGCTTGTACCGGCATACACAAACCAACCCCGGTAAGTGTACATGCTATCACGCTCACGTGTCCCTGTCATGGATCCTCACAAGCTGGATGACCAGCGGCTTACCAAAAGCTGTGTAACTCCTCAAAACAACTGCCACTGTCACGTATCAACACTTTGCAGGTCCCAAAAGTAGTAGAACCACTGCCACACAACTGCATTGTCATCTACGTTTGGCGGGGCTTTCTTCGGGCTAATTTGAGCAATGGTTCAGGGCTCTAGCTCAATTCAGAGTCTTTTTGCCCTGTGCCAGCTGAGGAAGTAGGGTTCTGCTAGCGGGGGCTTCACTCAAGGATCGCACGCACCACAATCCCGGGTCTTCTTTGAACGACCTGAACTGGCTCAGAGTTTTACTACTCGCTTGCATGCGCTTCACAGGTTGAGGAGGGCACGCCTCGGCACTTTGCTCACCTACATATGTACATATACGTTCTTCATGTTTCATGTTACACGCGTGCACAGGTTGAGGAGGGCACGCCTTTTGCCCGTTGGTACTCTCCCGGGGTCGCTCCCTTGCCGGAGGACGATGACACAGCTACCATGTACGCGGGTGAGGCAATTGTGTGAAGGTGCACAAGAAACAGAGCACTACACGCTACACCACCCCACTTATCAATTATTTGCGAGGACAAGGACAGGCAGCTGCACCACCCTGCACATTAATCATGTGCAAGTGCTAATTGGTAGAAACACAACGCTTCATCTAATAAGGAGACAGGGCCACTTTGGTGTATGGAATTCCTCAAACACAGGAAAGAAAAAGGAATTATTGTGAGGGTTGTATGCTGGGCCTGTAACCGCTAGTGTACAGCACCTGCAGCAAGCACGCGTAATCCTGCACGTACGCACACTGATTCTTTTCATTTGTCGTACACACACGTGCACAAGCATGTACGCACATAAGCATACACGTAGTGCACTGTACAGTGCGCGCTGTCTAGATGTCAAACCTAATTGCTCAGGCCCGGATCCATAGGACGAGGACAGCACGTCAACAGAATTTGCGAGCGCTGATGAATATTTGCTAAGGCCAGGTGACTTGTGTGCACTGACGCTATATCCAGATCTGGTTTGTGCAATTTGCGTGCGCTGGTGAATGTTGCTAAGGCCTCGTGACCTCTGCAGTGCTTCTAGATCCAGGTTTGAATGGTCGGACTGCTTCACGTCTACTTCAGGGCCCCCTCAAAATGATTGGAGCTGTGTGTGTTTGTGTGTGTATGTGTGTGTACGTGTGTATGCGACTTATTCCAACGGGTAAAAGCATGCTTGGATGAGTGCACACTTGTCTTTTATAATCTTTTGTTTTTAACTCTTATTCTAATTGTGCCGTTTAGGCACGGTGGCACATATGCTTGATATCTAAAGCTTGCTTGCTATCCTCTTAACAGCTTTGCCCTTTGTCTGGCACACTTACTTGAGTATAGACAAACTATTTGGCCAGGCACACACCGTTTATTGTGTAGATGCATGTTTTAGGTGCCCAGTACGTGCATACTGTTTATTTGTGCGTAGGCGCACGATTTGGCTAGGCACACCTTTCTAATTGTATAGGGGCATATTGTAGGTGCCCTGCACACTGTTTGTTTATGTGTAGGCACACGTTGTGAGTGCCCTGCTGTAGGTGCACACTGTCTGATTGTGCATCGACGCACTCTAAGTCGTGCACAGGCACACTGTCTTGCCCGGCTCGATTGTGTGCACATAATTGTGCTCTCGCACACACACAAACACACACACGCACACACACGCACACGCACACACACACTATCAGATACTGCTGTGACATGCATGCTCAGTGTGTGCACACAATCTGCGCACACACACAAACACACACGTATCACATATTGCTGTAACATGCGTGCGCAGTGGCGTCATCCAAGCTCAGGGCTGCTGGTTTTGAGCACTACGAGGTCAGCAACTACGCCAAGCCAGGCCACCGGTCGCAGCACAACCAGGTGGGCACTTGTGGTGTGCGTGTTTTTGTGGTGTGTGTGTGTGTGTCTGTGTGTGTTGTGTGTGCCCCTGCAAATAGTGGGCAAGTGTGATGCTCGGTTGTTGTATGAAGTGTTCCACAGCATATATGTAGGGTTGGCCAGAACCATGTAGATCAGCAATTGTTTTAGTCGATACACCATATTGATCAATATGAATACATGGGTTTCCAATTTTTGGAATCGATATTTTATTAATCTTTTGAGGGTGTTGAGGAGCCCTTATGTAATATAGAAGTGGCCCTCAGAGGGCCTTCCAAGGCCCTAACACGCCACAAAGATTCCATAAATCAATTGTCATGTTCAATAAGCGAAAAACCTTCACCAAAAGAGGCCAGAGTTGCCAGGGGGGAAAGTGATGGGAAGTACTTAGGGGCCCATGGGCCCACATACAAGTTCCAAGCTCAATAGCTTGAGCATCCAGCCCCTCCCGCAGGGACAGCCCCGGCGCAAGGACTGGCTGAGTGGTGGGGGGTTGGACGGAAAGGACTGGTTCTAAGCTTACTTGACGTGATGCGCTCGAGGGTTCAGAAGCTTTGCCTTTAGCGTGGAGGATTTCCCATACCCAGAGGCCATTTTGGAGTGGCTCAGCGCAAAGAAAGACCGTGGGATTAATTTGACAAAGGACTCAGAAGGACAGTTTTGGAGACAGTTTTCCCCATACAATTCCAGACCAATTTTAAGTTTAAATTGTTATATTAATTTTGAACCCTGCAATTCAAAGGCAAGAGGCTTGAGTGCAATGTGCCTCCACTTTTGCATGAAGTGTTGCACAGCAAAAAAGTATTTAGGTACTCGTGATGCCAGGGTACGACACCAAATGTAGGTGACTGCGTACACAGCAGCTCTCGACAGACAGGAAGCTTGAGTGCAAAGTTGTGGCGGTGTTCCCAGGAAACAAGGCTGCAAGGTGTATCATTGGTAGGCATGGCAAAAATCGTGGGTATACACCGTACAAGACCGTACTCTGGGAATGCTAGCTTATCCTACTTGGAATACGTTGTGTATGGCTTTGGCCGGCTTCAGGCGTGCAACAAAGTTTTAGATCCTTTCTTAAATAAAATTGGCCAGAATCAAATGCATACATACACACCGTACACAACGGCACACGAGGTCCCTGCTCAGAATGCTGTGCATGGAAGCACCGTATATAAATACATTTTTGGTCAGCCTGGTGCGAGCCCTTTTCCGTGTAAATATATTTAGGGTTGGCCAGAATCGTATATATACTCCGTATTTTTGGTGATTTCCCTGCCAAAAATACCGTATGTACTCCGTATATGTATGGTTCTGGCCAATCCTAAATATATTGTATGCACACAGGCATAAAGGCACGTAGGACAAAGGGTTTGGGCCGCCCTTCCCGGCACAGGGTCTAGGCTGGCCCTGGTTGATCATCAATGAGAGACGTGTATCGTGGCAGCATGTGTAGCAACAGTACACAGTGTCCTGAGCAGTACATTTTGTCCTGAGCAGTGCACAGTGTCCTGAGCAGTGCACAGTGTCCTAAGCAGTGCACAATGTCCTGAGCAGCGCACAGTGTCCTGAGCAGTGCAGTGTCCTGAGCAGTGCACAGTGTCCTGAGCAGTGCACAATGTCCTGAGCAGTGCAGTGTCCTGAGCAGTGCACAATGTCCTGAGCAGTGCAGTGTCCTGAGCAACACACAGTGTCCTGAGAAGCATACAGTGTCCTGAGCAGTGCACAATGTCCTGAGCAGTGCAGTGTCCTGAGCAGTACATCTTGTCCTGAGCAGTGCACAGTGTCCTGAGCAACAGACAGTGCCCTGAGCAACCAGGGAGCAAGCAACATGGGGCAGGGTCAAGCACATCCACGGAATGGAAGCCTCGCATTTCTGCACGTGCTGTGCTGTGCTGTGCTGTGTTACAGCAGGAAGGAGGTTGTAGGCGCCTGCCTGCTTTGGCTGGATGTACGTCTTGCACGGCAGAGCAGTGCATAGCGCCGTGGCTGATTCATCGCCTGAAAAAAGCTGGTACTCATGCCCACTGACCAAAAGAAGCTTCACTGCTACCCATGCCTCAACCTAGAACGTCCATGCCCATCAAAAGCTGCTTGTGCGTGCTGCGCAAGAAGTTGTTGCACCATCGTGCATCCTTGCTTGTGCTGGCTCATGCTGGCTCATGCTGGCTTGTGCACCGTTGTGCATGCCGCAAAAGAAGCTGTTGCACTATGGACTTAAACTGCCCTTGCTCTTGATCTGGGTACCGCACACTGACCGCGATAGTACGCAATGTGCATGCACAACTCACACTTGTCCAAACTATGCAGATGCACACACACTCACACCTACACCCCCACTCCCCCCCCCCCCCCTATATTCATGTGCAGGTATATTGGCAAGGAAAGCCATGCTATGGATTTGGCCTGGGTGCTGCTTCGTATGTGCAGGGCCGTAGGTTTTCGAGACCTGCCTCCATGCCCAAGTACACACAGGTATGGGTGCACGCGTGCTAGTGTACACACACACGCGCACACACGTGCACACAAGGCTCTCACACATACACAAGTGTCCACACACAAGCACACACACACCTGCACACATGCACTCACGCAAACACATGCATGCACATACGGTTGACTCAAGACGTACCAACGCACATGCACAGGCACGCACGCAGACGCACAACGCATCAGAACAAATGCAGCCAACTCTGGTCTTTAGTATGCAAATTTGCCGCATTCTGCATCCATCTGCAGTGGGTGGCTGCGTTTTCAGACCCAGGCAGCCAAGACCAGGGCTTGCCTGGAAGGAGCCTTCCCCCGGACACTCAGGTAATGGTTCTGTTCTTTATTGTCGATTTCACCATTTCAGTCTTTCTTGATCTTTGCACAGAGTCGTGCAGGGAACTGTCTCTCATCTGATTCACCCTCTATGCAACAAGAACGGGCTCCTGTGCAAGGTCGCTGGGGTAGCAAAATAGACAGAACGTGGGCAAAGTTGTTCAGGCCGATAACAGTGTCTGCAGGCGGAGGTGCTCCCTGGCAACTCTCAGTACTATGAACTCTCAGCATTGTGAACTCTTAGGACTGTGAACTCTTAGGACTGTGAACTCTCAGCGCCGCAAACTCTTGAGTCTACTACCTGAGAAAGAAAGCAGGCCTTGCCTGCTCATGGCTCTTTCTGGTGTAGGCCCAAAGGGTCAAAGTCAGCTCTCACTGATGAGGTGTGAGTGGCTAATACATTTGTGAGCGCCTGTGTGGGTGCGTGCGGATGTCAGCACTAGCGTGTCTTCTCAAACACACATACTCAGGCAGAAATCAAAAATTTGCAGGCACGTGCATATGCACACGTCATCACAACATGTGTGCACGCGTGAAGCATGAACAAGCCTGCATGCATGCACGCACTACCAGTGTTTTGATTAACCGCGACACTTCTTTTAGGTGTCGCATTTTGGCCATTTTGGGTGAGACACAGCGACGCCCTGTCGGGCGTCGCTGAACACCCAGAGTAGCCAATCGTCACCCGGTGGCGACACCAAATTTTCCTGTCGACCACCCAGTGTAGCCAATAATCTATAAGTTTTAATTTGCAAATGAGTCAAAGTTCACTCCAAGCCCCTGGGGGCCCCAACACTTTTTACTGCTGGTCAGAGCCCAAGTTCCTACCCCTCTCGACCCCTCCATGCCCCTCCCATCCATGCCACAGCTCCAACAGCACAAGCGGCAGCACCTCCCCCAGTAGCACCTCAGCCACCTCCTGCAGCTGCAACACCTGCTGCAGCGCCTCCACCAGCTCAAACCAGCACTTGCAGAACCAGAAGCAGCACCAGAGGCAGAACCAGAAGCAGGAGAGGGGGGTAAGTGCAGGCGGTGTGGACGCGTGATTGGCTCCCACAGCAGCAGAGTCCCTGAGGACTATCGCCAGTACTTTGAAGAGCGGGAGGGGTGTACGGTTAAGTGCTTGCCATGCACATGGCAAGTCTAAAAGCAGGGAAGCAGGGAGGAAGTGCTCATCATGCTGGACCAAAAGGAGAAATTGACTCGCACCTGGGCCTGAAGGTGCGCAAGAGCAAAAGGCAGAAGGATCATGAGATGCAGCTGGTCAGTTAAGAAAAGCAGCAGGCCTGGTATGAGCAGCAGCAGCAGTAATAAGGGAGTGCGCATGGCCCAGTGCTACCACCACCATTACGACCTACGCCACCACCACAGCCAATCTCGCAGCACCAGCAAAACGTGGAAGCATGGAAGGAGCAGCAAGCACTACAGCAAAAGAGAGAGCCCAATAAATTAAAGAGGGGGAACCGTCTGTGAGTTTTGGCCACGTAAAGAAACATGAATTTGTCACACTGAGGATACTAAGAATGAGGGAGGCAAATAACATTTTATATAAACTCGTGGCACATGCACATGCACAACGAGAGGGTCTAACATCAAACATGACTGCCAACTTACACGTGAGAAGTGGGACAAGGCAGCAGCATCTTTGGCGGAACACTATGGCAGCAGCCAGCAACCTATCCTTTCCAACTTAACTTGGATCAAGACTTGCCAGCTCCCTTTGACAAGACAAGACTCATAGAGCAGAAAGACACAGCATACCGCTTGCTCTATGGTGCAGAGCGTATGGGCAAGCCCACCGCGTCCTTTTGGCACATTGTCAGCAATAGCGTCGAGCTCAAATGCAGCCTTAGCGAGTGGCTATCCTTGGCCAATATAGCACTAGTGCAAGTGTTTGGTTCAGTGGAGAAGAGCGGCTCTTCAGCAAGCTTGCCTTCATCAAGGAAGAGAGGCGGAACCGCTTGCTTTCAGATCACTTGAATGCATGCCTTGTGCTTGCAACCCAGCGCATGTGGGCATTTAGGGACTTTCCCTTCTTGCGAGCAGTGCAAAAGTGGTTTGAAGCAAAGAAGAGGCGCACAGCAGCTCATTCACAGCAGCGGCGGCGGGAGCCAGAATTGATGGAAATTAGTGATGAGAGCGAGGGCGCAGAGTAGAGACTTAAGGGGGGAGGGAGACAAAGGGCAAAAGGGTTCAACATATTTACAAACTTATTACAGTAGGGTTTAGCAAATATACAAACTTGTTACAGTATCAAGTATTTGTATAAAACTTTAATGCATTACTTCACTCACATCACATATGCCAAAATTTTGGCAGCTTTTTTGGGGTAAATATTCAGTGGCTACAAATCTTGTCCAGCAAAAGCACCCTGTGCAGCTAATTGGCTACACACCCAAAAACCTTAATAGAAACACTGGCACCTGCTTGCAAGTAGACAATCACACATTGCACATTGCATTGCTTGTGTGTGTGTGCAGGAGGACCTGATGCTCGACACCATTATGTTGCGGCTACGGACTTCTGACGGCCTGGACTTAGCAGGCTTTGCTTCCGAGTTTGGCGCTGATGCAGCAGAAAAGTGCGTTCCTCTCGTTCACCATCAGATCCGCATTGCTACAGATGACTTTGCGTGCTGCGTACCAAGTAAAGCTAGTTCTTGGGCTCAGGAGCATGTGCACCAACGTGTGGTTCTTTAGGTGGTGTACGTGTATGTGGTGTGGTGTGCCTGATCAGGAGTATGTGGTGTGCCTGATCAGGAGAATGTGGTGTGCCTGATCAGGAGTAAGGGCAAATTGATTGGGCTTGACCGACAGCACCCAGCAGCAGCTGGAAAGCATGTGCGTTGTTCCTACTGCTAAGGTGGCTTGTTCCACATGGAGCCTCTCTCAAGCATTGTGCGCGTGGCCTGGGCCAGCAGCGCGTACGTGCGTGTGAGTTTGTCTATAAACCTTTGCATTCTCACCTTTGCCAGGTTACAAATTTGCCAGGCAATTCTTCGCCACCTTCACCATATAGATAGGAACACGTATTAATACGTGCTGGTTTGCCCAGTGATTTACGCGGTTTATGTTAGGCTGCTCCCGACTTTTACCACTATATGTAATAATTGTTGTGCATTGCTTACGCACTGTGCTTTTGCATGCAATGCTCCTGTTACACGCTTCGTGCACGGTTCTGATGAATTCTAGGATATTTGTACGAACGCCTAAGTAGCTGTACTAAGCCTAGTAATTGTGAATGCAGACAAAGGATCACTACGACAGTTGACAAGGGGTTACTACAAATGCACACAAGGGACCACTAGGGGGTAGATTGAACAAAAATATACGTTATGGCACATGTGGTGCAGCTTTGGAACCCTAAAAGTGCAACAAATGCCAAACTGGTCATCGCATCAGTGGGGCGCTTTTGTGATCATGAATGCAGAGTAGAGTTGGCCAGAAGTATATATATAATATATTTATATATATATATATATATTAGGATAGAAGTATATGTATATAATAACCCTAATCCTACATATATATACACAGTGTATACACGGTATGTTTTGCAGGGAAATCACTGATTGTATGGTCATATACGGTTTTGGCCAACCCTAATGCAGACTGCTCCTTCCATCAGAAATGCAGGGGCTCCCATGCTCACCAATGCAGAGTGCTCCTGTTGGATGCAATTGCAGGGTGCTCCCATGTTCACGAATGCAGACTGCTCCTTTCATCAGAAATGCAGGGTGCTCCCATGCTCACCAATGCAGAGAGTGCTCCTGTTGGATGCAATTGCAGGGTGCTCCCATGTTTACGAATTCATACTGCTGCTTTCATCAGAAATGCAGAGTGCTCCCATGCTCACCAATGCAGAGTGCTCTTGTTGAATGCAAATGCAGGGTACGTGCAGCATTGGAGCCGCACGCTCTAAGTGGCTTAGCTCTGGATGTCATGGCAAGCTCCTTTGCGGCTGCAGGTGTGTGTGATATATAGCCCTAGAAGTCAAGATAGTAGGTTGGTTCCGTATCTCGCTAATCAACGCTCTGTCGCTAGCTGCACCAATGTTATTGGCGGTCTCAAATCCCATCAAACTAGCGTATATGCAAGCACAATCTATTGCTTGTTCTAGGTTTTAAGCGTAAAAGGAAGGCTCGCCCACCAGGAATATGACGCAATTGTCACTAGGAGGGTCACTAGGAGGGAGGGAAGTGTCACTAGGACGCAAGTGTCACTAGGGACGCAAGTTTCACTATATCTCACCAGAAAGCATAATCGTTTGTCTTTGCGTTTGCACAAGGGTGTGAGGGCAGGCAACTTTTTTTGCGGAGGCTGTGCAGTTGGGAAGATAAAGTACAGATATCTGGTGTGGACTCACTTGTATGCCACATACTACACATCGCACGCACGCACACTTACACACACGCACACACAGAGCACACAACACACATACACACATACACACAGACTATCCCCAAGCTACAGCTCCAGCAAGGTTGTCTGCTAAAAAGCTGGAGGGTGCAACACGTGTGCGCCTTTCAGACCCTGACGGCTTCCTTGTGTCAAACCATGTCATCTCTGATGTTTTTGCGGCTTTGACAGCATTGTAGCAACATTGATCATCCACTAATCGGGATCTATGTGGATAGACTGATTGAAAAGAAGTGTTTGCTGGCAATAATGTTTGGTCAAGGCCCCAAGTACTAGAGCAATTGGGCAACCATCATGGCTTTGACACACCGATGTTTGCTTCCCGACTGGTATGTATCTGGTGCATTAGTCAAGGGATGGTGCATCGCTATGTATGCCACTGGGGGGCATCTGAGCGGAAGTATCTGGTGTGGTAGAAACTCCTGCCCGACTCCTTTGGCAACTGCAGTTTTTATCAACTCGTCGTCTTCATGTTTGCCTTTTGGGGTTGGATGAGCGAGACTTTCGGCACCTAGAGCCTTCTGTTGTTTTTTATGCTATCTACGGAATTTACAGAGTTTCCAGACAAAGCCATCAGTCAAAACGTGCGACTGCTAGGCTGTCACGCCCAAATGTTGGCAGCGACAAATCGTGTGATAGAGCAGTTAAGTTGGTTGGCAGTTGAGAGTTCCTATATATCTTGTTCAAAATAAGTTGGATGGCCAGTTTTATTGATAACCTTTATCTTGATTTTGATAGTTTGGTATTCAATTGACAACATGTGAGCATTCTAAGAGGTACCATACCCTGACCCAAAGTCAAACCGCAGGTCCGCTGTGAGGTACCATAAGAGGTACTATTACCATACGCTGACCCGCAGTCAACCCGCAGGGCAATCGCAGGGCAGATAATAATTATGCAGTTTTTAGTATGTAGGAATTTTGATTAGATACATGATACATGATACATCTAAGCACCCCTCCCCTGCACACTCAGTTTGTGGCGGGAGGTGCCCAGGTGGGCAGGGTGGAAACCCCTATCAGAAAGTAGGTTTTCAATAGCTCCTCCCTGGTGCCAGCAACCTACCAGGGGTGTTTTCAATAATAGAGACATTTTGGTGGGGGGTCTGGGGTGGAGGTTTTAAACTCCCTTTTGACAGGAAGAAGGAAGTGTTCAAACCGCCCCCAAGAGATGACTGGATAGGGTCTCCTTCTCCTTATGGGCACACACCAACGCATACCGGTATACTCTACAACTAATCTCCTGGACACGGCCACCCAAAAGTGCCAATGGTCCAAGGTATCGGTTTGAACACTTCCTTCACGCAGCGCTTTTAAGAAGCAGTAGCTGCAAGCCGTAGATCTAGCAGCCATTTGCTCGCACTGCTCCTTCATCAACTAAAGCAAATTTGCTTTGCGCCATGCATGGTGTAAACACGCGCCCGAAGGACCCACTGTCTGTCTGTCCGTCAATTAGTATGCTACTGATGAGCTGTCCCTATCACGCCATCCCATCCATTGATAGTTGAAAGGGATGTGAGACTGCAAAGCACTTAGTGATGTTATGGACCTCCTGACAATGTTGTGCCTTTTTTCCATTCGACACCACTTTAGTACCGAAGTGTAGCTGGTATTGAGAGCTACCCGATCATGTGCCCAGTTTTATGTGGATCGCTTTGCGTGCTGAGATAGACTGGATTAAGCACACTTGGTGCATGTAAACCCTAATGGTGATTTCCATGGGAAATGGCTCAAATCCTCATAAAATACCACTCAGCCGGTTTCTTTCATTTTTGGGTCTCTTTCAACTTGGCCTCGTGGGGAACTTAAATGTCCCGGCCTTGGGCTCACATGTGTGGGCCACCCCTTTGGACATTTAGCGTTTCTTGGTTGGTGTGGCTCTCTAGTCTTGGGGTCTCTGCGGGCTTGTGGGGTTCAGTCTAGCCATTAGC
>Ga0307947_1000770_pt1 | contig 23732 bp, 24 predicted proteins | sample OrgLakmetagen232_FD_201840 | JGI IMG/M metagenome (GOLD analysis project Ga0307947, IMG submission 201840) | Saline water microbial communities from Organic Lake, Antarctica - #232 | ecosystem: Environmental > Aquatic > Non-marine Saline and Alkaline > Saline | place: Antarctica: Organic Lake...
ACACACACACACACACACACACACACACACACACACACACACACACACACACACACACACACACACACACACACACACACACACACACACACACGCACGCACGCACGCACGCACGCACGCACGCACGTGCACATGCGCATGCACACAAACTCGCGTGCACTTAAGGAGGCACACCCAAATAAGCACGCATGTTTAGTTGGACTGATGCTGTAGAAACCTTACTCTATCAAAAATCACGGGGCATTTTTTTGGATGTCCACGCAGTTCCTTTTCCACAATTCGCAGGCTCTCACACAGCACAGCTGCAATGCACAACCCTACTTCTGGTCTGTCCGTGACCTCCGTCTCATGTGGAGGGAACATCCAAGTGAGCTCAGCCAGTTTCTTGGTTTCAATAAACACATTCATTCAACGCAACGCAGCTGAACAGCTGATTATTGCCCTTATCATTATCATGTGCGTCGTCTCAGCCCCTCATCCTACTAAAGGAATTTGACCTTTTTCTCCTGTTTGAAGGTGGAATGCCTGGCGAGCCCAGACAACATTCAGCTCTCCATACGGCCTGATCCGTTTAGTCCAACCGACAAGAAGTCGCATTTCCAGTGCGTGTCGTTTTCATTACTGTTTGCTCAGAGGATCAGTCTTATAGGGGAGGCACGTACAAATGGCTGTATATCTGAATTTGAACGGTGGAATGCCTGCATGTGCCTTTCTCGCTTTCAAAATCATGTGTCATGCACGTTTGTATCGTGGCCCTTTAATCATCCATGACCCGTTCTAAGTCATCTGTTCACTGCACGTCTGCTGGCTGGGATGTTGAGGGGGCTATGATTGCACTCACAAGTGAAGGAGAAGAAGAAGAAAGGTGTAATATAACCGGCGGTCTCTCTGCTAGTTGGCGTCGCCACTCACGCCACACACTAGGCGTTAAAGGCTGCCGCCATTTTCACACTGAAATTTAATTAATAAAAGGTTGCCCTAGGAATGCTACCACTTGCTTCTCATTTGTTCCAACGCACCTCCTCACCAGACGCCCGCTAGTACACTATCTGTTTTGGGCAGGGTTTGTGCAGGTAGTGAGTGACGGCAGCTGAATTGGTAGCTGGTAGTGTGGTGGTCGTGCTTCAACTGCACTGACAGGGCATGCACAATTAGTTCAGGTGGTGCAGGAAGTGCAAATGGTGCTCCTTTAAGTAGTGCCACAATTGTGCCAAACTTTGACTTACAATTTCCCAAGATATACATCATTTATTACTCACCTGGAGTAGGCTGCTAGTAGTGCAAGCGGTGCAGGTAGTCCAAGGTGTTCTACAACCTGGAATAGGCTGCTGGTAGTGCAAGTGGTGCAGGTAGTCCAAGGTGTGCTACAACCTGGAATAGGCTGCTGGTAGTGCAAGTGGTGCAGGTACTCCAAGGTGTGCTACAACCTGGAATAGGCTGTTTGTACCCAGCTGGCTTGATGTTCCGACTAGCTGTTGTACGCCTGGCTAGTGTACGCGCGTGGTGACTAGCTTGGTTGTACGCATGACGACTGGCTGAGATTCCGATTAGCTGTACGCACGTGGTGACTAGCTTGGTTGTACGCATGGCGACTAGCAGATTTTTCGACAAGCTGTTGTGTATGCGTGGTGACTAGCTTTGTTGTACGCGTGGCGACTAGCTGATTTTTGACAAGCTGTTGTGTACGCGTGGTGACTAACTTGGTTGTACACGTGGCGACTAGCTGATTTTTTGACAAGCTGTTGTGTATGCGTGGTGACTAGCTTCATTGTACGCGTGGCGACTAGCTGATTTCCCGATTAGCTGTTGTGTACGCGTGGTGACTAGCGAATGGGCGCGAAGGGCCCTCATATCTCTCTAGGAACCCCCCACCACGAAACTTAACCACCTCCTCAATTCCCATAGCCCACCACCTGCATCTTGACATGCATTGCTGCCTACTACTGACGCATATGTCCTTAGGTGGCTCAACGTCCTATCCTGGCTTTTTTCGTGACTGGCAAACCCTCAAAGCCTGTCTGTTTAGTCCTAATTAATTAAGCGAGCTGTCCTAAGCCCGTACTAGGGTTGTACTCAACTTCCACCTGCTGGCCCACCACATGAAGCCCGTACTTTTATACTGCACCTCCCACTGACGCATTTGCTCTTGGGTAACTAACTTAACTTGCAACCCAGCTCTCCTGCGTGGCTGAGTATCCCTCAGGTTCTACTCACTGAGGGTAGTACTCAGTTGATCCTGTTCAATATCACTCAACATTTAATCTCAGCTGTCCAACATCAGTGTTTTCGGCTATATGCCTGGCTGGCGGGCGTGTTGGGCCCTTGCAGCCTCACAGCCCATATAACAAAGCCAACCTTTATTTTCCAACATTCCTATGCCCGTAATATGTTGCTCAAACTCCTCTTGGAGGCTTGTTTCTGTGTGTGTATGTGTGTGTGTGTTTCTGTGTGTGTATGTATGTGTGTGTGAGAGTTTGTGTGAGTGCAAAAGTCTCCAGACTAGCCTACCTGAGCCTATTGACTGTATTTGCAATTCTTCTGTTTTGTTCTCATCTCTCATCTGTCCGCAGGTGGTTTAACTTCCGCCTGGGTGGAGGGCGTGGGAAGGCCCTCAACATTCATCTCAAGAATGCAGGCCAGGTGGGCTTGGCGTGCTTACTAGGTGCACCTAGGCTGCAATTGCGCCTGTGCAGGCGCCTAGGCTGTAGTTGCGCGTGTAGGTGCGCCTTGGCTGTAGTTGCGCTTGGAGGTGCGCTTTGGCTGTAGTTGCGCTTGTAGGTGCGCCTTGGCTGTAGTTGCCCTTGGAGGTGCGTCTAGGCTGCAGTTGCGCTTGTAGGTGCGCCTTGGCTGTAGTTGCGCTTGGAGGTGCACTTAGGCTGTAGTTGTGCTTGAAGGTGCGTTTTGACTGCAGTTGCTCTTGAAGGTGCACCTTGGCTGTAGTTGCGCTTGTAGGTGCGCCTAGGCTGTAGTTGTGCTTGGAGGTGCTTTTTGACTGCAGTTGCTCTTGAAGGTGCACCTTGGCTGTAGTTGCGCTTGTAGGTACGCCTAGGCTGTAGTTGCGCTTGGAGGTGCGTTTTGGCTGCAGTTGCGCTTGGAGGTGCGTCTAGGCTGTAGTTGCGCTTGGAGGTGCACCTTGGCTGTGGCACATTTATTTCTTCTAGTGATGAGAAGATGGGTATCAGCTTTAACACTAACTAAGATGAATGGTGCATTAGAAGGAAGGCTTAAAAAAGCGCAGGCAGTGTAACCACTTGCCATACTAAACTGCGAAAAGGAGCCTCCATGTGCTACTTCCTGTGTATATATGTGTGTGCGTGGGGGGGGAGTGTGTGGGTGTGAGGGTGTGTGTGTATGGGTGACTGGGTGAGCGTGTGTGTGTGTGTTTGTGTTTGTGTTTGTGTGTGTGTGTGTGTGTGTTACCCCACGCATCATCAATGTTAATTCACCACGCACTTTGTTATACATTATGTGTGTAATATTGCGCGCGTAGGTATGCTGCGCCGTGCCCATGCAGCACCATGCGCTATATTTTGTGCGTGTGCTGTGCAAGTAATTCAAGTACCAAGCTGCATTTTGTGCGTGTGCTGTGCGCATGCATGGCCTGCACTGACCTGTGCCTTTTTGTGTTGTGCATGCGCTCATGCTCCACAGGGCGCATGCGTAACCTTGGTCTGTGCTGCGCATGTGTGCATTGCGCAAATGATCTCAATATCAAGCTGCGCTGTGCGCATGCATGACCTTGCACTGAGCTTTGCCCTCAATTTAAAATATCCCCAGCAGGCTTGTTTTCTTGCTCAGCTGTGAAATGTTTGTACACGATCATTTCAGGCCTCCTACCCCTCTGCTTGGCCAGGCTACCAGGCATGCGCCTCGTACGATGGTTTGGATTGGTTCAGGTGGGTGCTTTATGTTGAGTTTCTAATTAGAGTGTTGAAGTGGTTTAGATTGGTTCAGGTGTGTGCTTTATATTAAGTTTATATTTAGAGTGTTGAAGTGAACAACAGCACACACACACACACCAACACACACACACACACACATACACACACACACATGGCAGCAGGCGTGCTTGACAACAGAGGCAGTATGGTATCTTTACGGGATGCCATGTGCGCCGCTCAATTTCTTTGATACCCAATCAACATTGGCTCCTCGTCACATGTACACACACATGCACACACGCACGCACATCACATGCGCACGTGTGCCATCACTGCAGGATCCCAGGCACCTCAAATGACCCACAGGCGGGCGTGCCCTCCATCTTACACACATCATATCACATAAATGCGCACACACAGCACACACCATTTGCACCATCACTGCAGGATCCCAGGCACCTCATATGACCCACAGGCGGGCGTGCTCTCCATCTTACACACACCTGAGCAGGATGTGGTGCGTGGCATGCTCTGAAGTAAAGGGACGTGTGTGTTGTATGTATATGGGGGCAGTGTAGATGAGCCTTTATTCCTCTCGCTAAACTTTTTCACTCAAGCTAGCCCTACCCCTGTCCCTTCTTGAGTGTTTGCCAGATCTGCATTTCAAGATGGAAGAACAAGTTGCCATCTTGGTGATGCAAGTCAGATGTCTCTGCCAAGTGATTGCAACTGCCACATCTGACTTGCATGACATCTGAGCGAATGGTAACATTGATTGCCAGATCTGCATATAATCTAAACCACTGTGCAGGATCGTGTTCGTTTGTCCCCCCCCCCCCCCAAGTACAGTGCACACAAAGCATGGATACAGAGTACCCTGTGTGAGCAAGCGTGGGTTATATACTCCGTGCAGTGTGCATGGTACTGTATAGGCTGCGTGAAGCAAGCGTGGGTTATATACTCTGTGCAGTGTGCGTGGTACTGTTAGGCTGCGTGACTCAAGCGTGGGTTATATACTCCGTGCAGTGTACGTGGTACTGTGTAGGCTGTGTGAGCAAGCATGGGTTATATACTCTGTGCAGTGTGCGTGGTACTGTTAGGCTGCGTGACTCAAGCGTGGGTTATATACTCCGTGCAGTGTGCGTGGTACTGTGTAGGCTGTGTGAGCAAGCGTGGGTTATATACTCTGTGCAGTGTGCGTGGTACTGTTAGGCTGCGTGACTCAAGCGTGGGTTATATACTCCGTGCAGTGTGCATGGTACTGTGTAGGCTGTGTGAAGCTAGCGTGGGCTGCACTCTTTGCAGCGTGCATGGTACTGTGCGATACCAACCTGCGCACATCGGTACCAATTTGCACACATAAATACCAACCTGCACACATACATCAATACCACCTGCACACATAGATTCCAACCTGCACACATAGATTCCAACCTGCACACATAGATTCCAATTTGCACACATAGATTCCAACCTGCACACATAGATTCCAACCTGCACACATCAGTACCAACCTGCACACATCAATACCAACCTGCACACATAGATTTCAACCTGCGCACATGGGTTCCAACCTGCACACATAGATTCCAACCTGCACACATCAATACCAACCTGCACACATCAGTACCAACCTGCACACATCAATTCCAACCTGCACACATAGATTCCAATTTGCACACATAGATTCTAACCTGCACACATAGATTCCAACCTGCACGCATAAATTCCAACCTGCACACATTAGTACCAACCTGCACACATCAATACCAAGCTGCACACATCAATGCCAAACTGCACACATCAATACCACCTGCACACATCAATACCACCTGCACACATCAATACCACCTGCACACATAGATTCCAACCTGCACACATAGATTCCAACCTGCACACATCAATACCACCTGCACACATCAATACCAACCTGCACACATAAATTCCAACCTGCACACATAGATTCCAACCTGCACACATACATCAATACCAACCTGCACACATTAATACCAACCTGCACACATCAATACCAACCTGCACACATCAATACCAACCTGCACACATCAATACCAACCTGCACACATAAATACCAACCTGCACACACACACACACACATCAGTACCAACCTGCACACATCAATACCAACCTGCACACATCAATTCCAACCTGCACACATCAGTACCAACTTGCGCACCTGTGCGCAATCACCTGCATGATCAGTGGTTCTGTTGCTGCGCATGGTTTGTTTTCAGAGAAATCAGGTGTACGACCTGTAAACAAATCCTGTTCAAGTATGTGTCGTCATAATTTGTTTTCAGGTGCACTATGCCTACTTTGCCCCCTACCCCATGCAACGCCACGACGAGCTCATCCATTCCATGCAAGTGCGTTTAGTGTGTGCGTGTTTTTGCTTGTGTGAGAATGTGTGTGTGTGTGTGTGTGTGTGTGTGCGAATGTGTGTGTGCATGTGTATGTGTGCTGAGTGTGTTTATGTGCGTGTGAATTTGTGTATGTTCATGTGTGTGTGTGTGTGTGAATGTGTGTATGTTCATGTGTGAGTGTGTGTGCGTGCGTGCGTGTGCGTGCTTGTGTCTTTTGTTGGTGTTCCTTGACGATACTGTCGTCACTTCACTGTACAGTGCGTTGCCGTTGGCTCATACTAATAATTACAACAATCCACGATGGGCTCTATCATGCCGTTCATTTATCTTTTCCATACAAGCGAGTATACTTATACTACAATCCTCACCAGTCATTGTACAGCGCTGCATACAATGCACAGAGAAATGGGTGTGCATGAGGAAGGTTGTGGGTACTCGGTTTGTTCTGCTTACTGCAGTGTTGCGTGCAACATGATGAGCAGGAGAATGCTTATGGATTTGAAGCCAAATGCCCGGTACTAAATTGGCTCCTTTTCCTGAATTTAATATGGGAGGTGTTTTTCCAGAGGGGTTAAACTGAGCAAATGTCCTGAAATGTGACTTTTTTGATTCAAATTTTGTTTAAATAATATAACTAGATGGTTAATGAAGTTTGGGGCCAAAAGGACCACCCCAGTAGTCTGGACAGAAATACAGTTAAAATTTTGGCACTAAGTTTGCACATTACAGGCACATCACAGGCCACCACGCCCCAACCAGGGCCTCTTTTCATCCCAAACAAGGCAGGAGAAGTTCCTTTATGATACCAAACCATCCTAGGGTTTGAAAAGTATATTTGGTGAAGGTTGATTTTCCACTTTTTTGGCACCCCTTTTTCCTAATTTTCTCGAATGGAAATGGGCCAAATTGGGGTATCTGGCCAAGTACTGCTCCGTTTTGCCCCATTTTTGTTGCAATGATATTATTTATTGAAATGTAGACAATTCATATAAAATTGACACAAATCAGGTTATGGTGGTGAGATATGAGAGAATGGTGGTGAAAAATAGGGTTCACCCCACGGGCAAATTAACGTGTGCCCCGGACCGGGCTGGTTTTATGTTTCTGTTTTTTCAGCTACCTCTGGATGCTAAGCTTAGAAACGGCCCGGTCTGGGGCCCACGTTCAATTTGTATTTTAAGAACACCCCCATTTGAGGCCTCAGTTGACCCCCTCTGGTGTTTTCCCCCCCTGCATGCATAGTTTTTTTTTTTTTTTCCAAATGGCAAGGTTGCGCGCCTTTACATGGTTGTTGTTTGTCTTCCATAGTTGTTGGTCTTCCAATGGCCTACTGCACAACACAGGCTGAGCATTGGAGTGTTGAGTAACTTTGAGTACACCCCACCGTGGGTGTTGCATTTACGTCTACACACTCATTTGCCTGACGCCCAATCACTCCACCACCGCAAGTTGCATGCATCTCTAGAATCGTGTATTCCTTTGTGGATATGGATGCTGGGATATTGGATGTGCAGAAGCAGAGATGAACCTGGTCAGATTTAAGGACGTGCGTGCTAATTTGGTGGAGCGGAAGCACGTGAGCGTGCTGGCATGCACGTGCGTTAATCCGTGCAGGAGTGGCAACTTGAAGAAAGGCGTGGGCTCCAAGCGCATCTCACACTTTCCTATTACTTTTGCGTGAATGGCTGCAGATGCCCAACGGCATGATGCATATTGTCAAAGGCAAGGCTTAGGCTCCAAGCGCATCTCACACTCTTTCAAAAGTGATGCTCCGTTGTTTGAGTGCCTACAGATGCACGAGAATGTGAAGCACACTGTCTTGGGCCAAACTTTAGACGGAAGGAATATGGACCTGCTGCAAGTGGGGCAAGACACTGAGGGGCAGCCACGCAAGTCACGGATCTGGGTCATCGCACGCCAGCACCCAGGTGCGTGTGTGTGTGTATGTGTGTGTGTGCATGCGTATGTGTGCGCGAGTGTGCGTTTGTGTGTGGGGTGTATGGGGGGGAGAGGGGGGAGTATGAGGCATAGGAAATGCATATAAGTCACTGGTCTAAGCGAGTTCCTATAAGCATGCTTCTGGTGTATGAGGATATTATAGACGTGCTTGGTCAGTGCTATCTGTGTGATGTCTATCAGTATGTGCACCGTACACCTAGGGCTAAGGTCGGCCTGGACCATGCATAATGAGTAGATGTGTATATACGGCGTGTATACGGTATTTCAAGCAGGGAAATGTACATACATACTACACACGGTCGTACACGGTGTGTACGTATACGGTTCTGACCAAACCTACATATGGTTCCAGTCAGACGTCCTACTTACTCCTACTTAAAGCATTTCGCTAGACCCCTCCTGCCTGGAAGCCTCCTGGGGACCAACCACTCTACTACCACTTAACATCAAGGTTCACTAGACCCCTTCATTTCCTGGGAACCAACCACTCTACCTACCACTTAACATCAAGGTTCACTAGACCCCTTCTTTTCCTGGGAACCTCCACTCTACCTACCGCTTAACATCAAGGTTTACTATACCCTTTCTTTTCCTGGGGACCTCCACTCTACCTACCACTAAACATCAAGGTTTACTAGACCCCTTCTTTTCCTGGGAACCTCCACTCTACCTACCACACAACATCGAGATTCACTAGACCCTTTCTTTTCCTGGGGACCCCCACTCCACTTCACATTACATCAAAGATGACTGCCCTGAAAGCCATAAGTGTATCCGTGACCACATGATCAGGTCCCTAAGCCATACATGTATCCGAAGTCAGGCCCCTACGCCATATGATCAGCTCCCTAAGCCATAAATGTATCCGTGATCACATGATCAGGTCCCTAAGCCATAAATGTATCCGTGATCAGGCCCCTACGCCATATGATCAGCTCCCTATGCCATAAATGTATCCGTGATCATATTATAGGGTCTCTAAGCCACATGATCAGGTCCCTAAGCCATATTTGATGGTCCCTAAGCCATAAATGTATCTCTGATCATATTATAGGGTCTCTAAGCCACATGATTCAGGTCCCTAAGCCATATTTGATGGTCCCTAAGCCATAAATGTATCCGTGATCACATGATCAGGTCCCTAAGCCATAAATGTATCCGTGATCAGGCCCCTACGCCATATGATCAGCTCCCTAAGCCATAAATGTATCTCTGATCATATTATAGGGTCTCTAAGATACATGATCAGGTCCCTAAGCCATTGATCAGGTCCCTAAGCCATAAATTTATCTGTGATCACATGATCAAGTCCCTAAGCCATAACTGTATCCGTGATCAGGCCAGCTCCCTAAGTTTGCAAGTGGAAGTCCGTAGGGCATCGTGGCTGACCGGCGGTGATGGTTCCTAGTTTTACGTTTGGTTGGATTACCGACGCAATTTAGTGCCCGGTTGGATAACCAGCACAATTTAATGCTTGGTTGGATTATCAACGTTTGGATCCGGTTGCTTTCCTCCGTACTCTGTTGACCCTTCGTTTGCTAGGCCAGCACGGCATGGAAAAGTGTGCTCTGTCCTTAACCCCATTTTTCAGGCACGCGCCAGTGTGCACGTGCCCTCACTTTGTGTGCAACCTCCTTTCTGTAGGGTTGGCCAAAACCGTATTCTTACACCGTATACGACTGTACATTGGATGATTTCCCTGCCCAAAATACCGTACAATGCATTTTGTTTTGGTTCTGTTAACTAAAATGAAATGCATGAACTAGAACAAAATACCGTGGACACACCGTATGAATAGGGTTCTAGCCCACCCTAGTTATTTGAGGCACGCGGCCCTACTTTGTGCGGCCCCTTATATTTTTGAGGCACGCGCCCTCACTTTGCGTGGCGCCTTATTTGAGACACACGCCCTCACTTTGCGCGGCCTCTTATTTGAGGCACACGCCCTCACTTTGCGCGGTTCCTTATTTGAGGCACACACGCCCTCTTTTTGCGTGGCCCCTTATTTGAGGCACACGCCCTCACTTTGTGCGGCCCCTTATTTATGGCACACACGCCCACACTTTGTGCAACCTGTTATCTGTGTCACGCGGCCCCACTTGTGCGCAGGCGAAACGCAAGCAGAGTGGTTTATGGAGGGCCTGCTCCAGCGGCTGACAGGTGCGATGCTATACCTTTAGTGTCAAGGCTGGAGAAGAAGAAAAACCACACCATGTTTTATAATGCATAGCCGCGGAATTATGAACGGAGGGGACGGAGATAAGGCTGCCTCAGCAAAGCTGATGAAACATTTGTGTGCATGGACACAATTACGAGTGAGTGAGGAGGGTAGGCAAAGGAGTTGGAACATGCAAGTGAGGGCAGAATAAAATCAACCTTTTGATTGAGGGAAGGATGGTCAGGTATGGTTATCTTTCCACCTTAAAACGTCCCACTCCAATGTAGGAGCGACTTTTTAGCTATAGTATCAAGAGTGTGTGTGTATGTGTGCCTGCATGCGTGTGTACATCTTCTTCCTTTCTTCCTCTTCCTCTTCCTCTTCCTCTTCCTCTTCCTCTTCCTCTTCCTCTTCCTCTTCCTCTTCCTCTTCCTCTTCCTCTTCCTCTTCCTCTTCCTCTTCCTCTTCCTCTTCCTCTTCCTCTTCCTGACTGGCCTCTGGCCTCTCGCGTTGCGCATATATATGAACAAATGCAAACCATATACATGCAGTGCGCCATTTGTAGCTATAAGCAAGTCAGCCCATGTGCGTGTACGCACGCGTGTACATTTCCTGTGAGCACCAGGCGTGCCCTTACAGTACCATTACCAACTCTCATCAGGAGCCGTGTTTTTAGCCAAGCTTGCAGCCCTCATGGTAATTAATTTTATTTCTTCTTGGGTGAGGGAGTACGGTACCCAGTACCAAATGCCTCCTTTTCCTTAGTTACCGTGGGGACCGGTATCTCCTTAATTAACGTGGGGACCGGTTTTTCATTTTTCACTGCTTGCGTAGTTTTACCCTTTTCATTTTCTTTTTTTCCAGTGAGGCATTGTGCCATCCTCTCAGCGCCCTGGCGTGCATACAATTTCAGTATCCAGCCGATACTTTGTCGTTACAGCAGCTTTTTATCTCCTTTCCAACCCTGCATTGCACGTACAATTTCAAAAGGAAAAGCATGGTGTTGCACTTGACATATTTTGTGTTGCTATTCGCGACTTATAGCCAAGATGATTGCCGGAGGGTAGTTCGTTTTTTGGTGCAGACGTACTCTCCTGTGGCCGAAGCAGCCCTGCAATTTCATTTAAAGCATTATGGTGCACTTCACCATTGGTGCGTAAATAGTTCCCAAAAAAACAGCTCAATTCTATGTCCTTGCAGATACGCACGACCCTGTGGCCAGAGCTGCCCTTCAGACCTGTGTGTTCTTCTGCATCCCAAACATGTAAGATCATTGTTTTGAAATCAACAGCTCTCCATCATCAGTTGCTTGACCATGCTCTACCCTGAGTGCACCTCCTCCTGGCATTGTTTTGCAAGTCTACTTGCTGACGCACATTCGTTCTTATGTGCGTCTGGACTGACTGGCGGTGTGTTGGGAAAATATGTCAGAGGATGCTCTTGACTTCTAATGTAATTGAAAGCTGCTTTTGGTTGTGGGTGTAAGTATGTGTTTGTGTGTGTATATATATGTGTATAATTTTGCTTGCCTCATTTCTTAGAACAATATCTGTTTGTGCTCCACCCATTTTTTTCTTACCAGCTCCCTGCCAGACAAGCCTGGATGTCGCCTGCCTTGGGATATTAGATAAGCTGGCTCACACACTTTCCCATCCATTTGCCCGTTACGCTCTTCTTAAATCTTCTCAGGTGTCCTGATAGGTCTCAGGGCCGTTCTAAGTGTTCACTCAGGTGTCCTGATGGGTCAGCTAGGGCCGTTCTAGGCGTTCACTCAGGTGTCCTGATAGGTCTCAGGGCCGTTCTAAGTGTTCACTCAGGTGTCCTGATGGGTCAGCTAGGGCCGTTCTAAGTGTTCACTCAGGTGTCCTGATGGGTCAGCTAGGGCCGTTCTAGATGTTCACTCAGGTGTCCTGTTGGCTCAGCTAGGGCCGTTCTAGGCGTTCACTCAGGTGTCCTGATGGGTCTCAGGCTGTTCTAAGTGTCCTGATGGCTCAGCCAGGGACGTTACGCTCATATTCTTCTCAGGTGTCTTGATGGGTCAGCTAGGAGCCACCTGATTTCTTGATTGACTTATCCTGATCCTGACTAATTAATTTATTACTCTCAGGTGTCCTGATGGGTCAGCTAGGGGCCACCTGCGCACCAATGCAGCTGGCATGAACCTCAACAGGTGTGTCGTTGTGCATGTGGGTGGATGATTTGCGTGGCTATGCACATGTGGTTTTTCTTGTTTAGTTTGGATTACAAAGGCCTCCAGCCTGGCATGGCTGCTCAACCTATAGGTCCCAACAAATAAATCAATGCACATTTGCGTGGCTATGCACACGTGGGTTTGGGTGGGTGACTTGCGTGACTATGCACGTGTGTGTTTGGGTGGGTGACTTGCGTGGCTACGCACGTGTGTGTTTGGGTGGGTGGCTTGCGTGACTATGCACGTGTGTGTGGTGACTTGCGTGACTATGCACGTGTGTGTGGTGGCTTGCGTGATTATGCACGTGTGTGTTTGCACCTCATCATTGTGGATATAACTTCTGGCATGATGATGCCTTTAGATAGCTGGGTGCACACGTGTGCATGAGGGACGCTTGTGTGACCCACGTGTATAACCCATAAACCCATAAACAAACCCATACATACACACAAATGTGTACCTCCTTATCCTAGGAAGTACTGCTGCCATGAACCCCTCAACGGATGTGTTGTGCATGGCTGCGGCCCTGTATGGTTTGTTAGTGCGTTATGTGTGTGTGAGTGTGTGTGTGTGTGTGTGAGTGAGTGTGTGTGCTTCTGTGTGTGATTGTATGTGTGTGTCTAAAAATGTACGGATCAGATTGGGGAAGTACATACGCATGCACACACACACACACACACACACACACACACACACACACACAAACACACACACACACACAAACACACACACACACACAACACAAAGCAAAGATGTAACAATATGACTGCACGACTTATAAGGTAACGGACCTAAGCTTCTGATCTTTCCTGCTCTGTATGTGCCTAATCTGAACCTATGCTTCTGATCTCTTCTCTGTATGTGCCCAATCTGAACCTACGCTTCTGATCTCTCCTCTGTATGTGCTTAATCTGTACCTATGCTTCTAATTTCTCTTGCGCTGTACTTGCCCAATCTGAACCTGAGCTTCTGATCTCTCTTGCGCTGTACTTGCCCAATCTGAACCTGAGCTTCTGATCTGTCATCCTTTGTATGTGCCCAATCTGATCCGTGCCCCTCTCACCCACTTTTGCAGGGTGTGGAAGGACACAGACCCCACAACAGCACCAGAAGTGTACCACACCCTGGAGGCCATGACCGCAGAAGGAGTTGACTTCATGCTGGACGTGCACGGGGATGAAGAGCTGCCGGTAAGAATGAGCAAAGAGCAAGGTGCATGCTGGACGTGCACGGTAAGAATGAGCAGAGGGCAAGGTGTGTGCTGGACGTGCACAGTAAGAAATAACAGAGAGCAAGGTGCATGCTGGACGTGCACGGTAAGAAAAAACAGAGAGCAAGGTGCATGCTGGACGTGCATGGTGATAAAGAGCTGCCGGTAAAAATGAGCAGAGAGCAAGTTTTGGCGTGCTGAGTCACTTTTTTATACGAATGCATACACAAGTCATGACTGGACGGCTTTTGGTCTGTGCTGTATAATTGGCACTGAGAGATGAGCCACTGGGAAAAACAACGGAGCTAGGCCGTGCTGGGTCATTTCCTTGCACGTGGGCATCCGCAACTCACAGCTGACAGGCCATTAACGTAAGCCATCTTCATCGCCATTAATGTAAGCTGTCTTCATCGCCATTAACGTAAGCCATCTTCTTTGCCATTAACGCAAGCCGTCTTCATCGCCATTAACTTAAGCCGTCTTATCGCCATTAGCGTAAGCCATCTTCATCACCATTAACGTAAGCCATCTTCGTCGCCATTAACGTAAACCATCTTCATCGCCATTAACGTAAGCCATCTTCATCGCCATTAATGTAAACCATCTTCGTCGCCATTAACATAAGCTGTCTTCGTCACCATTATCGTAAGCCATCTTCATCGCCATTAACGTAAGCCATCTTCATCGCCATTAACGTAAACCATCTTCGTCGCCATTAACGTAAGCTGCCTTCGTCGCCATTAAAGGAAGCCATCTTCATCGCCATTAACGTAAGCCATCTTCATCGCCATTGACGTAAGCCGTCTTCATCGCCAGCAAAATACATTCTCCTGTCTTATAAACATCTCTTCATCTGTTCTTGCTTTGTTTATTAAGTAGATGGACTGAATGGCAGGCTGGCAAAACGATCACAATGCTGCCCTAATAATTTATTCGTGGAGCAGCGTGGAGCCCAAATGGCTCTTATCGTAGAGTATCGTACAACTGAGGTTCGTGATGCAATGGATTTCCCTAATCATCCTGCCTACGTCTATCATGCATAGAATGTTTAGGCTCTACCTCTTGTCTTCTCCGTTCCTGTAAAATGTAAGAGGAAAAGAACAAAAAGTTATTTTTCCTCTTCCGCCCTTTCCCTCTACCAGCTTGTCTACGCACCTCTGCTTTTGTTTGCAAAAGGCACCTTATCAAGTACCTCCTCCTCTGCTTCCTTCTGCTTTGCATCCGCAAGTTTGCGCCAGCTGACCAGTCCTGATGCTCTTGTTTTGCTATTACGATTAACACGTCCTACGTTTACCATTGTGTATGTGTCATGCTTATTGTAAGTCGATATACCATATTTATCAATATGAAAACGTGGGTTTTTGACTTTTGTAATCGAGGTGAAATCAAGGTTTTGGGGGTGTCGAGGAGCCCCCATGTAAATCGGATCTGTGGCCCTAAAAGGGCTTTCCAGCACAGCCTCCCCCACGAACCCCTCTCTCGCCAAAAAGTGTTAGAGAAGCCTCGCGCTCAGAGGCGCAAGATAGGTTTGGGGAGTGGGTTAAGGTAGCAGATTCGGTGATGGTAATGGTGCCAGGGTCAGTGGAGGATGGGCGTATGTTCTGCACGCTCAGGTACATCCGTATATACTTGTTAGTGGAGGATGCGCGTATGTTCTGCACGCTCAAGTACATCCGTATATACTTGTTAGTGGAGGATGCGCGTATGTTCTGCACGCTCAAGTACATCCGTATATACTTGTTAGTGGAGGATGCGCGTATGTTCTGCACGCTCAGGTACATCCGTAACCCCCAGCACAACATGTAAACATGCACAGCACTTGACGTGCTGCGCACAAGGGTCTTAGAGTTCAGCATTAAGCGTAGAGACCTTCCCTTATCCACAGGCCATTTGGAGTGGCTCAACGCTAGGAAGCACCGTGGGATCAAATAAATGATGAACAATTCAGTTTGAATGGACAGTTTGCCCAACATGCACTACAGACAAACTTTCTTGTGTTAATGCAAAAGCTTTTTCACAACCTACAGCTGAATAACATAAAACCAAATGCCGGGAGGCCTGCGGCCTCCCAGCGGGATGAGGCAGCAAAAGAAAAAAGATAGGAGAACACAATTTCTCAAATTCCCAAACTGCAGGGTAACATAAATCAAGGTTTTCCATAATCCTTAATAGAAACACTGGTGTGTGTGTTGTGCGCACGCGTGTATGTGTGTGTGTGCGCATGTATGTGTGTGTACATGCACGCAGTACTGTGTGTGTACAGCACCAATCTAACACCATGTGTGTACATGCACGCAGTACTGCGTATATGTACACACACACACACGCACACACACACACACACACACACACACACACAAACACACACACACAAACACACACACACAAACACACACACACACACACACACACCACACACACACACATACATGCGCACACACACACAATTACACATACACGCAGTACTGCTTTGTCGCTGGCCTGGACGGCATCCCATCCTTCTCTCCTCGCATGAAGGGCCTGCAAGATGCCTTCTGCTCATCCTTCATGACCCACAGCCCTGATTTCCAAGTACGTGGTTTCAATGGCTGCAATGGTAACAATGGTTGCATTGGTTCTGATCATCCTTCATGTCACACAGCCTGGACTTCCAAGTACGTGGTTTCAATGGTTGCAATGATTCTGATCATCCTTCATGTCACACAGCCTGGACTTCCAAGTACGTGGTTTCAATGGTTGCAATGATTCTGATCATTCTTCATGTCACACAGCCCTGATTTCCAAGTACGTGGTTTCAATGGTTGCAATGGTTACAATGGTTGCAATGATTCTGATCATCCTTCATGACACACAGCCTGAACTTCCAAGTATGCATGCATCCAGCCACGAGGACGGGAAAGAAAGTTGGCGCAAACGCTGCAGTGCCTCTGTTGACACGATGTAAACATTGAATTGAATCAAATCAAATTGAATAGATATGAATTGACGGTGTAAACATTGACTCGACATTGAATTGTTGCTGTTTGGGATGTGAAACATTGTTCACAGGAAGTCAGAGCTGTATTCAAAATGTGCGCTGATACGTACGTGTTTGCATGTGGTACGAATATGACCTTATATATTTGGTGAACTCCCTGCCAAAAATACCATATGTATATACACCGTATATTTGGTGAACTCCCTGCCAAAATACCATATGTATATACACCGTATATTTGGTAATTACCCTGCCAAAAATACCATATATATACACCATATATTTGGTGATTTCCCTGCCAAAATACCATATGTATATACACCGTATTTTTGGTGAACTCCCTGCCAAAAATACCGCATGTACTCTGTATATACATGTCTCTGGCCGACCCTGCCTGGGTACGTGGTTGCACGGTTAGCTTGCCACTTGACACCTAGGCTTTTCTCTTTGTGTTCCTGATCTGGGGCTGAGATTGTACAGTACCACAGGGGCTCTACAGTTTGTACAGTACTACCAAGGGGGCTCTACACTATATAGTGTGTCTGTGTCGAGCAATAATGCCAACTGCTTCCTTGCTTCACTCTGGAGAATGCGCTATAGCTCTCAGTACCACATCTCACACCTCTGAAGGACACACCATTAAACATTGTGACTCTAACACACACATCATCTGTCGGCGGTGGCAGTCATGACTCTAACACACACATCATCCGTCGGCGGTGGCAGTCATGACTTTAGAACACACATCATCTGTCAGCGGTGGCAGTCAATAGGTTGAAGAAGCTGTGCTAACTGCATAGTGCGTAGTGCATAGTGCATAGGGCATAGTGCACAGTGCATAGTGCATACTGCACAGTGCACAGTGCATACTGAAAATTGCATGGTGCATAGTACATAGTGCATAGTGCACAGTGCATAGTGCATATTGCACAGTGCATAGTGCATAGTGCAGAGTGCATAGTGCATAGTGCATAGTGCATAGCAGAATTGTTCAGTTCGGGGTTTGGTCAAAAGTTTGGGTTCGCAAACTTTCACGCATTTTAACGAACCCCAAAAATGCCGTTCAAGAGCTATTAAGAGTTCGTCGAACTTTATGCCCTTTTTTCGAATTGTAGTCAAAAATACAGGAACAAGCCTTAGATGGCCGTCAAACGTTCTGAATTTGTGTGTACTGACTATAAATAATATATTTTATATGCATTAAAGACGATTCAAGCATGTTTTGGACGAGTATGACCACAGGAACCAGCAAAATCCTCCATTTCCGAAATTGCACATCGAACTGCTCGAACAGTTCGAGGGTTCTAGAATTTTATCGAACTTTATCGAACCCTTGCTCCCAAAAAATCGAACTAAACAACCCTGGTGCAAAGTGCATAGTGCATAGTGCATAGGGCACAGTGCATAGTGCATAGGGCACAGTGCATAGTGCATAGGGCATAGGGCGCTGTGCATAGTGCATAGTGCACACTGCACAGTGCATACTGCATACTGCATACAGCACAGTGCATAGTACATAGTGCATAGTGCTTACTGCACAGTGCACAGCAGTACAAAACCTGCAGTACAAAACCTGCAGTACATGTCCAGCAGCAACGGCTCAGGAAGTGTGGGAGCAGCTCCCACCACAAGCACCAACCCTGGCCTGACACATCAATGACCATGGGAAGTGGTGCTTACCGCCTGCCTGCACAGCGTTTCGTTTTGTGCTGACTGCCTGCACAGCATTTCATTTGGTGCTACTGCCTGCACAGCATTTCATTTGCAGTATTTCTTGCAGTGCGATGGAAACAGCAGAGTGTGGGCGCAGCACACCACAAGCACCCATGTGCCGCATCACTTATTCTTGGGAGGGGAATATTCATCACTGCTCGCATTTACTTATTGTTTTTTCTCACACGATAGTGCCACTGGACATGAAACCGTGTTTGCATCGAGCCTCGTCTTGTCAACCAGCTGTGGCGATGTTTCTGTCTAATCAGAAACCCGACCAATTTTGATCTATTTGAGCGGTGGTGTAATCCTCAATGTTCAAGCCTGTGGCAAAGATTTCCCCGCCACGTTTGGAACTCCGATTTGCCTGTGAATTGCAGACCACGCATGGGTACCCTCAAGACGCACCTGGCAAGGCTAACCTCGATCTCTGCAGCAAACAGGTTAGTTTGCAGGCGGGGGGGGGGAGCTGCCTGTGACTGGTGTGAAGAACTCGTAGGTTAGGTCAGTTCCCCTAGGGCCTCATGTGGTATGGGTCACACCATAGTTATGTACCACACTATAGCTATGTGTCACACCATAGTTATGTATCACACTATGGCTATGTGTCACACCATAGTGAAAAAGAAAGAAAACTTACACTGGCAGTGAAAACCCACTCCCCACATTAACGAAGGAGAAGGTCTGACCGCTTTGGTGCCGAGTGCTGTGAACTCCTCCAATGCTGAAAATAAAAATGGTGGCTTGCAGTGAATACAAAGCAGGAACTCTCGTGCTGAAAATAAAAATGGTGGCTTGCAGTGAACTCACAGAATCTCTCGTGCTGACAATAAAAATGGTGGCTTGCAGTGAATGCACAGGATCTCTCGTGCTGAAAATGAAAATGGTGGCTTGCAGTGAATGCACAGCAGGAACTCTCGTGCTAAAATTAAAATGGTGGCTTGCAGTGAATGCACAGAATCTCTCGTGCTGAAAATAAAAATGGTGGCTTGCAGTGTACACACAGTGAATACACAGCAGGATCTCTCGTGCTGGAAGTATGTGTGGTTTTCACTGTTGTGCTTTGACAATGAAACTCCATTTTTTGACGACGGAATTCCATTTTCAGACTGTATTTACCTTGAAGGTAAGGTTCTGGTACGGTACAGTCCAAAACTACATTATACGGTCAAAGGATAAATACCAAACCGTACTAATACGGTCGACCGTAATTTGCCTTTTTACAGGGAAAAAGGATGTCTAGGGTTCGGTTCCCAGTCAGGACTGCGTCTTTGTTCTTTTTCACCCCGTGGTTTTGCGCGTTTTCTGTAGGAAATGCATCTCAGTTTTGCATTGGTGATGTATTAGTCACAACAATTGTATTGTGGAAAAATGACCCTTTGCTGCAATAAAGCCAATTTTCAGCCTTTCGCACCGTGCCGTACCGTACAACGTACCGTATTAACAACGTATGCATGGTCCTACACCGTATTTTAACGTATGCATGGTCCTACACCGTATTTTAACGTATGTATGGTCCTACACCGTATTTTAACGTATGTATACACGGTATTCTAACGTATGTATACACCGTATTTTAACGTATGCATGGTCCTACACCGTATAAGTAATGTTCTACTTTGTATAAATTGTACCGTATGCATGGTCCTACACCGTATGCATGGTCCTACACGTATGCATGGTCCTACTTTGTATAAATCGTACCGTATGCATGGTCCTACACCGTATAAGTACTGTTCTACTTTGTATAATTTGCGTACCCTATAACCGTACACCGTATATATACGCTATATCTGTATAGCGTTCTGGCACACAACACTGGCCCATTCGGTACATTTTTTTTAACTGCCTATCCTTCAAATTTAGCCAATCCTATGATTGAACAAGCTGGTAACGACCAGCAGTCATTAAGGAAAGACTCACCGCTAATTATTACACATGCCAAAGCTATAGCACTCACATTTCATATTAGCCAGAGCTGTAATGCTGATATCAGCCAAAGCTATAGTATTCACGTTTCACACTAGCCAGAGCTGTAGTGCTGATATCAGTTAAAGCTATATTCTTCACATTTTACATTATCCAGAGCTATAGTGCTGATATCATCCAACGCTATAGCACTCACATTTCACACTAGCCAGAGCTATAGTACTAACCTCTCTAAGCCAGAGTTATAGCACTTAAATTTCACACTAGCCAGAGCTATAGTGCTGACATCAGCCAAAGCTATAGTACTTACCTCTCTACGCCAGAGCTATAGCACTCACATCACCAGAGCCCCACAAAGCTATATTAACACAAAAGGGTTTACAAAGGGTTTACAAAGGGTTTACAAAGGGTTTACAAAGGGGAATAACCGGCAGCCACATATGTTGGGCTGATAGGCATTGCTGGATCAGCCAGCGTAATGTAAACGTTTACGGTTGTAAAAAAGAACTGGTCTCGGCCAGTGCCATATTGTTCTCTTAGGAAAATGAGTAAGAGGTGATGAATGATTATGAAAAGGCAAAACCTGATACAATTAAAGAGCCTGATGGAAAGCCACAACAACAGTTCAGGCGTGTTAACTGAACACCAGAATGTATAACCCAAGGGGAGGAAGGGAGCGCCACATTAGAGACCCATGCTGTTCATGCAAACAAATTGGAAGCTGAGTTCAAGTATAACATTTGACTTACAACAGTGCACCAGCATGTACGTTTTAAGAAAAGCACAAGAAAAGTGTTGGAAGGAAAAAACCTTCGCCTCAAGTTGTTAGGTTGTTTGAGCCCCATCCTGGCCTAGCTGGTTGCTGCACATACATAGAAACTCAACCATCTCAGTCCACACTCCCGTGATGTATTACAAAGCAATAGTATTCATCACCAGAGCCCCACAAAGAATCTGTTTAGAAGGGTAGGGCAAAAGGAACAACCTGGCGGTGTCTGGTGTACCTCAGATGAAAACAGATGAAAACACGATGGCTGCGTCTGATGCTCGTACTGCTGTATGCTATTTGGTGATATGTTAAACCTATGCGAGAACCTGCTGGTATTGTAGGAATCCAAAAAATATGCAGGCAGTGACACTCTACGCAGGCAGTGACACACTACCGGCATTACTTAGGAAAAAGGAGCCACTCTGGTACCGGGTACCATTCATTTCTTACACCACCTAAAATAAGTGGTGATTTTGAAGTTCAGGAGGACTGCAGGCTTGACCTGAAATTGGCCCCTGATAAGAGTTGATGGCACTTCTGGAGAAGATGTTGTAATCTAGAAATCCTGCACTCAAAGTTTAGTTTAGTTTGGATTACAAAGGCCTCCAGCTTGGCATGGCTGCTCAACCTTTAAATCCCAACAAATAAATTAATCAAAAAGATCTTTTGACTGCACTCAAACCTCAACTTGTTGTAAGTCCATTACCATAGACATAGAAAGGTTCAAGCAAAGAGTGCAGTGCACAAAAAGCTGGCAGTGGTTGCTCTCTTCTGCATTGGGGCTCAAAGGAAAGAACACAGGAAACAAACCATGGCCATCGTTGCCATCCCCCGCACTGGGTAACACCCTATTCATATAATGGCTACTGTCCATCTGACCTGGTAAATCCTCAGATGCTACTATCTTTTTGCGACCTAGCTCGTACACTCATAAATCCCTTGGTAACTTTTTATAGTTCAGTGCAATTCATTGATCTGGAAGGGGGGATGGTGGTTTTTGCTAAACATGCACGGCAACTTTATAACTTCCCTACCATACATTGACGAAGCTTTTTATTACAAGATCTTCTACATTAAGTTTTTTACTACAAGATCTACATTGTTTTTAATTACAAGATCTTCTGCATTAAGTTGCACTTGATCATGTCCAAGGTATATCTGGCTGCTGTCTCCCTCGCTACTGTACTTCTGCAGCCACACACACGTCTCGAGCCATGTACGCCTGCATGTACGGTGCAACTCTGTTGGCGCCTGCAGCAATTTACGTGTTGCACATCTCTGCGCGCGTGTTTGCAGATTGGGGAGCGCTTCTGTTGCTTGGCCTTGACCCTAGAGATGCCTTTTAAAGACAACGCAAATTTGGTGGACGCCCATGTGGGGTGGAGCCCTAGACGGAGCATGCTGCTTGGAGGTGCATGCATCGGAGCCATCCTTGACGTTGCGCCTCGCCTTAGGCCGTAATCGTGCACAGCACCGGACGTAGGCCTTGTATACTTGTATCACTTGCTATCTTGGTTGCTTTCTGAGTTATTGTAACTTAGATGGAGTCTTTAACAGCTTATAAGTTAAAGAGAAAGATAGGCGGTTTACTATAAGGTTTACAAGTGAAGGCCTTGAGTTAAATAAGAAAATAATTCCAGGTCAGAAAGAGAATGCTAGAAACCACTCTTAGTCCAAAAGCTGTTGACAAATCAGACTCTTCTAAGACAGCCACCAGGCAGCAAGATTACAAGAAAAAAAGGCCTTCAGTCAAGAAGTATGACTGCTCGCCTGTTCATAAAGTAAAATAAGTTCATGAATGAAAAAAAGGAGTTTGTTGTTTTTCTTGTGTATAAAAGCAGACACATCCTGTCCTGTCTGTGAAATAAGGACCCATTTCCTGCGGAGAGAAATCATCTGAGGGTGCGTGCAATGAAAGAGAACATGCTTTTCATCCTGGATAATATCATCAGCCTCACATAAGTCGCAAGTAGGGGAAGAGGTAGAATTCTAAGTTGCGGTTTCAATGCGAAGGGTATGGACACGAAGTCTGAAACGAGCCACACTGTGGATTGACTCGTCATATTCGTTGTCTTGTTCTTCCTTATCTTCCTTTTCTTCTTCTGACTCTGATACCGAATCCAACTCTGCATATCACCGCAAGAACAAGAGCAAGAAGAAGTTCAAAGTCAAGCTGGCTTCCAAGCATATTCAGAACCTCAACGACAAGCGTCCAGCAAAAGAGAGGCATGAACGGTTAGTTGAGATCAACAAGCCGCTACACAGGGCACTCACGCACGCCGAGTCCAACCTTAACGACATCCAGAAAGCGGGTGCTCCACACAAGACTGCCAAGAAAGTGGTGGCAGAGATCCAAGGTTTGTTGAGGGTGCTTGAGAAGCAATCTAATCATCTCTTTTTTGGAGCGACATACGGTTGGGACAAACTCGACAACACACTAAGGGTAAGGGTAAGGGTTACACAGCTATATCCGCCAGCGAGGGCAGTTGAGCTATAGCATAAAAAGCCAGCTTCAAGAAGAGAAAGAGGCCAGACTGAACAAGACACCAGAAAAAGAAGCTAGA
>Ga0307947_1000777_pt1 | contig 23655 bp, 23 predicted proteins | sample OrgLakmetagen232_FD_201840 | JGI IMG/M metagenome (GOLD analysis project Ga0307947, IMG submission 201840) | Saline water microbial communities from Organic Lake, Antarctica - #232 | ecosystem: Environmental > Aquatic > Non-marine Saline and Alkaline > Saline | place: Antarctica: Organic Lake...
CGGCCTTCAAATCAACCGTTGCACTTGATGTTTGAATCCAAGGGGTCAAGCAGGCCGAGAAAGCAAGCGGCCTGCGCGACGGTGTCACGACCGAGGAACGGGATCGCATCAAGGTCCTCGAACAGGAGAACAGGGGGCTGCGCCAAGCCAACGAGATACTGCGCAAGGGCGAGGCCATTGTCGCGCCATTGATGGGGTGGATGGCTCCCGCTCCCGGCATCGCGATGTGCCAAAATGAGAGACATCGTGACGTCCCTGATGAAAGGAGCCACCCATGGAACAGCCTTTCACCATCGGCCTCGATCTTGCCAAGACGGTGTTTCAGGTGCATGGCGTTGATGCGAACGGCACGGCGACCCTGAAGCGCAAGCTTCGGCGGAACCAAGTCCTCGACTTTTTCCAACGTCTGGAGCCGTGCCTCATCGGTCTGGAAGCCTGCGCTGGCGCGCATTACTGGGCGCGCCAGCTGGCTGAATTTGGACACGAGGTGCGGATCATGCCGTCGTCCTACGTGAAGCGTGGCAAGACCGATGCGGCCGATACCGAGGCGATCTGCGAAGCGGTCACCCGACCGACCATGCGGTTTGTGCCCGTGAAGTCGGCCGAACGACAGGCGGCACTTCTGGACCACAAGACGCGGGATTTCCTTGTTCGCCAGCGCACCCAGATGGTGAACACGATCCGAGCGCACATCTCCCGGAGTTCGGCATCGTCGTGGCCAAGGGCATCCACAATATCGAACGCCTGCTCGCGGCGACGAACGAGCTGCCAGCTGCGGCGCAGGCGGCCGTCGACATGCTCGCCGACCAGCTGCGTGAAACGCAGGAGAAAATCGACGCGGTGACCGCGCGGATCGAGGCGGCGCAGAAGACCGACCCGCTCGCCAGGCGCCTCGCCACGATCCCGGGTGTCGGAGGTCGACAATTTTCGATCGGCGCGGGACTACGCCGCCTGGCTCGGCCTCACGTCGCGGCCGCATTCGACTGGCGGCAAGGAACGGTTGAACCGGATATCGAAGGCCGGAAACCGGTATCTGCGCCGGCTCCTCTATCTGGGTGCGTCGTGCCGAAGGCACGACGTGAGGTGATGGCAAACGGACGGCGACACGGCAATCGGGACACCCAGTTTGGACCGGAGCACCCTCAAGTGCGCGCCATTGATTTGGACCCGGGCGCCGGCGGATTTCATCAGGGCGCGCAGCCATCGTGCTGCAACTCAGACGCCGTATACATGGCCGCGACCGGCCACATGCCAGACCCGAACAAAGCCCTTGCCCCGCGGGAACCATCCATACTCGGTCCGAGGACAATGGGCGAGCGACAGGCCATTGCCCTGCGGATTCTTCACCGGGGTGAAGCAGGGGCGCAGGCCGCGCTGCCGGGCGAAGGCGCGGGTGTCCTTCGCCGTGTAGGGGTGCGCCGTTGTCGCTGAGCCTCTCGGGCGCCTGGCAGGCACAAAAGCGCGTCTCGACCGCTGCGAGCATCATGTCGCGGATACCGCCGCACATCGAGACAAACGACCTGACGCAGCTGACCTTTCAGATGTCTAAAAACAGATGCCTAAAAAAGAACGTCAGGCAGCCATGTGGCGAGGATCGGAAGTGACCAGATGAGCAAAATCCCGATGATCTGCAAGCCAATGAAGGGCACGACGCCCTGATAGATCTGGCCGGTCCTGATTTCGCTGGGGGCCGCGGCGCGCAGGTAGAACAATGAAAAACCGAATGGCGGTGTCAGGAAACTGGTTTGCAAATTGATGGCCAGCAGCACTCCCAGCCAGATTGGATCGTGCCCCATCAAGATCAGGGCGGGTGCGACGAGGGGCAGCACGATCACAGAGATCTCGACGAAGTCGAGGAAGAACCCGAGGATGAACACGAAGATCATCACGAATAGCAAAGCACCGCCGGGACCGCCTGGCAGGTTGTCCAGCAGGTGCGCCACGCGCTCTTCCCCGCCAAGGCCGACAAAGACCAGCGAGAAGAACCCCGCGGCAAGGATCGTCGCGAAGATCATCGCGGTCATGGTCAGCGTGGAATTCAACGCATCCTGGAGGATCCTTTCCCGGATCGCCGCGTGCAGCGCCAGGCCAACGGCGGCAAGGCCGATAACAGCCAGGGCCGCATAGCCACCGCCAAGGGCCCATTCGAAAATGCCCGCGTCGCTGCGTTGCAGGCGCACCGGCCAGACGCCGGCCAGCAGCCCTAGCACGATCAGGGCCGCCGCACCGATCAGGATCAGCCGCGGATTGATGCCGATCTTGCGCCCGGCCATAAGAAGCGCGCCGATGGCCCCGACCGACGCCGCCTCGGTCGGCGTGGCCACGCCAAACAGGATCGCGCCCAGAACGACAAGGATCAGCACAACCGGTGGCACGATCGCCGCCATGACCTCGCGCAGGCCGGGTCCGGCCCTGCCGGTCTCGGCCGGCGGCATGTCCGACGGGCGCAGCGCGCCGCGGATCACGATATAGACCAGGTAAAGCGTCACCAGGAGCAGCCCCGGAATAAGGGCCGCGGCAAAGAACTGGCCGACCGACAGGGTCTCGACCGAGAACTTGCCCTGTTCGTATTGCGCCTGCTGGTAGGCGTTCGACATCACGTCCGCGAGGATGATGAGCAACGTCGAGGGCGGGATGATCTGCCCCAGCGTGCCTGCCGTGCAGACGATGCCGGACGCCACGGCGGGGTTGTAGCCCGCGCGCAGCATCGTGGGCAGCGCGATCATGCCCATGGCGACGACCGTCGCCCCGACGATGCCGGTAGAGGCCGCCAGCAGCGCGCCCACCAGAACCACCGACAGGCCAAGCCCGCCACGCAGCCTGCCAAAGCTGCGCCCCATGGTGTCGAGCAGCTCCTCGGCGATCTTGCTCTTTTCCAGAATGGCGCCCATCAGCACGAAAACCGGAATGGCGATCAGCACGGTATTGCCGATCAGCCCGAAGACCCGCTGACCCAGGGCGCCCAGAAGCGACACGTTCATCTCGCCCAGCATCCAGCCCAGATAGGCGAAGGCCACGGCGACCCCGGCAATGCTGAACGACACCGGAAAGCCGGACAGGATCGCCGACATCAGCGCGCCGAACATGATCAGGTCGAGATAGTCGGTCATGTGTCGGCTGTCTCATGGCACAGGCGCACCAACAGCGACAACGATTGCAGAAGGATCAGGATGCAGAAGGCCGGAATCAGCGACTTGAGCAGAAAGACCGCCTCGATTCCCCCGACAGAGATCGGCCCTTCGAGGATCGCCCAAGAGTTGCGCACCGACGGCCACGACCAGTAGAGAAGCGCGGTCATCGACGGCATCAGCAGGAACAGATGACCAAGAATATCAATGCGCCGCCGGGCCTTGTCGCTGCCCTTGGCATAGAACACGTCCACTCGCACATGTTGATCGACAAGCAGCGTATAGCCCGCACCCAGCATGAACAGCGTCGCATGCATGTAAAGGACGCTTTCCTGCGCCGCGATCGAGTTGACGCCAAAGACATAACGCCCGATCACGATGCAGAACTGCACCAGAACTATCATCAGCGCCAGCCAGCGCACCGCGCCGGCCACGGTCCGGTTTATCCTGTCGATCGCAGCCGCCAGTCCCAGCATCAAGCCCCCGCCCCTCTTTGATCCGGGAGGCGCGGCCGGGCAGGCCGCGGCTCCCCTGGGGTTCAGTACCCGAGAACGCTGGCGCGGGCGTTCATCTGGCCGTTATCGGCATAGGTCATGTAGCCGCCGACAAGATCGCGGTAGGCGATGAAGCTTTCGGTGATGCGCCGCACCAGCTCGTCATCGTCCTCACGGTACTCCTGCATGACCTCTTTGGCGGCATCTCCCATGGCTGCGATCACCTCGTCGGGCAGCTTGTGCACCTGCACGTCATGTTCGTCGACCAGCGTTTTCAGCGATTGAGCATGCTTGGTCGTGTATTCCGTCCATACGGGGTTATAAAGCCCGTGGCAGGCTTGGGTCACGACCTCTTTGAGGTCGTCGGGAAGGGCCGCGAAGGCCTCGGCATTGACGCCGCATTCCTCGGCCGAGGACGGCTCGCCGACGCCGGGCCAGTAGTAATGCGGCGCCACTTGGTAATACCCAAGCGCCGAGTCGGTCCACGGCCCGATAAATTCGCCCGCGTCCAGCGCGCCGGTCTGCAACGCCTGGAACATCGCCGACCCGCTCATCGCCTGAGCGGCCATGCCCAGCTTGGACGCCATCTGCGAGGCGATTCCGGTGGTGCGGAATTTCAGCCCCTTGAGGTCATCGACCGAAGTGATCTCGGTCTTGAACCAGCCGGCCCATTGCGGGCCGGAGTTGCCGCACAGGAACGGCTTGATGCCGAAACGGCCATACATCTCGTCATAAAGCGCCTGACCGCCGCCATGCGTCATCCAGCCGAATTGCTCATCTGCGCGCAGCCCGAAAGGCTGCGAGCCGAACAGCAGGATGCCCTTGGATTTCGACCCCCAATAAGCCGGAACCGCATGATAAAGCTGGGCCGTGCCTTCCGCGACGGCATCGAAGACACCATCGCCCGGCACGATCTCGCCCGCGGCATGCAGCGTCACGTTGATGCGCCCGCCCGATAGGGTGGTGATACGATCCGCCAGTGTCTGGGCGGCGACACCCGGCCCCGGCAGGTTTCTGGGCCATGCCGAAACGAGGCTCCACTCGCGCACCTCCTGCGCGATGGCAGGGGTGGCAAGGGCGGTCGCTGCGGTGCCGATAGCACCGGTTGTCAGAAAATCACGTCGTTTCATCGGTCGTCTCCTTGATGGAAGGCAAGAGGTTTCAGAGTGTCACCGGCCGTCTTGCGCGGCCTTGTCAAAGTAGTCTCAGCCAAGGATGCGCGGCAGCCGCAGGCCGTTTTCGCGCGCGCAATCCAGCGCCTCCTCGTAGCCCGCATCGGCATGGCGCCAGACGCCGCTGGCGGGATCGTTCCACAGCACGCGCCCGATCCGTTTCGCCGCCTCTGGCGTGCCATCGGCGCAGATCACCACGCCGGCATGCTGGGAAAACCCCATGCCGACGCCGCCGCCGTGATGGATGCTGACCCATGTCGCACCGCTTGCAGTGTTGACCAGCGCGTTGAGCAGCGGCCAGTCGCTGACCGCGTCCGAGCCGTCGCGCATGGCTTCTGTCTCGCGGTTGGGCGAGGCGACAGAACCGGAATCGAGATGATCGCGGCCGATCACCACCGGCGCCTTCAGCTCGCCACTGGCCACCATCTCGTTGAAGGCCAGCCCCGCGCGGTGCCGCTCGCCCAGGCCCAGCCAACAGATCCGCGCCGGCAGGCCCTGAAAGGAAATCCGGTCGCGCGCCATGTCCAGCCACGTGTGGAGCTTGGCATGATCGGGAAACAGCTCCTTCAGCTTGGCGTCGGTGCGGTAGATATCCTCGGGGTCGCCCGACAGCGCGCACCAGCGGAACGGACCCACGCCGCGGCAAAACAGCGGCCGGATATAGGCTGGCACGAAACCGGGAAAGGCAAAGGCGTTGTCCAGCCCCTCCTCCAGCGCGACCTGCCGGATGTTGTTGCCGTAATCCAGTGTCGGCACGCCCGCGTTCCAGAAATCCACCATCGCCGAGACATGGGTTTTCATGCTGGCGCGGGCGGCCTTTTCGACCGCCTTGGGGTCTTTTTCGCGGCCTGCGCGCCACTCGGCCATGCTCCAGCCCTGCGGCAGGTAGCCGTTGGTCGGGTCATGCGCGCTGGTCTGGTCGGTCACCATGTCGGGGCGCACGCCGCGCCTGAACAGCTCGGGGAAAACATCGGCGGCGTTGCCCAGCAGGGCCACAGATTTCGCCTCGCCCGCCGCCGTCCAGCGTTCGATCATGGCGAGCGCCTCGTCGAGGCTGTCGGTCTTCTCGTCCACATACCGCGTGCGCAGACGGAAATCGATGCTGTCGGGATTGCATTCCACCGCCAGACAACAGGCCCCGGCCATCACCGCGGCCAGCGGCTGCGCGCCGCCCATGCCGCCAAGCCCGCCGGTGAGGATCCACCGGCCGGTCAGGTCGCCGCCATAATGCTGACGTCCGGCCTCGGCAAAGGTCTCGAACGTGCCCTGAACGATACCCTGACTACCTATGTAGATCCACGATCCGGCCGTCATCTGGCCGTACATCGCCAGACCCTTCTTATCCAGTTCGTTGAAATGATCCCATGTCGCCCAATGCGGCACAAGGTTGGAATTGGCGATCAGCACGCGCGGCGCATCCGCATGGGTTTTCACGATGGCGATGGGCTTGCCGGATTGCACGACCAGCGTCTCGTCGAGCTCAAGATCCTTCAGGCTGGCGACGATGCTGTCGAAATCGGCCCATGTGCGTGCGGCGCGTCCGATGCCGCCATAGACCACCAGCTCATGCGGGTTCTCGGCCACATCGGGGTGCAGGTTGTTCATCAGCATCCGGAGCGGCGCCTCGGTCTGCCAGCTTTTCGCGGTCAACTCCGGGCCGGTGGGCGGGTAGATGTCGCGGGTGTTGCTGCGCGGGTCGCTCATCTCGGTCTCCAGTCGGACAGGGTTTTGAGGATGTCTTTCAGATGCACACGCAGACGCGGGGCCCGATCCGCGTCATACTCCCATGGCGGGGCCTCATCCATGTAGGTGGACTGCGCCAGCTCCATCTGGATCGCGTGCTGGCCTTCGTTCGGACGGCCATAATGCCGGGTCGTCCAGCCCCCCTTGAAGCGTCCGTTAAGAACAGTGGTGTAGCCCGGTGCGGCCTCGCAGATGCGCCTGACGGCGGTCTCGATCGCCGGCGCGCAGGTCGCGCCGGAATTGGTGCCGATGTTGAAATCGGGCAGCGTGCCTTCGAAGAGATACGGGATGAGCGACCGGATCGAATGGCAATCGTAAAGCAGCGCGAACCCGTGTTTTGCCTTCAAGCGTTCGAGTTCCGCCGCCAGCGCCGCGTGATACGGCGCGTGGTATTCCGCGCGCCGACGCTCCACCTCCTCCGTGTCAGGCGCTGCGCCCGGCAGATAGATCGGGCGCCCGTCGAAATCGCTCAGCGGGCACAGTCCGGTGGTGTTCTGACCGGGATAAAGGCTTGCCCCCGAGGGGTCGCGATTGACGTCGATCACGTAGCGGTGGACCCGCGTGCGCACGGTCGTCACGCCCGCTATCAGCCCTGAATACAATCGGTCGATATGCCAGTCCGCATCGGCAATGGCGCGGCCGGTGTCGTTCAGGCGGTCCAGACAACGTTCTGGAATGTCGGTGCCTGTATGCGGCAGACCCAGCACCAGCGGGCTGTCGCCACGGCTCACCTCGATCGGGCTCATACTGGCATCTCCAGACGGGCGGCGCGGCCAAGCCCGTCACCCGTGATGCACGCTGCCGCGGCCTCGATATCCGGTGCGAGATAGCGGTCCTGCACAAGGCGCGGCACGGCCGCGCGCAGACACCCCAGTGCCGCCTGCAAAGGCTCGGACGTCACCAGTGGCGCGCGCTGCTCAATGCCTTGGGCGGCACAGATCGCCTCGATCCCCAGAATGACCGACAGGTTGGCGGTCATCCGCCCCAGCCGGCGCGCGCCATGCGCGGCCATGCTGACATGGTCCTCCTGATTGGCCGAGGTCGGCGTGCTGTCGGTCGAACAAGGATTGGCGAGATGCTTGTTCTCGCTCATCAGCGCGGCACTTGTCACCTCGGCGATCATCAGGCCGGAGTTCAGCCCCGGCTCGGGTGTCAGAAAGGGCGGCAGGTCATGCGACAGCGTCGGGTCAACCATCAGCGCGACGCGGCGCTGCGCAATCGCGCCGATCTCGGCCACGGCCAGCGCGATCTGGTCGGCGGCAAAGGCCACCGGCTCGGCGTGGAAATTGCCGCCCGACAGAATCTCGGCCGTCTCGACGATAACCAGCGGGTTGTCGGTGACCGCGTTCGCCTCGACCTCCAGCGTGCGCCCGGCAAATCGCAACAGGTCGATGGCGGCGCCAGTCACCTGCGGCTGGCAGCGGATGCAATAGGGATCCTGCACGCGGGGATCGCCCTCGCGATGGCTTTCGCGGATGACACTTCCGTCCAGCAGGCCGGCCATTGCCGTCGCGACGTCGATCTGGCCCTGATGCCCGCGCAGCCTGTGCATGGCGGGGTGCAGCGGGGCGGTCGATCCCATGATCGCATCGGTGGACATCGCGGAGGTAACCACAGCCGCCCGCGCTGCGCGGCGGGCGTCAAAAAGCGCGGTCAGCGCGCAAGCGGTCGAAAACTGCGTGCCGTTGATCAGCGCGAGCCCCTCCTTGGGGCCCAGCACGACAGGCGTCAGACCGGCCTTCCGCAGCGCCTGCCCGCCCGGCATGCGCGTGCCTTGATACGTGGCTTCGCCCTCGCCGATCATTGCGGCGGCCATGTGCGCAAGTGGCGCCAGATCGCCCGATGCCCCGACAGAGCCCTGCACGGGAATGATCGGCAGCACGCCCGCCTCCAGCATCGCCTCGATCGCCGCGCAGATGTCCCAGCGGACGCCCGAGGCCCCGCGCCCCAGCGACAGAAGCTTCAGCGCCATCATCAGCCGCACTGTCGCAGACTCCAGCGCCTCGCCGACACCGCAGCAATGCGACAGGATGAGGTTGCGTTGCAGGGTTTCGGTATCCTCGGGCGCGATCCGCACCGAGGCCAGTTTTCCGAACCCGGTATTGACGCCATAGACCGGGACGTCGCCCTGCGCGGCCGTGGCCACGATAGCCGCCGAGGCCTCGACATCCCCGCGCGCCGACGCCTCCAGCCGAACAGGCGTGTCAGAGCGCCAGATCGCCTCCAGCTCCGCGAGCGTGGTTGAGCCGGGGGTCAGGATTTCGGTCACGTCTCACCTCCGAATATGCGGGCATGCAGCGGGTTGATGCCGATCCCGTAAGACAGCTCTGCCGGTTCCGACACGGACCAGACCGCGAGATCGGCGCGCATTCCGGGCGCGATCACGCCGCAATCCTTCAGCCCGAGAGCGCGCGCCGCGTTGCGCGTGGTCCCGGCCAGCGCCTCGGCAGGGGTCAAACGAAAGAGAGTGCAGACCATGTTCATCGCCAGCAGCAACGATCCCATGGGCGACGATCCGGGGTTCCAGTCGGTGCCCACGGCCATCGGCACGCCGCGGTCGCGAAAGGCCTGAACAGGGGGCGCCTGTGTTTCGTGGAGCGTGTAGAACGCGCCGGGCAAGAGGACGGCCACGCTGCCTGCCTCCGCAAGGGCTGCGGCATCCGCGTCATTGGCGTATTCCACGTGATCGGCGGACAGCGCGCCGTATTCCGCCGCCAGCGCCGTGCCGCCGGCATGGCTGAGCTGTTCGGCATGCAGCTTGACCGGCAGCCCGAGGGCACGCGCGGCATCGAAAACACGACCGATCTGCGCGGTGTCGAACGCGATCCCTTCGCAGAACCCGTCCACCGCATCAACAAGGCCCTCGGCATGCGCCGCCTTCAGCGCGGGAATGCAAACCTCGTCAATATAGCTGTCGGCATCCGCCCCCGCGGGCACGGCATGCGCGCCCAGAAAGCTGGTGATCACCCGCACCGGACGGTGCCGGGCCAGCGCCCGCGCGACCCGCAGCATCTTCAGCTCGGTCTCGCGGTCCAGCCCATAGCCCGATTTCACCTCGATCGTACCGACACCCTGGGCGGTCAGCGCGTCGACGCGGGCCAGCGCGCTTTCCAGCAACTCGGCCTCGGAGGCGGCCCGCGTCGCCCCGACGGTGGACACAATCCCGCCCCCGGCGCGCGCGATATCCTCGTAGCTGGCCCCGTTGAGGCGCATCTCGAATTCGCGCGCACGGGTGCCGCCATGCACGACGTGGGTGTGGCAATCGATCAGCGCCGGCGTGACCAGCCGCCCGCCGAAGGTCTTGTAATCGTGCGCCGCGTAGCCGGCCGGCAGATCCGCCGCCCGCCCGATCCAGCCGATCCGACCGTCTGCGACGACAATCGCCGCATCCGCGATCAAGCCGTAATCGCCCGCATCCGGGTCCATGGTGGCCACCGTCACGTTGGAAATAACATAAGCGGACGTCATGCAGACACCTTGTTTCAAATCGCACTTGATATTAATATGTTCGTACATATTATTGTCAACGGAGTTTTTGCCGTGCAGATCGTTCATGCAGACCAATGCCTTACGCCCGATGGCTGGCAGCGCGATCTGGAGGTGGCAATCGATGCGCGCGGTCGAATCGCATCGGTCGGGCCACAGTCGGGCACGCCGACGACGCGCGTCGGTCTGCTTTTGCCAGCGCCGGTCAACCTGCACAGTCACGCGTTCCAGCGGGCGATGGCCGGCCTGACCGAATCCCGCGGTCCGGACCCGCGAGACAGCTTCTGGACATGGCGGCGGTTGATGTACAAATTCCTTGATCGGCTTTCCCCCGAGGATGTCGAGGCGATCGCCGCGCTGGTCTACATGGAGATGCTGGAGGCCGGCTATGGCGCGGTCGCGGAATTTCATTACCTGCATCACGATGTCGGCGGTGTCCCCTATGACAACCTAGCCGAGATGTCGGAGCGGATCGTGGCGGCCGCCACGGACACCGGGATCGGGCTGACGCTTTTGCCGGTGCAGTACCAGCATGGCGGCTGCGACCGGCGGCCGCTGAGCGGCGGACAGCAACGCTTCGGCAACGATCCAGAGCGGTTCCTGACCCTACATGCACAGGCATCCGCGACGGTGCGCGCGGCGGCGGCAGACTTTGCCGTCGGAATCGCCCCCCATTCGCTGCGCGCGGTCGATCCCGGCGGGCTGCGGACCATCCTCGAACAGGCGGCCTCCGGCCCGATCCACATGCACCTTGCAGAGCAGACAGCAGAAGTAGACGAGGTGCGCGCGCATCTCGACGCGCGGCCCGCCGAATGGCTGCTGGCCAATCACGCGGTAGATGAGCGGTGGTGCCTGATCCACTGCACACAGATGACTGATGCCGAGACCGATACGCTCGCGGCCTCCGGCGCGGTCGCCGGGCTGTGTCCGCTGACCGAGTCGAACCTCGGTGACGGGATCTTCAATGGCACGCGGTTTCTGGGACAGGGCGGCGTGATCGGCTTTGGCTCGGATTCGAACGTGCAGATCTCGCTCTTCGCGGAGCTCAAGACGCTGGAATACTCGCAACGCCTGCGCGACCTGTCGCGCGCCGCCCTTGCCACGCAGGATCGCTCGGCAGGGCGGGTTCTCTACGAGGCCGCCGCCCGCGGCGGGGCGCAGGCCGCAGGGCGCGACAGCGGCCGGATCGAGGCGGGAGCCTGGGCGGATCTGACCGGGATCGAGACCGACACACCGCAGCTTTGCAACCGGCACGGCGACACGGCCCTCGACAGCCTGATTTTCGCGGGCGGCGGTCGTGCCGGCCTGCACGAGGTCTGGAGCGCGGGACGCCATGTCGTCACGCAGGGCCGCCACATCCGGCGCGACGCGATCGCGTCAGCCTTCCTGCACCGGATGCGCCGATTGGAGAGCGATATTTGAACGCGCAGACACGCCTTTCCTGGACAGATGTGCGCAACGAGATCCGCACGCGCATCCTCGACAGAACCTACAGGCCCGGCGACAAACTGCCGCGCGACGCGGATATTGCCCGCGACCTTGGCTGCGCCCGCGCCACGGTGCATCGCGCGATGCAGGATCTGTCTCTGATCGGCCTCGTCGAGCGCAAGCGCAAGGGCGGCACCCATGTGCTGAGCGATCCGGTCACGCGCACCACGGTCGATATCCCGATCACCCGGCGCGAGGTTGAACAGCGCGGCAGCACATACGACTACCAGCTGATCAGCCGCACGATCGAGCAGTCCCCGCCCCCGGTCATGGCGCGGTTCGGGATCGGGCAACCGGTCGAGATGCTGCACGTCAAGGCGCTGCACCTGTCGGACAACCGTCCTTATATCTTCGAGGATCGCTGGATCGACACCCGGTCCACACCCGGTATCCTGAGCGTCGATCTCACCTGTCACAGCGCCAATGAATGGCTCGTGCGCAACAAGCCCTACAGCCGCGTCAATGTGCGGTTCTCCGCCATGAATGCTGAAGCCGAGAGCGCGCGACACCTATCCACGCCCCTGGGCAGCGCCCTTTTTGTCATCGAACGCACGACATGGATCGGCGAGGCCCCGATCACCACCGTGCAGGCCGTCGCCGCACCCGGGTATCAGCTCGCGGCGCATAGCTGATGCTGCGCCGCCCGCCCGGCGGCGTCAGGTGTCGCGTACGAAATGATCGGGGCCGACCTGCATCATGGGTTTCTGCGACGGCGTCCAGTCGAGCGCGCGCACCGGGCTTTTCAACTCGTCGGTGACGCGCCCGATGGGGCGCGGCGGGCGGTCGGGGTCGGGGATCGGCACCGCCTCAATCAGCTTGCGCGTATAGGGATGGCGCGCATCGCCGATGATCGCGCGGCGCGGACCGATCTCGACGATCTCGCCCAGAAGCATCATCGCGATCCGGTGGCTGACCCGCTCGACCACCGCGATATCGTGGCTGATGAACAGAAAGGCGAGGCCAAGATCGCGCTGCAGATCCAGCATCAGGTTGATGACCTGCGCCTTGATCGACACATCGAGCGCCGAGACGCTTTCGTCGGCGATGATCATCTTCGGCTCCAGCGCGAGCACCCGCGCGATGCACAGGCGCTGCCGCTGGCCGCCGGAAAACTCCTGCGGAAAGCGTGTCGCATGATCGGGCGACAGCACGGCCCGCGCCGGTGGCTCGTCCAGCAGCAGCACGTGCAGCCCGCCTTCGGCCGCGCACGCCGCCGCTAGCCCCGCCGGCCCGGCCCCGATCACGCAGAGATCGACGGTGGCACTCATGACGGCCCCCGTCGCGGGTCAGCGGGCTCGGCGTCTCAACCACGATGCCGTCGCGGACCGGCACGAGACAGGCCTGCGCATCGGGGCACCGTCGATGCTGCACTGACAGCCGAAACAGATGCCGATCAGACACAAGGGCGCGGCCGGCCTGCCCGATTTCACATTCGCGCCAATAGCATAGTACCCGGCCGCCAGCATCGCCGTGGCGACAGTATCGCCCTGCACCGCCGGGACGGCGCGGCCATCGACCTGTATCGTCATCGCAGCCCCGGAGAGCGGCGCGGTGCGGCGAAACACGCTCATGCGGCCATCTCGAAGCGGTCCGGGGAAAATTCGGGTTACAGGGCGCTCAGCCTGTCCTCGGCGATGGCGCGCGCCACCTCGCCGGCATGCAGCGAGGCCAGCGTCACACCGCTGTGGCAGGTTACGAGATAGGCGCCGGGACGCGTGGCCGAGGCCTCGTAGATCGGCAGCCCGTCCGGCGACATCACCCGCAGCCCGGACCAGCTGCGCACCAGCCGCGCGCGCCAGCGCCAGAAAACTGCGCACGGCGCGAGCGACGATCTGCCGCGCGACGGCCTGCGTGGTGCCGCGATCGAAACCCGAATCCTCCTTGCTGTCACCCATCATGACGGTGCCGTCGGTGTTCTGGCGCACGGTATGCGTCGCCATGTCCAGAAACTGCGGCAGGCGTTTCGGTGATCAGGATCTGGCCCCGCTGCGGGCGCAATCGCGCGTGCAGCCCTGAGTCCGGGGCCAACGCCGCATTACCCAGCCCGGCGGCGAGCATCACGACGGGAGCGGGCGATGCAGCGATTTCGGAGCATGCGAAGTTTGCAGAAATTCGCCGCCGTCCACTCTTCCGTCTTCAACCATTTCAACCAGGAACGCAGCCTCTCCAGCCGACACATTTTCAAGCAAAACCGCTCCGCCGCTCTCGCCGAGTGGCGTCGTCTCGGCGTGGCAGAAGGGGAGCGATACCGTCCTAACACAGACGAGTTCGAATTCGTCTGGCAGCACCCTCCGAAGCACGCGTATCGGCATGAAAGGCGCTCAATGACGCACGCTTAATGTGCATTCTTCCGTTTCAATGAGCTTTCCTGTCCGGTCACAGACGTTCTTTGACTAAAAAAAAGTTGCACCAGAGGAAATTCTGGGGTCAGTTGGACGCAGACTGCGCGTTCAAACGACAAGGCTAGAAAGGCTAGAGTTGCGAAGCTAGGCACCGAGCAGACCAAACCCGGGGACAATGCCGCACGCGCCGGGAAGGCCAGACCGAATTTCATTCCAACACGAGAGGTAACCGACCATGACGCTACGACAGACAGCCCTGACCATCACCCTTGCCACGTTGCCGGTCATGGCGATGTCCGAGGATAGTTCTGAGCCAATTGTGATCCCAATTCACAACTGGTCCAGCCAGATCGTCATGAGCCACGCGGTGGGCCAGATCTTCGAGGAAACCGGCCTTGCGGTGGAATACGTGACCACCGACAGCCAAGCAGTGTACGAGTCAATCCGTATGGGCGACGTGACACTGGAGATGGAAGTCTGGGAAGGCGCCTTCGGCGCCTCATTCGAGGCGGCGCTCGAAAAGGGCGGGATCGTTGACGCCGGCGACCACGATGCGGTGACGCGCGAGGACTGGTGGTATCCCTCCTGGACCAAGGAAACCTGTCCGGGATTGCCCGACTGGGAGGCGCTGAACGATTGTGCGGAAGAGTTCGCGACCCCCGGAACCGGCGACAAGGGCCGCTTCCTCGGCGGGCCAGTCGACTGGCTGAAACACGATCAGGAGCGGGTAGATGCGCTCGGGCTCGACTTCGTCGTGGTCAACGCGGGCTCTGCCGCCGCGCTTTGGGCGGAAATCGGGGCCGCAGAGGAGGACAGGACGCCGATTGTTCTCTTCAACTGGACGCCCAACTTCGCCGAAGCCGTCTGGCCGGGCGAGTTCGTCGAGTTTCCACCGCATGTCGAAGGTTGCGCCACCGACCCGTCGGTCGGGCCGAACCCTGACGCGGTCTACGACTGCGGAAACCCGGCCGATGGCTATATGAAAAAGGCTGCGTGGGAGGGCATGGAAGAGAAGTGGCCGACCGCCCACGAGATCCTCACTAAGATCAGTTTTACAAACGCGCAGATCGCCGAGATGGCGAAACTCGTCGACATCGACGGATACCAGCCAGAGGAAGCGGCAGAAATCTGGCTGGAAGACAACAAGGACGTCTGGATGTCCTGGCTAGACGAGGCGATCTGAACCTAAGCTGTCCCGGGGCGCTCCAACAAGCGCCACGGGACTGACCGCCTGACAGTCGGTCGCATTTCTTGACGGATCGTCTCGTTGTGTCGCCGGCGGCCACGCCGGGCGACCAAATCCCCGACAAACTCTCGAAGGATGTCTGCCCATGACAAAGTCGGTCCTATCCTGCGCGCGGGTCTGGAAACTCTACGGCCCGGGCGCAGACACTTTCCTGGCGGGCCGGTCCCAGCCGGCGACGTTCGACGAGATCCAGGCCGCGGGGCTGATCCCGGCGGTACGCGACGTTTCGCTGTCGGTCGCGCCCGGCGAACTATTGGTTGTCATGGGGTTGTCCGGATCGGGCAAGTCGACGTTGCTCCGGTGTCTGTGCCGTTTGGTGGAGCCGACGGCCGGCGCCGTGCGCGTGGACGGTGCGGAAATCCTCGGGCTGGACGAGCCGGGCCTGCTTGCGCTGCGCCGCGATCGGATGGGCATGGTGTTCCAGAGTTTCGGCCTGCTGCCCCATCGCACGGTGATCGGCAACGTCGCCTTTCCGCTGGAGATGCGGGGCCAGCCGCGCGCGGAACGGATGGACCGGGCGCGTGAGGTCATCCGACTGGTTGGACTGGACGGGCGCGAGGACAACTTCCCGCACGAACTGTCGGGCGGTCAGCAACAACGCGTCGGCATCGCGCGGTCGCTCGCCATCGACCCCGACCTGTGGTTTCTTGACGAGCCGTTCTCGGCACTCGACCCGCTGATCCGGCGCGAGATGCAGGACGAGTTTCTTCGCCTGCGCGGCGAGGGCGCGCGCAGTATCGTTTTCGTCACGCACGATTTTGACGAGGCGCTGCGCCTGGCCGACCGGATCGCGATCATGAAGGACGGAGCGGTGGAGCAGTGCGACACCCCGGACCGGATTGTCCTGAACCCGGCAACCGAGTATGTGGCGGCGTTCATCGACGGTGTCGACCGCGCGCAGGTCGTGCATGCCGCAACGCTGGGGCGGCCGGTAGACGGGCCAATCCCCGAAATCGCACCGGTCTCGGCCGCCGCCACGATCAAGTCGCTGGCGCGGCGCCTGATCGACGACACGTCGGAGACTTATCCGATCGTCGGGCCGGACGGTGCGGTGACCGGGCTATTGCCGCGGGCCGCGGCGCTCGACGTTCTGGTGGGGCAGGCATGTGGCCGGCGGGGTTCGGCGCTTTCGGCGGAGTATCCGGGCTAATGGTCGCAATCAACGATACCGGCCAGGGCCGCCTGCACATCCTGTCACGCGGTGGCTGGGCCGTCACCTTGATAGCTCTTGCCGTGGCACTGACAGTTCTGGCGCCTGTGCTGCCCGGCTGGGCGGTGCGCCCGCCCGACTGGTTGCTCTGGCCGTGGGATGTCTGGCTGCAGGCCGCTTTTGATTTCCTGCGCGAGGATCTCGGGCTGATCCACCTCACGCGCGCGCTTGCCGGAGGGTTGGAAATCGTGCTCGATGCGACGGCCAACATTCTCTACGGAAAGCGGCGCTGGCCATACCTGGGACCGATCCCGTGGACGGCGTTCGCTGGCCTCGCCGCCGTTCTGGGATACGCTCTCGGCGGGTGGCGGTTGGCAGCGCTGGCGGGTGGGACATTCGTCTGGGCGGCGCTGATGGGTCAGTGGAGCGAGACAATGGAGACGCTTTCGGTTCTGGTCGTCTCTGTACCGCTGGCCTGCGCCATCGGCTTTGGGCTGGGCCTGCTGGCATGGCGGTCAACACGTGTGGAACGGGCGCTCACGCCGGTGCTCGCGGTACTCCAGACCTTGCCGTTCTTCACCTACCTTCTTCCGGCGGTCATCTTCTTCAAGGTCGGTCCGACCGCGGCGGCGGTGGCGACGACACTCTTCTCGCTGCCGCCAATGGTGCTGATGACGACCGTCGGCCTGCGGCAAGTGAACCCCGCCGTGGTCGAGGCGGGCCTCATGGCCGGCGCGCGGCCAGCGCAGATGATGGCGCGCATCTACATCCCCGCTGCGCGTGAGGCGTTGCTGGTGGGCGTCAATCAGGTGGTCATGCTCAACCTTGCCATGGTGGTGCTGACGGCGTTCATCGGGATGCCGGGGCTTGGCGGCAAGCTGCTCGCGCTGATGAACTCGTTCAAGCTGGGCGCGAGCATCGAGATCGGCGTGACGATCGTACTGATCGCGATCACGCTCGATCGGCTGGGCAAGGCCTGGATCGCGCGGCGGCCAAGCCATGCCGCGGCAGGCCGGCCGTGGTGGGACCGTCATCGGATGTGGCTGGCGGCGGCGACCGTGTTCGCAACGTTCTGGCTTCTGGCCCAGGTCTGGCCCTTCGCGGCAGAGGTCGGCAGGCGGCAGGACTTCTCGGTCGGCCGCGAGCTGGACGGGATTGTCAAGACTGCGCTCGGAAACGACATCGTAGGTGCGATAACCCACGGCATCCGGGCGTTTCTGATCACCAAGATTCTGATACCTCTGCGCGATGCTTTGATCGGGATGCCGACATGGGCCGTGATCGCCGCTTTCGCCGCTGCCGGTTGGGCCGTGAACGGCCGGCGCGCCGGGCTCACCGTGGCCGGGCTATGGCTGGTCGTGGCGCTGTCGGGCCATTGGGACCGGGCGATGGTCACGCTCTACACCGTGCTGTCAGCGGTGACGATCGCCGCGCTGATCGCCCTGCCCGCTGGCATGGCCGCGGCGCGGTCGCCGCAGGCCTCGGCCCGGGCGCTGCTGACGTGCGACACGTTGCAGACCTTCCCAAGCTTCATTTACCTGATCCCGGCGATCATGCTGTTCGGCGTCTCCGACGTGGCAGTTGTAATGTCGGTCGTCATCTTCGCCGCCGTGCCGATGCTGCGCTACACTGTGGAGGGCCTGCGCGCCGCGCCTGAGCAGACGGTGGAAGCGGCCTCGATGGCGGGGGCCTCTCGCTGGCAGATCATGCGACAGGTGCGTCTGCCGCTGGCACTGCCGCTGATGGCTGTGGGCCTAAACCAGGCGATAATGTTTGCCTTCTTCATGGCCATAGTGGCCGCTTTCATCGGCACTCAGGATCTCGGCCAGGAATTGCAGCGCACGCTCGCCGGCGGGGATCTCGGTCGCAACTTTGTGCTGGGGTTCTGCGTCTCAGCGATGGCGCTGAGCTTCGACATGATTCTCAAAGGCTGGGTCGCCCGGCGCAAAGCCGCGCTCGGCATGGCGTCCTGACCGCTCCGGATTAGACCACACGATGAGGTGGTGAGCTGACTGGCTTGGTGGCCTCTCCCGCGGCATTCACTGTTCGAGGGTTGCCCCGGACGGGCCGGTGCCGCACCTCAAGACTGGAGTAGAGGCCAGAGGCAGGTCAGCATGCTTGTCTTATGCTGAACTTGGCTCCTGAGGTATGTAGGAGCCACTGCCCGCCACGCCATTTATGGCGGGCAGTGGCGGCGGTTGGATCGTAATCGGCTGGGTCGTGATGGACCGTTTGTGAGTTTGATCGGCGCCGGCGGAAGGCGTCTGCATTTCTGCCATGAAGCCGGACCATGCGGCGACGGCCTGCATCGCCAGCTTGTCGATCTGGGGCATCATTGCATCGTCGTGGCGCCCTCGCTCATCCCGGTGAAGGCGGGCAACCGGGTGAAGACGGACCGGCACTTGCGGACGGCGGTGCGGTTCCAGCACCCGGCGCAGCAGATCGTGTTCCAGGACTATGTCGACGCCGTAGCTGATCCCGAAGCGCGGGTCGAGAAGCTGACTGGCCGGATCGCAGATCTGCTGCCGAGCTGGTCTTTGACACCAGTGGTCGAGGCGGTTCAGGCGACGAGAGGCGTCGCGTTCATCGTGGCGGTGACGGTGGTGGCCGAGGTCGGAGGTTTCCATCGCTTCGACAATCCGCGACAGTTGATGGCCTATCTCGGGCTGATGCCCTCCGAGCATTCCAGCGCCAACACCGTGCGCCCGGGCGGAATCACCAAGGCCGGCAGCGGGCTGGCCCGGCGCGCCCTGGTCGAGGGCGCATGGAGCTACCGGATGCAGGCGCGAGTCAGCCGCAAGCTTCATGACAGGATCGAGGGCTTGCCCAGGGCCGTGCGCGATATCGCCTGGAAGGGGCAATTGCGGATGTGCCAGCGTTACCGCCATCTGGTTGCGGCCGGGAAGGCGAAGGTGGTTGTCAGCAGGGCCACCGTCCGCGAGATGGTGGGGTTCATCTCGGCTATCGCCCGAGCTGTGACGCCACCACCTGCCTGCCACGTTCGCGCCAAAGGCTGAGAAGAGCAGAGGTGCCTCGATCATGCCGATGCGCAAGGTTGGGGACGGAACGCGGTAGGGAACCCTCGGGAAGCATTGTGTGTGAATCGGTCGATATGTTTGGATGCCCCCTTCGATGCAAGGATCTTCTGACCTTCTGAGCGTGTGATCGGGTGCGGTCATGTTTCAGGCCTCTGAGGCGCGGCGATAACATGCCCTGGGCCGGTATGGTGATGCGCGGACTGGGGTCCAGATCAAAAGTGCAGGCTCGGGGCTCGTTGTAAGCCACTGGCTTCCCCGGTCCGGATCTTGTCGATCATTTGCTCATGCTGGTCGTTGTCCTCCTCACATCGCCGACGCTCCGACCGCCACGGTCAGCAGACCACGCCCGTCGGATCTCGGTAGTCCTCGTTTCGCGTGAGCATGGCCCAGACCCTCCTCGTCATCTTGTTGGCCAAGGCGATCGCGACCAGCATGCGTGGTTTCCGAGCCAGCATGCGCGACAGTCACGAGCCGGGCCTGCCCCCCTCACGTCCCCGCCAATGCACGATGGACATCGACCCTGCGATCAATAAGCGCCGTATATCGGGCTGCCCCATCTTCGAGGTGCGTCCGAGCTTCTGCTTTCCACCGCTCGAATGCTGTCGGGGAACCAGCCCGAGCAAGGCCGAGAAGTCGAGCGCAATGGCGCACGCTCGGTGATCGCCGACAGTGAGCCGGTGAAGGCCACCGGTTCGAGAGAACCGGCTAACCCTCGACCGCGACGCCGCGCTGGTCATGGACGCCCTCATGATGGCCGCCTGGCGCCGCGGCAAGGCCGACGCGCTGCTCCTTCATTCGGACCAGGGCTCGCACTGTACCAGCGAGCAGCTGCAACACCTGCTGCTCGACTGCGGCATCACCTGCTCGATGAGCCGGGCCGGCAACGTCTGGGACAATTCGGCGATGGAGAGCGTCTTCTCGTCGTTGAAGACCGAACGGACCGCCCGCAAAACCCGCCGCACCCGCGACGCGGCCCGCGCCGATGTGTTCGACTACATCGAGCGCTTCTACCCGCGTCGGCGCCATTCAAAGCTGGGTTATCTCACCCAATAGCGTTCGAGGACCACGCTACGCCACCTTAAACCGGTGTCCATGAAACCGGCAGCAGGCCAACCCTTGCACCCGAAGCCGCCCCGGGCGGTTGAGGTCGCCGCATGATGAGCCCAACACGCTGTCCCAAAACCGTACCTCCTTACACCCTATGCAGCCAACGCTCGTTTGCAGAGCCAGGCCGACCTAGCACCGAACCACGGTCATGCGGTACCCGAGCCGCGTAGGAGAGTCTGCTCAGCCGTCATCTCCGTTTTACCCCTGCCTTCCACATCCATATGTTTATATCCCCGGTGCCGCCGGTCAAATCCATATGGAAAAATGCTCGGCTGCGAGCATGAGAATGGTTGGCGATTTTAGAAGCTTCTCCCGAAGCTGAGGAAGCGAACGGACCAGATCGGCGAGCAGGCTTGGCCGAGATCGTCGGCTCGGACCCTTCATCGGTTCGGCGTCTGATTGGACGTCCTTGTCTGTGCATCACCGCGCCGTTGGCCTGCACCAACGTGTCAACCAGACCATTATTCGTCGATACTTCTACAAATGCCGTCTCTCCGCGAGCGCCAGGGGCGCAGTGTTCGTCCGCCGCTGGGCAGAACGACCTACAAGGCCTCAAGAAGCCGCTGCGATGGCTTGCCCGTGACGCGCAGACCGTGATCGCGCTGGAAGGCCTCGATGGCGGCCGTGGTCCGACTGCCGATCACGCCGTCCGCACCGCCGGTGTCGAACCCTCGCCGCGTCAACCCGCGTTGCAAGGCGATGCGGTCGTCCTTGGTCAAGCCATAGCGATCCGGCGGGAAGCTCGCCTGCAGCGGCCCGCTGCCCGCGATCCGGTCGGACAAATGCCCCACGCCGATCGCGTAGGCATCGGAATTGTTGTAGCGCTTGATGGTTCGGAAATTACCGGTCACGGCGAAACGCGGGCCACCGGGCTGGGGCTGCAGGGCACCCGCCGGGTCCTCGCGCCCCCAACGCATGCCCCGTTGCCAACCATTCCGGGCGAGGTAGTTGGCGGCACTTGCCAACGCGTCGGACGGATCGTCGGACCAGATATCGCGCCGTCCGTCGCCTGTGAAATCCACCGCGAACCCGGTGAACGTGGTGGGGATGAACTGTGTGTGTCCCATCGCCCCCGCCCAGCTTCCTGTCATGCGCTCCGGCGTGATATCTCCGGCTTGCAGGATGCGCAGGGCGTCAAGCGTCTGCGCCTCGAAAAACGCGCCGCGCCGCCCATCATAAGCCAGTGTCGAGGTGGCCGAGATGACAGGGATGTTGCCCTGCCGCTCACCGTAAAAACTTTCCAGCCCCCAGATCGCGCTCAGGATATGGCGGTCCACGCCGAAGCGAGCCTCGATGGCGGCGAGGGTCTGTCCATGACGGGCAAGGGCTGCGCGCCCCTTGTCGATCCGTTCATCAGAGGCGGCGATGGCAAGATAATCTTCGAGACTGCGCGTGAACTCGGTCTGGCTGCGGTCGCGGCTGACGACGCCCCGCAGAAAACCCGCGTCTTGAAAAGCGGCGTCGAAGGTTTGTGGCGCTATGCCCTGCCCCATCGCGCGGTCCCGAAACGACGCCACCCAGGCATCGTAGCCACGATTGGGTTGTGGCCGCAGATCTGGAGGCAGCGCATCTGCGTCAGCCACCTCATCCGAAGCGTCGCCGCACCCCACAAGCCAGGCCGCGCCAAAGCCGGCCATCACGACACGTCTGTTGATCGCCATGGCCTGCCCACCTTGCCGGACCTTGGTGTTTTCATGCTTGCGCCGGCATTCATGTCATCAAGTCAGTACGTTTATCCCCGCGCGACATGCCCGGCGCGCGGGGGGGTTCAGCGCAACGAGACCTGTCAGAGGTCCGGGTAAATCGGGAAACGGGCACACAGGGTCTCGACTTCGGCCTTGACCTTGGCCTCGACCGCATCGTTGCCCTCTTCTCCGTTCACAGCAAGACCATCGACGACCTCGATTATCCAGTCACCGATCTGGCGGAACTCGGCCTCGGCAAAACCACGCGTCGTGGCGGCCGGCGATCCGAGGCGTATGCCGCTGGTCACGGTCGGCTTTTCCGGATCGAAGGGCACGCCGTTCTTGTTGCACGTGATGTGAGCACGCCCCAGAGCCTTTTCGGTCGCGTTGCCCTTCACGTTCTTGGGGCGCAGATCGACCAGCAGCACATGCGTGTCGGTGCCATGTGTCACCGTGTCCAGCCCCCCCTTGATGAGCTGGTCCGAAAGCGCCTGCGCGTTCCGGATGACCTGCTGCGTATAGGTCTTGAACTCGGGCCGCAGCGCCTCGCCGAAGGCGACCGCCTTGGCCGCGATCACATGCATCAGCGGGCCACCCTGGATGCCGGGAAAGATGGCCGAGTTGAACTTCTTGGCCAGCGCCTCGTCATCGGTCAGGATCATCCCACCGCGCGGGCCGCGCAGGGTCTTGTGGGTCGTCGTGGTCGCGACATGGGCGTGCGGAAACGGCGACGGGTACTCTCCAGCCGCCACGAGCCCCGCAAAATGCGCCATGTCCACCAACAGATAAGCGCCCACGCTGTCGGCAATTTCCCGCATCCGCGCGAAATCGATCTGACGCGGAATGGCTGACCCGCCGGCGATGATCATCTTGGGCCGGTTTTCTTTCGCCAGCGTCTCGACCTGGTCGTAGTCGATCAGGTTGTCGTCGCGCCGCACACCGTATTGCACCGCGTTGAACCACTTGCCCGACTGGTTGGGGGCCGCGCCATGCGTCAGGTGCCCGCCTGCATCGAGGCTCATGCCGAGAATGGTGTCGCCGGGCGTCAGGAGCGCCGTAAACACGCCCTGGTTGGCCTGAGAACCGGAGTTGGGCTGCACGTTGGCGAACCCGCAATCGAACAGCTGGCGCGCACGCTCGATCGCGATATTTTCGGCGATATCAACGTACTGGCATCCGCCATAATAACGTCGGCCGGGATAGCCCTCGGCGTATTTGTTTGTCATAACGCTGCCCTGCGCCTCCATCACCGCGGCCGAGGTGATGTTTTCGCTGGCGATCAGCTCGATCTCGTTGCGCTGCCGCCCAAGCTCTTGCCGGATAGCGCTTGCAATATCGGGATCGCGCGACGCGAGATCCTCGGTGAAAAAGTCTTGGGACACCAAGGACTGATTTCCGTCATGAGGCATGAGACAACTCCTGCGTTTATCGAACTGAAGTCTATCTATCTCAAAACCGGCCAAAGGAAAAGTGAACTGGCCCCATTTTCGACCGGACACCTTGGCCTGAACCAGGAGGCTTAGGCATATCCCTAAGCACGTGCTTATGTCTGAAGTTGAAATCATCACGGATGGTG
>Ga0307947_1000778_pt1 | contig 23649 bp, 32 predicted proteins | sample OrgLakmetagen232_FD_201840 | JGI IMG/M metagenome (GOLD analysis project Ga0307947, IMG submission 201840) | Saline water microbial communities from Organic Lake, Antarctica - #232 | ecosystem: Environmental > Aquatic > Non-marine Saline and Alkaline > Saline | place: Antarctica: Organic Lake...
GGGGTATTCATATAAGTTTGAGCATATTTTGACAGTGCTGGAGCAGAGGTGGGGGGGGGGGGAGTGTATTCATATAAGTTTGGTAGCGTACATTGAAAATGTAGTGCTTGAAAGCTTACTGCCTCAAGTTACATGAGTAGGGCTGGCCAAAATTTTACATAACTGTACGGTGCATATACGAGATTCTTAGCAAGGGAATCATCGTACACACAGTCATATACGGTGTACATACACGATTGTGGTCACCCTTAGAAATGAATGAAAGGGTCATTTTTCAAGAGTTATTATGGTGGAAGGCGCGCAAGTATTCACCTCCACAGTCGTAGAAGAGGCAGCTGTTGTGTCAATCGCTTTATTGCTATCAGAAAGAAATCGTGGGGCGTGTGGGTCTAGCATGGGCCCAATTTTCGGCTTGGAAGCATGGGCACACAGAAGGCATGGAGTGATTTGTAGGGTTGGCCAGAACCATATATATACGGTGTATGTACGGCATTTTTGGCAGGGAAATCACCAAATATACGGTCATATACGGTGTACATATCACATATACGGTTCTGGCCAACCCTATTGATTTGTGGTGGATTTGCGTACTGCAGTAGTGTGCCTGGGGAGACTCACGGCACCTCGGGCCAATGTGTCTCCTTTTCCTTGATTGATGCAGGGAGTGTCTTGCTGCCTGCGTAGTTTTTCTTTTTTCTTTCTTTTCGTTTTCTGTGCCACACGACAGAGGGCAGTGAGTGCCGCACCCTCTGTCAGCTACAAGGTAAGCAAACTGGTAGTGAGAGGGGAAAAATAGAGTAGGCCAGAACCATACATATATGGGCATAATATGGTGTACATACTGTACTTCTACACGAAATTTTCCATACATACGCTCATATACGGTATACGGTGTGCATATGTGGCTCTGGCCGAACCTATAAGAATCTCGTTTTCCTCTGTCACATGTAATTGTAAACATGCACCCACGCAACAAAAAGGCTCCTTGGAGAAGCTGAACCTGACGCTTGTATTGCCCTCAATCCATCACCCACACATCTAGACGTGTACACAGGCAAACACACACACATACGCACATACACACACATACATACATACATACACTGCATCAGCTGCTGGGAGAAGCTGATGCCTGGCGGCATGTTTGATTTCTGTTTTACTCGATCAATCACTCACACACACACACACACACACACACACACACACACACACACACAGAAAAAGGCACACAAACGCACAAAAATTCACACTTCTTTACTCAATCAATCACTCACACACACAGAAACAGACAGATAAACGCATACAAATACACACTGTCTTAATCAATCACTCAAACACACACAGACAGACACACAAACGCACATAAATACACACTTTTTTACTCAATCACTCACTCACACACACAGAACTACACAGACAAACACACACAAATACGCATACATGTATTCACCGTTTGCAACAGTTGCTGGGAGGAGCTGAAGCCTGACGTCATTCTGCAATTGGGTCCACGCATTACGTCAAAGCGTGTGGGCCAATTTATGGTGTGTGTGTGTGTATGTGTGTGTGTGTGTGCGTGCGTGTGTGTGTATGTATGGCTGTGAGTTATTATTCCTATATTCACATATCACCAGTCCTTTGTCGTTCCTGGTATGGAATACAAATGGGTGGCCTTTTATGTCATGTCTGTAATGCTGTGAAAGCACCTACAACCAAACACGTGCTCATTCACAGACACAGGAACACACTAAAAACTAAAAACACACACAATCTTGCACACATGCACGCACACACACGTACACACACACGCTTTCTGTCTCTCCACGGCGACTGAGTGTACACGATTACTGATAAAGAGAACAGGAGAGTACGCGCACACTCAGCACACAAAAACACGCAGCACAAGCGCCTGCTGCAGTGTGCTTCATTGCTATATGCATTGGACACCCCTGCTTCACAGGAATGGTGTGCCGGTGGAGGCCCAAACAGCAGCAGCAGCAGCAGCAGCAGCAGCAGTGGTAGCAGTAGCGGTAGCAATAGCAATAGCAGCAGTGTTCCGTGGGTGTACGTTGACAGTGGCACCAGCCGTCAAGACCCAACACACTTGGTGACACACAGAGTGGTGATGCCTCTCACCACTCTAGCTCACACCATGATAGCGCACCTGTCTATCCAGCAGCAGCAGCAGCAGCAAGGAGAAGCAATCACAGCAGCAGCAGAGGCAGAAGGACAAGCAGCAGCAGCAGCAGCAGTAGCAGCAGCAGCAGGGGCAGCAGGGGCAGCAGCCCGTCTGTCTACCCAACAGCTGCAAGGCGGAGCGAACGGCGCAGCGGGAGCAGCAGCCCATAGCTACCTGTCACTGGACGATGGCAGGAGAAGTAGCAGCAGCAAGAGTGGTGGGAGGAGTAGCAGGGGGGGCAGCGGTGCTGTTGAGAGGGAGGGCCGACTAGCTCTGCAGGAGTATCGCCGACTGCTGTGTGAGCTGGATGAAGTTGTTGGACATGAGCTGGATGCAGCGCTGCAGGTGTGTGTGTGTGTGTACGCGTGTGGGTAACTGTGTATGCGGCTGTGGGCATGTGTACTTGTGTGTGTTTCTACTGTTGTGCGTGTGAGTGTGTGAGTGTGTGTGTTTGTGTGGACGTACGTGTTTGGTTGTTATGTCGAGGGATGCATGTATGTGCGCCGTCCATCAGCGCAAGCCGCATAACAGCAAAAAGGGTGTAGGTGTGACAGCGTAATAATAGCGTGGCGTCCGCGTGGCGGCAGCGTGGCGTCAGTGTGGCGTCGACGTGGCGTCAGCATGGCGTCAGCATGGCGTCTGTGTGGCGTCTGCGTGGCGTCAGCGTGGCGTCAGCGTGGCGGCAGCGTGGCGTCAGCGTGGCGTCAGCGTAGTGTCAACGTAGCGTCAGCATGGCGTCGGCGTGGCGGCAGCGTGGCGTCAGCGTGGCGTCAGCGTAGCGTCAACGTAGCGTCTGCATAACATCAGCATGATTGCTGCGGGAGCTGAATGGGGTCAAAGCTGAATGGAGTGTGTGTGTGTGCGTGTGAGGGCGTCAGTTGGAAGCAGGAGTCAGCTTCCACGCTACAGTGTACAAGTACTGGACTGTGCAAACGATTGCACACACATACACACGATCACTCGTGCATGGCAGCACGAAAACAGCTATGGTATACCGCAACAAAATTCTAAGCAGCATGCCAACAACAACAACAACAACAACAACAACAACAACAACAACAACACAAAATTCCGTCTGCCACGACACGCTCTCACGTTGTCTGTGCCTGTGTAGGGCTTAGAGGAGGTGAGCAACCCTTTGGTTGCGCGCGTCCTGTGCAGGGGCCTGCCCCCACGCTAATAACAACAATACAAAATGATGTTTTAGCTCTATTCACTCACATCATGCTTGTGTAGGGCTTAGAGGAGGTGAGCGAGCCCTTGGTTGCACGCATCCTGTCCAGAGACCTGCCCCCTGGGCATGGCCTGTTCCTGGGCAACAGTATGCCCATACGAGACATGGACATGTACGCAGGTGCGAGGAGTTCCTTGTCACTTTCATAGACTGATCGTGTGTAGAGGTGTGAAATGTACGGCTTAATGATGACGCTGTGTTTGCGTTGAGTGCTGTAGAAATTTGTTTGCACACACTATAGGCAGGGAAGGTGTGGGGGCAACAGCATGCCCATACGAGACATTGACATAGAAATGTATGCAGGTGCGAGGAGTTCCTTGTCATTATCATAGACTGCTCGTCCTTAGAGGTGTGAGATTCACGGCTTAATGACGCCGCTGTGTTTGCGTTGAGTGCTGTAGAAATTTGTTTGCACAAACTATAGGCAGGGAAGGTGTGGGGGCAACAGCATGCCCGTACGAGACGTGGACATAGAAATGTATGCAGGTGCAAGGAGTTCCTTGTCATTATCATAGATTGATCGTATTTAGAGGTGTGAGATTCACGGCTTAATGACGCCGTTGTGTTCGCGTTGAGTGCTGTAGAAATTTGTTCGCACACACTATAGGCAGGGAAGGTGTAGGGGCAACAGCATGCCCATACAAAATGTCGGCATACCTACATGCGGGTGTAAGGAATGCTCTGTCACTGATATAGATCATGGTTAGAGTAGCTGTTCATGGTTCATTGTTTGGATCTAGGCAAAGACGCTGTGGTGTTCACCTCAAGCGCTGTTGGGATGCATGCATGCACACACACACACACACACACACGCACACACACACAAACACACACACACAGACACACACATACACACACACGCATGGTGCAGACATACAGTGACGCACACCTTCACACATACATCTTCACACACATACACCTTCACACACCCTCACACACATCCACACGCACCCCCACGCAGCCGCCGCTTCCAGCCAGACCACAAACGCCACCAGCCATTACAGCAGCAGTAGGAACAGTGGCAACGGTAGTAGTAGTGCTGCCAACAGTGGCAACGGGGATTGGGTGCGTTACAGTCAGGCTGCTCCTGCCCCCCTGTCCTTGGGCGTGCCGGTGTCAGCCAATAGAGGGGCCAGTGGCATCGACGGGGTGCTGAGCACGGCAGCGGGATTTGCGGAGGGCCTGGCGAGACCTTGCACGCTGGTGGGTATGGTGGGAGTGTGGTGAGGGTGTGTGCATGTTGTGCATGACGAGCGGTGGGCGTGTGGTGGGGGTGTGGGGGTGTGCAAGTTGTGTGATGAGTAGCTAGTGTGGTGGGAGTGTGGTGGGGGCATACAGGTTGTGTGTGATGAGCGGTGGGAGTGTGGTGGGAGCGTGGTGGGGGTGTTTAAGGTGTGTGTGATGAGTAGCCAGTGTAGTGGGAGTGTGGTGGGGGTATACAGATTGTACATGACGAGCGGTGGGAGCGTGGTGGGGGTGTGCAAGTTGTGTGTGATGAGTAGCCAGTGTGGTGGGAGTGTGGTGGGGGTGTACAAATTGTACATGACGAGCGGTGGGAGTGTGGTGGGGGTGTGCAAGTTGTGTGTGATGAGTAGACAATGTGGTGGGAGAGTGGTGAGGGCATACAGGTTGTGTGTGTGATGAGCGGTGGTAGTGTGGTGGGAGCATGGTGGGGGTGTGCAAATTGTATGTGATGAGTAGCCAGTGTGGTGGGAGTGTGGTGGGGGTATACAAATTGTACATGACGAGCGGTGGGAGTGTGGTAAGGGTGTGCAGGTTGTGTGTGATGAGTGGTGGGAGTGTGGTGGGAGTGTGGTGGGGGTGTACAAGCTGTGTGTGTGTGTGATGAGCGGTGGGAGTGTGGTGGGAGCGTGGTGGGGTGTGCATGTTGTGTGTGATGAGTAGACAGTATGGTGGGAGTGTGGTGGGGGCATACAAATTGTACATGACGAGCGGTGGGAGTGTGGTGGGGGTGTGCAGGTTGTGTGTGATGAGTGGTGGGAGTGTGGTGGGAGTGTGGAGGGGGTGTACAAAAAGCTGTTAGGGGCAGTAGGAAACGGTAGAGAGGAGAAGGGGTTTCATCGACAACAGGCAGGCATCGAGAGCTTGGCTAGAAGGCTAGGTTTGTAGGATTGAAGCTTTAGGGTTTAGGGATTAGGTATATTGGTTGAGGTTTTTAGGTGTCAAACACAGGAAGCAGGTACGGCCAGGAGGTAGTTAACCCCCTTTTGTGGTCTATTTTTGAGGCATCCCGTGTGCGTGCATGTTGACATGCTTCCTATATGTGTATGAGAGGTGGTGTATTGACCTGCCCTTCCTCCACCTCATCAACAGCCTCTGCCTGTGCTGCGTGCTTACCACTTCCTTCTCGCTCGTCTTTCATACACACAGGTGGTGGGTGACTTACTCCTTCTCCACCACATCGACAACCTCAGCCTCTCCTCTAGCCTCCTCCCTTTACATGTCCAACTTGCATGCCTCTCGTTCATCTTTCATGTGCAACAGGTGGTGGGCGACTTATCCTTCCTCCACGACATTAATGGCCTCAGCCTGCTGCGAGCCGGAGAGGCTCGCCCCCCACTGACTGTGGTTTTGGTCAACAACGGGGGAGGGGGCATCTTCAGCTTCCTGCCCATTGCAGGGGCACTGCCGGAGCAGCAATTCACGCAGCTATGGGCGACGCCACAAAATGTGGACCTGGAAGGTTTGTGTGTGTGTGTGCGCGCGTGTGTGTATGTGCGCACGTGTGCGTATATAATCGTGATGTCCTGCTCATTGGGCAGGTGTGGGGCGTGCCGAAGCAGCAGTCTGAGTTGCTACGGTTGACGCCACACAGGACGTAGGCCTGTTGGGTACACATGGCGCTAGCACGCACGTGAAAGCAGTGATGTTTCCTGCATTGCGTCACGCATCGCTCACAGTATCCCTTCCATCTTTTCATGCAGTGATGTTTCCTGCATTGCATCAACACCGCTCACAGTATCCCTTCCATCTTTTCATGCAGTGATGTTTCCTGCATTGCATCACGCACCACTCGCAGTATCCCTTCCATCTTTTCATGCAGTGATGTTTCCTGCATTGCATCACGCATCGCTCGCAGTATCCCTTCCATCTTTTCATGCAGTGATGTTTCCTGCATTGCATCAAGCACCGCTCACAGTATCCCTTACAACTTTTCATGCACTCCGCACACGTGCATCCAGCAGCCAGCCACGTCACTGCAGATTTGCTCACTGATCTTGGAAAGCACTGTTTTTGAAAAGCACGCGCACACACACACACACACGTCATGCTGGCATGTGTATTATACATTATGCATTATGGTATTATGTATTATGGCATGTGTATTATGCACAGTATCCCTCATTCCTACATGTGCCCTAGGCCGTGAGTTAGTGTGCACATAAGCAGCTAACCACCCTCAGAGATCAGCCCCACACTGCACACACTGCACACAACACACGCACATTCACACACACATACTTGTCACACAGGCATGTGCCGTGCACATCGCATCCCTCACCAGCGTGCAAGTACACACTGCACACAAACACGTGCACATTCACACACACATGTCACACAGGCATGTGCCGTGCACCGTGCACATGGTATTCCTCACCAGCGTACAAGTACACACTGCACACAGACACACACACATGTCACGCAGGCATGTGCCGTGCATATGGCATCCCTCACCAGCATGCGAGCACACACACTGCACACAAACACACGCACGTTCACACACGCACACTTGTTACACAGGCATGTGCCGTGCACATGGCATCCCTCACCAGCGTGCAAGCACACACTGCACACAAACAGACGCACATTCACACATGCACACATGTTACTCAGGCATGTGCCGTGCACATGGCATCCCTCACCAGTGTGCAAGCACACACACTGCACACAAACAGACGCACATTCACACATGCACACATGTTCCACAGGCATGTGCCGTGCACATGGCATCCCTCACCAGCGTGCAAGCACACACACTGCACACAAACAGACGCACATTCACACATGCACACATGTTACACAGTCATGTGCCGTGCACATGGCATCCCTCACCAGCGTGCAAGTACACACACTGCACACAAACACACGCACATTCACACACGCACACATGTTCCACAGGCATGTGCCGTGCACATGGCATTGCTCACCAACGTGCAAGTACACACACTGCACACAAACACACGCACATTCACACACACACGCACATTCACACACGCACACATGTTCCACAGGCATGTGCCGTGCACATGGCATCCCTCACCAGCGTGCAAGCACACCTGAGGAGTACCAGCAGGCACTGAACTCTGCATGGGGGCTGAATCGACACTCTGTGGTGGAGGTGAGTTGGGGGTGTGTGTGTGTGTGTGCCTTTGTATATACTCATTCATCTGCTTGATTGCTGTCGGCCGGAGTGAGGCCCTTCAAGTTAAAAGCTACAATGACGTACCGCAATGGAGGTGAATGTCCTGTGGGCTAATGCCACTTTTTGCTTGACTTGCCAAATAAAAGTTGCAGGAAAGGGAAGAAAGGAGTGTCAGTAGAAGCAATGCAGTATCTCTGGCAAAGGTCACTCATTCCTCTCGCAATGTGTCAGAGGTTTAAGTTGACCTTCTGGTTAACTCATTGATAACCTTGTAGTGCTAGTCGTTGCTAACAGAACTTTCCGCGCTCTGCTTCTGCAATGATGTGCTCTCGACATCTCAGACCCACTCACATACGTGTAAAACTTGCAGCAGCGCCAGCCACGCTGGCCCCCCCCAACACACACATACACACATAGACACACACACACACACACTCACTCACACTCACACTCACAATCACAATCACACTCTCACTCACACTCACACAACAGGTGGTCACAGGGCAGAGTGGCAACGTGAATGTGCATCGCATGCTCCGGCAGCGAGCACGCCAACTCATACAAGCCTTGTTGACACACACACACTCACACTCACACTCACACTCACACTCACACTTATACTCACACTCACACTCACACTCACACTCACACTCTCACTCTCACTCACACTCACACTCACACAACAGGTGGTCACAGGGCAGAGTGGCAACGTGGATGTGCATCGCATGCTCCGGCAGCGAGCACGCCAACTCACACAAGCCTTGTTGACACACACTCACACTCACACTCACACTCACACTTATACTCACACTCACACTCACACTCACACTCACACTCTCACTCTCACTTACACTCACACTCACACAACAGGTGGTCACAGGGCAGAGTGGCAACGTGGATGTGCATCGCATGCTCCGGCAGCGAGCACGCCAACTCACACAAGCCTTGTTGACACACTCACACTCACACCCACACTCACACTCACACTAATACTCACACTCACACTCACACTCACACTCACACTCTCACTCTCACTCGCACTCACACTCACACAACAGGTGGTCACAGGGAGGAGCGCCAACGTGGATGTGCATCGCATGCTCCAGCAGCGAGCACGCCAACTCACACAAGCCTTGTTGACACACTCACACTAACACTCACACTCACACTCACACTCACACTCACACTCACACTCTCACTCACACTCACACAACAGGTGGTCACAGGGAGGAGCGCCAACGTGGATGTGCATCGCATGCTCCAGCAGCGAGCACGCCAACTCACACAAGCCTTGTTGACACACACTCACACTCACACTCACACTCACACTCACACTCACACTCACACTCACACTCACACTCACACTCACACTCTCACTCAAACTCACACAACAGGTGGTCACAGGGAGGAGCGCCAACGTGGATGTGCATCGCATGCTCCAGCAGCGAGCACGCCAGTCCATACAGGCCTACTTGCAGCTGAAACGTGTGCAGCATATCACACAGCAACAGCGCATCGCACAGCAAAAGCATATCACGCAGCAACAGCGCATCGCACAGCAACAGCATATCACGCAGCAACAGCGCATCGCACAGCAACAAGGGCAGGTGCTCCTGCAACAAGGGCAGCAGCAGCAGCAGCAGCAATTCCAGCAGCAGCAGCAGCAGCAGCAGCAATTCCAGCAACAGCAACAGCAGCAGCAGTTGCAAGAGAAGCATGGCGATGCGCACATCCTTAGTATGACTTGGAGTTTCTATTCCCTCCCCCTCGCCAAGCCTCTCACGACTGCTTTATCCCCCCCTCCCCCCTCCCGCCCTCCCCCGCCTCGAGAACACACAGCGCCCACCAGCTCCAGCGACGCCCCCCCCTCCTCTCTTGAGCCTGCGCTGTCCATGCCGACCAGTGGCCCTGCCCCCAGCTCAAGTAACGCTGCAGCCCAGCCCACTGAGCATGCACACTCTGCTGACCCAGCCCTTGTCCGTCGTGGCCTGCTCCTGAGTGTGCGGTTGCAGCAGGGGGGCCGTGTGTGTCAGGGGGTGGGAGAGGTGGCCCCGCTGCCTGGCCTGCACCCTGAGAGCCTGGCAGAGGCAGAGGCGGCTGTGGCAGTGGTGAGTGTGTGAATTGTGTGTGTGTGTGCGCCAGAGTGTGTGTGTCAGGGGGTGGGAGAGGTGGCCCTGATGCCTGGCCTGCACCCTGAGAGCCTGGCAGAGGCAGAGGCAGCTGTGGCAGTGGTGTGTGTGTATTGTGTGTGTGTGTGTGCGCCAGAGTGTGTGTGTCAGGGGGTGGGAGAGGTGGCCCCGCTGCCTGGCCTGCACCCTGAGAGCCTGGCAGAGGCAGAGGCGGCTGTGGCAGTGGTGAGTGTGTGAATTGTGTGTGTGTGTGTGCGCCAGAGTGTGTGTGTCAGGGGGTGGGAAAGGTGACCCCGCTGCCTGGCCTGCAGTCTACGAGCCTGGCAGAGGCAGAGGCAGCTGTGGCAGTGGTGAGTGTGTGAATTGTGTGTGTGTGCGCCAGATTGTGTGTGTCAGGGGGTGGGAGAGGTGGCCCTGCTGCCTGGCCTACACCCTGAGAGCCTGGCAGAGGCAGAGGCAGCTGTGGCAGTGGTGAGTGTGTGAATTGTGTGTGTGTTTCTGTGTGTGTATGGCATGTGTGCGTACGTACTTGTGTTATCTGTAGTGCATACAGGTCTAACGCATGTGAAGTTCCACATGCAAAAGTGATTGCAAGACCAAGGATTCACCACTGCACACTGTGAACCCTCTGTACGGTGTGTTTGCAGGTGGCAGCCATGGCTGAGGGCATTTCAGTGCCGTCAGCCGTGTGCTTGCTGGGAGGAAGGCTGGGACACTGGATGCACTCTAAGCTAGGTGTAGAAGTTGCGCACCTGCCGAGCTCGGTCAGGTGCGTGTGTTGGGGGGTATGGTGTGGGTGGATGGATGGGTGTGGGGGTGGGTGGGTGGGTGGATGGGGGTGGGGGTGGGGGTGGGGGTGGTGTGTGTGTGTGTACTTTGTCTGCCCTCTGTATGGCGCTTCTCAACCCCGTAGCCTAACCAGACTGCCCTGCTTCATCTTGCTATCATCGTTCCCAAAGCCCTCCACACTTGTATACTTCCATTTGCATTCGTCACCATTCGCAGACCCACCCACGCTCCTTCACACCCCCATATTTTCCCCCTCCTACCTCTCTCAGGTTTGGCTTTGAAACCGCCCTCCTGTCAGCCCTTGCAACCGCCCATGGCACCTCACTCCCAGCCCTACTGCAGCTCAGCACACCAGCAGCAGCAGCCAGCAGCAGTGACACACAAGCCACCACCAACACCAACACCAACACCAACACCAACACCACCACCACCACCGCCACCACCAGCAGTAGCAAGCAGCCTGCAGACACCACCAGCAACACACACCCCACCACAAAACAGCCTACAAACACCAGCAGCACACACCCCACTTCTGCTTCTTCTGGTGCGCGGCCAGCCGCAGCCACCACCCCCCCCGGCAGTAACAGCAGTGTCAGTTCTAAGCAGTCTGCCACTGAAACTGGCAGCTCACAGGCCGGAGTGCCTGATGTGGGCGTGAATGGCCTCGTCTCCGCTGCATCCTGTGAAGAGGCGGTGGCCAGAGTGTGTGCTCTGATGGCATCAGGCTACACGTGCCTAAAAGTCAAAGTGGCTCGCAGGTGTGTGTGTGTTTTGTTGGTGGCTTGCAGGTGTGTGCGTGTTGGTGTTGGTGTTGGTGGCTGGCAGGTGTGGGTGTGTGTTGGTGTTGGTGGCTTTCAGGTGTGTTTGTGTTGGTGGCTGGCAGGTGTGTGTTTGTGTTGGTGGCTTGCAGGTGTGGGTGTGTTTGTGTTTGTGTTGGTGGCTTGCAGGTGTGTGTTGGTGTTTGTGTTGGTGGCTTGCAGGTGTGGTTGTGCTTGTGTTGGTGGCTTGCAGGTGTGTGCGTGTTGGTGTTGGTGTTGGTGGCTTGCAGGTGTGTGTGTGTTGGTGTCGGAGGCTTGCAGGTGTGTGTGTTTGTGTTGGTGGCTTGCAGGTGTGTGTGTTGGTGTTGGTGGCTTGCAGGGGTGGGTGTGGGGGGGTGGGGGCGGGTGTGGGTATGGGTGTGGGTGTGGATGTGGATGTGGATGTGGGTGTATGTGTTTTTGGTGGCTTGCAGATGCGGGTTACGCAAAATTATCCGGAGTCGTGTGTGTGTACGTCATATTTATAAGGAAGGCCAGGACCATGTAGTGACGGTGTGCACACAGTGTTTTTGGTAGGAATGTCCTGGAAGATGCGGTTTGATCCGGGTTTTCCGTACAGTTATGGCCAAGTCCATGTATATGAACGTATGGTTTGAGGATCTTCAGCTGAAAGCACAGCACTATTACCGCGTACGCTGTTAAGCAAACACGCTGTGTATCGTGCATGCTGTGCACCATATGTTCTGTGCAGCACGTCGATGTGTATGGTGTACCGAAAATAGGGTGCACAGCGTCTATGGTACACAGCATTTGGTGCACAGAAAATAGGAGCACAGCACAATCACCGCATACGTGTGTAGCAAACACGCTGTGTGCCATATGCACTGTGCACCATATTTTCTGTGCACCACGTCGCTGTGTACCAGACACGCTGTGCACCATTACTGCTGTGTACCAATATGCTGTGCACCATATTTTCTGTGCACCACGTCGCTGCGTACCATGATGCATGCTGTGCACCATGTTTTGCTATGCATTTTATACGCTGTGCCCCGTATTTCTGTGTAACATACGGGCTGGGTACCATATATGCTGTGCACCAAATACGCTGTGCGTCATGTTTTCCATGTACACTGTGCACCGCATTTGCTGCGCACCATTTCAGAGAGTGTGAGCAACATGTGCAAAGCAGCGGTCTGTGTGTAGGAATAGGGATAGGGGTACCCACAGCAGAGGCTGCCAGAATGACACAACCGACAAAGATCCAATTAAGGCAGCGCTCTTGCCACGTTTGAAACCGCTTAAGAACAGCCAAAGGAGGATGCCCCTTTTGCCTTTTTCTTACCTCAGCCTGTTTCTTACTTCATCGTCATAAATGCCTTTTTCTTACCTCATCGTCATAAATGCCTGTTCCTTACCTCGTCACTATAAATGCCTGTTTCTACCTCATCATCATAAATGCCATAGGCTGTACATCATTCTTTGATCGTCCTGTCCTTCCGTCCTAGTGGAAGATGTTCACACCAGGGCTATCGAGCACATGTCTGCATTTCAGTTTTATACTCGTCACACATTCTATACACACAGCCCCTCTAGCCCAGAGGAGGATGCTCGCACCTTGCTGGCTATCCGTGGAGCAGTTGGGCCGACCGTGGGGCTGCGTGCTGATGCCAACCGGGGCTGGAGCCTGGAAGAGGCCGTACGCTTTGCGCATACATTCCACGAGGGTTTGGGTGAAGGGAGGCAGGTGTGTGTGTGCGCGCCTGTGTTTCTGTGTATCAGTGTCACTGCTGATGCCAACCAGAGCTGGAGCCTAGAAGAGGCCGTACGCTTAGTGCATACGTTCCACGAGGGTCTGCTTGTAGGGGGACAGGTGTGTGCGCGTGTCTCTGGCGCTTTTTTGTCGGCACTTTTTGGCTAGCACATCGAGGTGGCAGCGCTTCTATGTCGGCACATTCTGGCATGGAGGCAACGCGCATCGAGGAGGCAGCGCTTTTTTGCGGGCGCATTCTGGCAACACACATCAAGGAGGCCAAGCAATTCAAAGGCACCTCCTGTTTTAAATTTCCTAGTAGTGCCGCAAGTTGTTCCAAGTTTCCTAGTTGTGCCGCAAACCCCCCAAGCCTTGACAAAACCATTGACTGGGCTGTGAGTCATGGTCGGAATTCCAGTGTGGGGGGAGAGGGGGAAAATGCTGAGTCCTACTTAAAGCGCAGGTGTGGGATGGAGCAAGGCTCCTTACTGGCTGCCTCTGCCGCTACATCCTGTGATCCCAATATGTTGCTTTCAGAATCCCTGCCAAATTCTGGCTAGGGTTGTTTCACTCCTGAGGTATTGCCTGGGTTGTGTGTACGAGGGTCCCAAGATTAAATGTGCTGGTACACGTTGCTACAAATTTGGTCTCAAGTGCGTGAAGGACACTGCTGTTGTTGGTTGCACAGAAATGACCTATAGGCTGTGACTGCTGCCAGATCCCTTGCTAGTTCAGACTCTATTTGCTTGAAGTGACTCGATTCACCTGCTGGAAGTAACTCGATTCACCTGCTGGAAATAACTCGATTCACCTGCTGGAAGTAACCCGATTCACCTGATGGAAGTAACATGATTTACCTGATGGAAGTAACTCGATTCCCCTGCTGGAATCGTACCCCTGAAAAAGCAAAAAGTCTGCGCTGAAACAGATCAGTACCCTGCCTTGAGGACTCCAAGCTACTGCTCACACACAAGCCTGTGCCCAACCAAAGACTCTGCGGTGAACGCTCATATCAACGTACCACTCCTTATTCAACCTGCTCTAACTGTTTTTTTCACTGGCATCTGGCCGCTGGCAGCAGGTTGTGCCAGAACCAGCTACTGGTTGCAGGCTGAGTGCACTGCTAGCTGCAGACCTGAGCTCGTATAGCAGCCAGTGCAATGACCTGCCTCAGTTTTATGCCTGTGCTTTCCGTATGTATTACTATGCAGGCCGGGTGTGACGTTGGCTGTGGGCTAGAGTACGTGGAGGAGCCAGTGCAGCTCTGCAACGACCTGCCTCAGTTCTATGCCTGTGCTTTCCGTATGTATTACTATGCAGGCCGGGTGTGACGTTGGCTGTGGGCTAGAGTACGTGGAGGAGCCAGTGCAGCACTGCAGCGACCTGCCTCAGTTGTATGCCTGTGCTTTCCGTATGTATTACTATGCAGGCCGGGTGTGACGTTGGCTGTGGGCTAGAGTACGTGGAGGAGCCAGTGCAGCATTGCAGCGACCTGCCTCAGTTCTATGCTTTGACGGGTAAGAGGTCAAGTGATGAGAACTGTGTCGCCCAAGCAGGCAGATAGATGTGCTAGGCGGAACACCTCATTGTCCAACGCACCCACCCGTGTTAAAACCTCTGCTGAAGCACATCTAGGTTTATGCATGTATTACAAGCTGTGATTCATAGCACATAAGTAAGACCACTGCGAGCACATGGGCAGGGTCATAGTGGCACCTAGGCAGACACCTCACAGTCAGTATGAGCAGCACAAGTAGACCCTTTTCTGTTCCTGAATCTGTCTTATCAATGGCTCATCAGACAGGCAAGACACACAACTGCTGTGCACAGACACCTGGACTCCCTACTTCTTCCCGCGCTTGCACAGCAAGATTAGCGTTGTGCGTGCTGCCACACACTCCATGCTATTGCCCTATGCATGCCTCATTTGTAGGGCTGGCTGGAACCATATATGTAGGGTTGGCCAGAACCATATATATACGGCGTACATACAATATTTTTGGCTTGAAAATCACCAAATATACGGTGTATATATACGTATATATACGGTTCTGGCCAACCCTACATATATGTACGGTGTGTACACCATTTATGGCAGGGAAATCACCAAAATAATCGGTCAACTGCGGTGTGTATAACCGGTTTTGGCCAACCCTACTCGTTTGTTCAAGATAGTGGAAGGTCACGAGGCCGCTCCGTTACAAGGAGAGATGTTGGGAACCCATAAGTCAGAGTTGGACAGGGACGCTGCTAATGGAAGGACACGCCATCATATAAGATATAAAGAATGCGCAGGTCCACGACCACACAAGCCTAGGGCTGGCCAGAGCTGTAGCGTAGCGGCCAAAATGGTTAACCGGGTGAATGAGCGATAAGTAAATCGTACTTTACTTATGCATGTCACAAGAACCGTATATATACACCGTATGTGACCGTATATTCGGTGATTTTCCTGCCAAAGAAACCGTATGTTCACCGTATATATAAGGTTCTGGCCAACCCTACACAAGCCCCGTCATGCATGCCACTCGCTGTGGTAGAGAAAGAGAGCAAAGACAGCTGACAAGAGCAGCTTCCCGTCTGCACTCACCCGTGCAGGCATGCGGTTTGCGCTGGACGAGTCGTTAGACGACGGCAGCTGGGAGGCGCACGTCAAAGGTGAAAAGGGTGGTGCAGGCAGCTACCAGCTGAGCAGTGGTAGCACCAGCAGCAGCACGGGGCTTGGGGGGATTGTAGAGGGCCTGGCTGCTGTGGTGGTGAAGCCGGCATGCGTGGGCGGGGTTGAGGCGGCAATGGTGATGGCTGCGGCGGCAGGGCGACGAGGAGTACAGGTGAGGAGGGAATGGAGGCTGGGGTGGGGGGATGAAGACAGCTGTATGTATGTGTATATGTGTGTGTGTTTATCGTGTACGGGGGCGTACACTGGTGAGGGAGATATTGAGGTTTGGGTTTGGTGTGAACAGTTGTGAGCACGTAGCAGGGCTTACGAGTGTTTGTAACAAAGTAGACGTGTATTTATAACATAGGAAGCATGTTAAAGGGCTTACGGGTGTTTATAGCATAAAGACATGTGTTTATAAAATAGTAAGCGTGTAACAGGACAGGTGTTTATTACATTGTAGACATGTAATTATAACATAGTAAGCATGTAACCTTGTGCTGCTTTTGCTGTTTTCCCCACAGACCCTGCCTCTTCATTGTGAATGCCTCCTGCAAATCGCTTGTTGACGGCAAACCCGCCACCCATGCTTGTGCAGTCTGCTGATGATGAATTCATACTTCAACTTCAACACGTGAAACCATGCTCTCCATAGACACCTTTTCCACTTCCAACCTGTAAGCTTGTCCCCCCTCCCCTCGCCCGCAGGCTGTCATCAGCTCTAGCTTTGAGTCCCCCGTGGGAATCTCAGCCCTCGTTGCAATCGCCGCAGCGGCGGATGCACATGCACATGCACCTTCTGCAGCCCCCCCTCCTCACATCACTGGCACAGCCAACACCAGCAGCACCAGCAGTCAACTGCAGCAACAGCAGCAAAGGCACAGCATCGTGCACAGCACGCAGCACGGACTTGGGACGCTGCAGTGGTTTCAGCCGGAGGCTTTGCATGCCTTTTTGGAGCAGCTAGGCAGTAGCAGCACTGAAGGCAGTACTGAAAGCGGCAGCAGCAGCACTGAAGGCGGCATTGAAAGCAGCAGCAGCAGCAGCAGCAGTAGCATCACTGAAGGCAGCATTAAAAAAGGCAACAGCAGCAGCAGCAGCAGCGGTAGGACTTCAGTGGCAGAGGCTGTGCAGTTGCTGAACTCTGCAGCCTCAGTCGTGGCGGCAAACCACCAAGGGTTGGCGAGTTACGGACAGGCTGCTGGTGATTCACCTTGCACGTTAGGTGGGCACGCCTCCTTGTGCCCGCCCTCGTTCATAGAGCAGGATTGGGCAGAGACGGTGAGAGCGAGTGGCTGCAGCAGCAGCAGTAGCGGCATCACTGACAGCAGCAGTACCACCATCAGTAGTAATAGGACCAGAAGCAGCAGCAACAGCAGCAACAGCAGCAGCAGCAGTAGCGTGGAAAGGGGTGGTGTGAGCAGCTCTGACATGTTGAGCAGCAGCGATGGCAGTGTCAATGATGGCTGCCGTGATCGTAGCAGTGGCCGGAGTCGGATGGAGGAGGGTGTGGTGCATCACATCACCTTCAGGGGCATGCTCGTGCGCCTCAGGACGGTGCTGGAGGGCGGCCAATCACAGAGCAGTGGGGGCGGCAATGCTGCTGCTGCTGCTGCAGCTCCTGGTTCAAACGTTGGCACAACTCCCGGTGCTTCTCCTCTCTCTAGCGCTGCTCAGCAAGCCCCGCACAGCACCCCCACCCCTCCCTTCCCTCCAGCGCCCCTCCGCTCCAGCGCGGCTCAGCAAGCCCCACAAGGAACCCTCGCCCCTCCCTCCCCTCCAGCGCCCCTCCCCCTCGCAGGAGGAAGCAAGGAGCCACTGCCCACACTGCCCAGCACAGGCACTGTCGTGTTCCTGCACGGCTTCATGGGCTCCTGGGCAGACTGGCGCAGCCAAATGCACGGACTGGCTGCTTTAGGCCACACCTGCCTTGCCCTCGACTTACCAGGTCACGGGGGCACCACCATGACGACCACCACCACCACCACCACCGCGTCCAAACACACCGCTGCTGCTGCTGCTGCTGCTGCTGCTGCTGCTGCAGCCCTTGGCAACAACATGGCACACACCAGCGGCGATGGCACTGCTACTCCGCCACGCAACGGCGTGGACAAAGGCACTGCCTCAGAAAACAGCAGTAAGAACAGCAGCAGCACCACCACCACAACTACTCCTTTCCCTACCAGCAGAGGGAGTGGCGGTCGCGGCAGCAGCACCACCAGCGAAAGCTATGGTAGCAATAGCAGCAGCAGCAGCAGGAGCGGGTGCAGCAGCAGTGTCGAGGAGTGCGCAGACCAGATAGCTGCAGCACTGCAGCAATCAGGGGTGGTGCATTGCACGCTAGTGGGCTACTCTATGGGGGCACGCGTGGCCATGGCCCTGTCTGTGAGGCACCCTCAGTTGGTGGGCCACTTGGCGCTGTTGTCGGGCACGCCGGGTATTAAGGTGTGTGTGTGGCGTGAATGTGTGTGTGTGTGACTGTGTGTGGCTGCGTGTGTGTCTGTGTGACGCTGTGTGGCTGCATGTGTGTGCGGCGTGACTGTGTGTGGCTGCGTGTGTGTTTGTGTCTGTGTGTGGCTGCATGTGTGTGTGACTGTGTGTGGCTGCATGTGTGTTTGTGTGACTGTGTAGCTGCGTGTGTGTTTGGTTTGTGTGACTGTGTAACTCTGTGTGGCTGCGTGTGTGTTTGTGTGTGACTGTGTGTGGCTGCGTGTGTGACTGTGTGTGGCTGCGTGTGTGTTTGTGTGTGACTGTATGTGGCTGTATTTGTGTGTGTAGCTGTACAGTCTCGTTGGTTGAGGCCTCCCTGTCTTGTGGCACCCTGGTGTGGCACCGGTATCTTTTGCATGTGGAATTAATTAAAGTGGATATGAATGTTGCTGTACACGTGTTTGGCTGTGTATGGCCGTGCAATCATGTCAGGAATGAATGGACTTGTTCGTAGCTTTTGAGGCCGTGCAATCATGTCAGGAATGAATGGACCTGTTCGTAGCTTTTGAGGCCGTGCAATCATGTCAGGAATGAATGGACCTGTTCGTAGCTTTTGAGGCCGTGCAATCATGTCAGGAATGAATGGACCTGTTTGTAGCTTTTGAGGCCGGCCGGGAAGGCACAGAAGTAGGGTCATTTGTTTGGGTGTGGATGTGGATGTGGGCGTGGGTGTGCTTATGTGCATGTCTTTGTAATGTACTTCAATTTAGGAAGTGAACTATCTAGCTTCCATGAAAATTGCCAAACTTAACCTCCAGGACCCTGCCCACGCCACATGATTAGGGTTGGCCAGAACCATACAATCATAGGTCTATACAGTGTATACAAGGTATTTTTGGCAAGGAAGCCACCATACATACGGTCATATACGGTGTGTATGTACGGCTCTGGCCAACCCTACACATGAAAGCACAGCAGCAGATCATCCATCAAACAATTGCACACGAGCACCTGCGTCTGTCCAGTGCCATCGTCCAGCAGTGAGTGACCTGACAGCCAACGTCACACGCAAGCACTCTTGCTTACAACGTCACAAGCACTCTTGCTTACAACGTCACACACAAGCACTCTCGCTCACAACGTCACAAGCACTCTTGCTTACAACATCACAAGCACGCTTGCTTACAACATCACAAGCACTCTTGCTCACAACGTCACACACAAGCACTCTTGCTTACAACGTCACACACAAGCACTCTTGCTCACAACGTCACAAGCACTCTTGCTTACAACGTCACAAGCACTCCTGCTTACAACGTCACAAGCACTCTTGCTTTCAACGTCACACGCAAGCACTCTTGCTTACAACATCCGACCCTGTTTTACCCACAGGACCCTGCTCACGCCACGTGGCGTGCAGCTGCTGATGACCGCCTTGCTGCCCTACTGTGCACTCAAGGCACCCCTGCGTTCCTGCGTCACTGGTACGCAAACAGGCTGTGTGTGTTTGTGTGTGCATGTGCGTCACTGGTACGCAAACAGGCTGTGTGTGTTTGTGTGTGCATGTGCGTCACTGGTACGCAAACAGGATGTGTGCGTGTGTTTGTGTGTGCTTGTGCGTCACTAGTACGCAAACAGGCTGTGTGTGTGTGTTTATGTGTGCATGTGCACTTGTGTGGAGGAGGGGCTGGGGACGAATGAAGTCACGCTTCAATCATGATTGCATCCAAAAAGCTGAGCCGGAGGAGCAAGTCAGCACTCAGCTGCTATGTATGCTTGCACCCCTGTGGGTATAAAGAGAAAGGAGTGGGAGCTTGCCACGCACCGAAGGCAAAAATAGCATGCAGCACCTTCTGCCTCGTCACCTTTGGTTATGACGAGTTTTGGGATGGGTTCAGGAATAAACACTTTGGTCATTACAAGTTCCGGGAAGGGTTCAGGAATAAATAGCACTCCAAACCTCAAACCCTGGCCAGATCCTTTCTTGTAGTACAGCCTTTTTTGTTGTAATCTGATATACACAGCGCCTGGTGCCTATGCCCTGTTTCGACTTATTATGACCCCAGATCGCCTCCCTACCAATTTGCAAGCACAAACGTCTGTGCTGCCCCCGTTCCGTCATATTGACTCTACCAGATTATTCCAACTTGTGGGTTTGCAGGTACGCACAGCCCCTGTGGAGGAGCCTGAGGCAGCACCCCCAGTTCCCGGCACTGCTCGCACGCAGAGGTCTTGCACAGCAGCAGCAAGAACTTCAACTGCAGCAGCAGCAGCCACAGCGGCAGCAGCAAGCTGCTAGTGCTGCCACCTTGGCTGCGGCTCTGTCGGCCATGAGTACTGGACGCATGGTGGGTGAAAGGCTTGCACACACACACACACACACACACACACACACACACACACACACATACACTCTCACACACACACGCACTTACACACACGCACACACACATTGAACTTGACACGTGCGCCATTTCTCACACACGTACATGCAATAGTGGTGGCATGTCCCTCCCACACAATAATCAAAACGCAGGTAGGGACTTTTGTACAATGGTGCCTGATGTCTTGTCATGATCACGCCGCTAGTGACTACAATGGTGCCTGATGTCTTGGCATGATCACGCCGTTTGTGACTACAATGGTGCCTGATGTCTTGTCATGATCACGCCGCTAGTGACTATAATGGTGCCTGATATCTTGTCATAATCACGCCGCTTGTGACTACAATGGTGCCTGATATCTTGTCATGATCACGCCGCTTGTGACTACAATGGTGCCTGATATCTTGGCATGATCACGCCGCTAGTGACTACAATGGTGCCTGATGTCTTGGCATGATCACGCCGCTAGTGACTACAATGGTGCCTGATGTCTTGGCATGATCACGCCGCTGGTGACACCACCACCTGTATTCACGTCTTTTTCCCCTCAAACGCCAGCATGTATCCGTGCAGCCCTCAGCCCGTCTCTCTTGAATGGAAGGACCATGCCGATGGAATCAACATCCATAACCATAACCACCAAAATCCATCCATAACCACCAGCATCCATACATAACCACCAGCATCCATACATAACCACCAACATCCATCCATAACCGCATGTGTCCTCCGAGTATGTCTATTGCTTCCGCCCACTGACCAGCACGTCCCTTCCCCCTTTCTCATGCAGAGCCACATGTGGCCGGACATCCCCCGCCTGCCCATGCCAGTGAGCCTCATTGCTGGGGCACGTGATCCCAAGTTTGTGACTATCAACAGGCACATGCACAGGGTCATGCAGCGGCAGCAGCAGCAGCAAGTGGGGCTGCACATCGTTGCTGGCGCGGGGCATGCGGTACACGTGGAGAAGCCCATGGCGGTGCTGCGCTTGCTGCGGGACATAGCAGATCTACCTACTTGAGTGCAGCGTTTTGAGTTAGTTTCCCCTCGAGTCGTGGATATGTTCCCTCACATGAGTGCATTGTGAATTGATCACATGAACTGCTGTGGGAGTGTATGCATAGTAGTAGCTTGATAGACATGACCCGGCAGCTTTATGTGGGAATATGTTTTGGCCCGTGTCTAGATATTCCGTACTTAGTTTGGGCAATTTTCCCGTGCCCAACCGACACACTTCTGTTCTGTCGTCATTATCTCTTTACTTATGTGCACCACGTGCGTTCATTTTATTACTTATGCAGACCCTTGACTTGAGAAGGCATGAAATTTTCATTGGCACATTCCTAACCTTGGCTGACCACACGTATGTTTTGTCTCTTATGTTGTCGCTATTTATCTATAACCAGTGGTCTGACTCACGCGTCCGATTGAAAGATTGACCCTGCTTTATGGCTGACTTAAAAAACTGCTGCACAATCATTAGACTTAGATTTACATAGATTTACAGTGGCAGGGTACAGGAGCATAAACACTACCTTTCAATGCAGCAATGAGCGAAAACCATGTATCGTATAAAAGGGTTTATATGAGCTACCCCCCACACTCTGGCTACCACTATCCAGAAAAACATTTCAAACATGAACGTCCAGCCCAGGTTTTGATCCGTTCTCTAATTCTTTCATCAAGCACGCAGAGAAAACAGTTCAGAATGATCGTGGTAAGAGAAACACGGAACACGTTTTGCTTTCCCTTCTTACTGACTTGTTCCATCTGTTCCTGTCAGACGGTGTCACCCCACATCTTTGGAACAGAGTCAAAATTACGCCTCTACACAAAAAAGGTCCAACTACGTCCCCCAAAAATCGTTGCTGGCTATCAATGGTTGTATCTGACTTTTTGCAAACGTGGTCAGGGACTTGCTGACGGACTGGGCTCTTGCTGAACATCAAATACCAGACTCTCAATTTGATTTCTGCCCCACAAGGCAGGAACACCAACCAACCCCTCTTTATTCTTCGCCACACTCACGACTGCTAAAAAGGAAAAATTGAAGGTATACACTGCTTTCCTGGATCTCTAGCTGCCTACGAAAGTGTTTCAAGAGAAAAGATTTGGAGACACTTGCAAAAAATCAAGCCCCCGCAGTATTTGAGAGATATCATTCAAACTATGTACACAGGATAATGCCTATACCTTCTCATTGATGGCGACAAAATGTTTGAGGAGGTTGCGCCCAACAGAGGCTTAAAACAGGGCTGCCCTTGCTTTGAGGACTACTCCCTCTAATGACACTACTAACTCCAACTGAACAGATTCTATGACTACACACGTTTCAAAGGGCTCAAGCTGAACACTGAAAATTCAAAAGTCATGGTTTTCTTCAGCAGCAATACCTCTGTGGCTTCCTGCCCCGCTTATTTGTGGCTTACTGATCAGGCTTACCGCATGCTTCTTAGGCTGGCTTATTGCCGCTTATTTGCCAGCCTTATTGTGGCTTCCTGGCCTGGCTTATTGTGGCTTACTGGCTTGGTTATTTGCAGCTTATTGGGCAGGCTTATTATCGATTATTTGCCTGGTTCTTTGTTGCTTACTGCAGGCTTATTGCCGCTTGCTGGCCTGGTTATTTGCGGCTTACTGGTCAGGCTTATTGTCCAGGCTTATTTTGACACACTGAGCGCTACGCTTACTGATCTAGGTTTAACCCGGCTTATCCCAGAGCTTCTTAGGTTTACCAAGCAATTCTTCAACAGGCTTGTTTTATGCTTACTTGAGAAGCCAAGCAAGGCACATACATGATCACGCTTAATAATCCTGGGTTACCTGCAGCATAATGAAACTTTGCTTTCGCATTCAAGCCAGATGACTTGACGAAATGAGTTGAATAAGCATTGGTTATAGAAGTGCCAAAATGCTGAAAGTAGCCGATGGTAGGTCTGTACAAAGAGTTGTAGCA